>OOAO01000338.1_pt1 | contig 56591 bp, 37 predicted proteins | sample 1671821 | NCBI WGS metagenome assembly OOAO01 (sample SAMN06348196, study PRJEB24527) | human gut metagenome | biome: human gut; feature: ankylosing spondylitis patient; material: feces | host: Homo sapiens | place: China | collected 2015-10 | reverse complement strand
CTAATTCGCTACGCTTTGCCCAAATTTACTTTTTCGCTATGTGTTTATTTTAAGTTAAACAACCAATTTCTCACTCCGCAGGCCGCCGCACGACGACAATCTCGTCGAAACGCCGTTGCGACTCCGTTCCGACAACTTTCCCCTTCGCAGGCCCCCCCGGTCGAAAGCCTCGGCGGCGGAGGGGTCGATGTCGTAAATCGAATCCTCGACATAGCGCCCCCGAATGCCGGACAACGCACCGTCGTACAGTTCACAGACGTGCAGGGCCATGGCATACATGTTATCCGCCGTGCGGATTCCCAGCATCTCGGCGGGAACGAAGCCCTGATACAAATAATAATCCGGGTCGCCGCAGAGCAGCAAGGCCCGAAATCCCAGTTCCCGGGCCAGTTCGCGGGTCCGGGAGATCAGCCGGCCGCCGATGCCCTGACGCTGGCACTCCGGCAGGACCGAAATCGGCCCGAGGCTCAACACCTCACAGACCGTTCCGTCGTCACCGTGGAGAACCGCGCGCAAGGAAACGACATTGCCCACGATTCGCCCATCGCGCTCGGCCACGAGATCCAACTCGGGCACAAAGGCCGGACTGTCACGCATGACATGCAACAGGTAGTGCTCGCAACATCCGGGCGAATAGAGGTTCCAGAACGCCTCCCGCGTAACGTTCTCCGTCTCGCGGTAATCCGCAGGCTGTTCGGTTCTCAATTTCAGTTCCACTGCTTCCATTTTATTTATCGGAAAACAAAAACCGCAGCACGTCGCGCATCAGCCGGTCGCGCTGCACGCCGTCGGGGATCGACTCGAAGGGGAACCCCGCGACGAAAGTCCGTCCTCCGGCATCGCAGGCCACGGCCGCCGTGCGGCCGCTGTCGTCGTAACGCATCACGGCGAAAGCCCCCGCACCCGCGGGCTTCAGCGCATCGGCCCGCTCGACGACGTAACGGTCGCGGCGGTACTCGGTATTGAAGCGGTATTCGCCGCGCGAAAACGACGCGTCCGAAGTCATGACCCGCACCCGTCCGCGCTCCGAGGGATGTCCCCCGTCGGAGTCGATGCGGAGCACCTCCCGGGCGAACGCGCGCCCCTCCTCCGGGGTCCCTTCGGCCCAGAGGTCGGCCGCCACGTAGCTTCCCGATGCAAAAAGCCCTCCGCCGCCGGCCAGATAACGCCGCAGGACGGCCTGCAACTCCGGCGGAAAGGTCCGGAAGGCCGCCTCGCACACACCGCGGCCCAGCGGCGTGGTGCGCTGCTTGCCCAGGATCAGGTCGACGGCCGGATAGGCTTCGAGCGACACCTCGCCCCGCTCCACGGCCCGGGCCGACGCCGAGCAGAACGAGTAGCCCGCCGCCGCGACGGAACGCCCGTGCAGGGCCGGATAGTCGAACGTATTGCCGCCGATCACGTCGGTCTCCCAGTCGCACGCGCAGGCCCCGAGGGCGACGCTGTCGACGTTGCAGCGGGCCTGCGCGAGGTCGAAGACGCGCTGCGCTCCGATGAAGGCGATGTCCTGCCGGTCGGCAACGCCTCCGTCGAGGTCCATGCGGAATCCGGCCAGCGAATCGTTCCGTTCGCTCTGCGGGGCGCTCACGCGGTCGAACCCGTTGACGATCAGCACGCAGCCCTTTTCGTCGGGCACGCGGCAGGCCGCGAGCGTCTCGCTCGGGAAGCTCTCGCCGCCCTCGTTGACGGCGGTGACCCGGTAACTGTACATGCGCCCCGGTTCCTGCCGGACGGTCAGGCGGGGTTTGTCGACATAGCGGCCGTTGTCGAAACCGCCGTCGTCCACGCGCGTGTAGACCACATAGCCCGTCGGCGCGGCGGTCGCTTCGAGCGGGTCCATCGCCGGGCTCCACGAGAGCGCGACCTCGCCGGCGGCGGCGAATTCCGCGGCGAAAGCCTCGACCGGCAGCGGCTGGACCACATAGGGCAGATCGTATTGCGAACTGACATAACGCAGGATACCCTTGTAAACAGCCCGGCTCACGAGGAACTTGAAGCGCGGGTCGTGCCCCAGGCGCATGTCGGCGAAATTCTGGTGCGACAAGAGTTCGAGCAGCATCGTCGGGACGCCCGGCACGCGCGCTTCGTAGTAGGCGCGGTTCCACATCCCGCGGCGGCTCCAGGCCGGTTCGCAGGTGCGGCGGATATCCTCGACGATCTGCGTCTGCACGAGGTCCGTCAGGTCACGCGAACGGTAGCGGTCGGCCCCGCCCTGGAATTTGCCCTTGTTCTCGCGGGTGAAGAAGATGCCCAGCGTGCCGATGATGCCGTCGCCGTCGCGCACCCCGGCGTCGGAGTGGAACGCCAGCGCCATGTCGACCGGAATGCGCAGCCCCGCGGAGTCGGGCAGACGCTCCGAGCCGCCCATTAGGGCATTGACCCAATGGGCGCGCGACATGTAGTCGTCCTTGTAGTCGTCGGTGTTGTTTTTCGGCGTATAGACCTCTTCCGGAAATCCCGCCCACTGAAGCCAGTAGCGCGCCCCCTCGCAGAAACGCGGGTAACCGCTGGTCTCCCCGGCATGCTCCGCGCCGGGCAGGCGCAGCGAGTCGCAGGACGTGCGGGCCACGTTGCCGTAGCCGCCTCCGATCTTCACCGCGTCGGCCGAGACGATGCGCCCGCCCGCCCGCGAACGGTTCGAAAGGGTCACGACCTCCTGCCGTCCGGCGGCGAAGGGAAAACGCCCGAGGTAAATCCACGTCCCGCCGCCCATCGTCTGATTGACGGCAAACGAGGTCTCGCCGCCGAGGTGGCGGACCGTATAATGCGCGTCGTCGGCGCTTTCGGGCGTCGATTCATAGCTCACATAAACCGCATATTCGCCCCGTTCGGGAATGTCGGCCTGCCACACGGCACGGCCCGTGGCCCCGCCGGTCACGGTCCGCACACGGCGCGTCGTGCCGTCGCGGAAGGGATTTTCGCCCGTATGATAGACCTGCCGGAGGTGCGCGAAGCCCGCGCCGCCGCTCTCCCACGCCCCCTCCTCCGCATACTGCCCGGCGTTGTCGTTGTCGGCCAGCACTTCGTATTTCTGCACGTCGCGTTCGCGCGGCAGCAGCACGCATGCCCCGGCGTTTTCGAGCATCGGAACCAGGTACGGCAAAACATAGCTTTGCGTATAGAGGTCCTCGCAGGTCTGCCAGAGCGCCGAACGCTGCCATTTCCAGCGGTTCTCCGTCTGGTCGAAATAGCGTCCGTGGCTCTGCCACAGGGCGATATGGCGTCCCGAAAGTCCCCGTCCGGGGGTCTCGGGAGCCGAAAGGCGCGTCACGAGCGGACGCCCGGAGCGGTTGGTGAAAAGCACGATCTTCTTCTTATCGACCGCTTTGCGCAGCTGCGTGGCGTTGCGGCAGGCCAGCGGAATCAACTCGGAGGCCTCGCGGCCGTCGGTGTAAAGTTCGACGGCGGCCTTGCGGAACTCATGCGGCAGCAGGGCGCGCACCGAGTCGCGCATGGCCCGCAGGTTCTCCTCGCGGAAGGGATAGTTGGCCAACGCCGCCGTGGCGTAGATCCGCACCCGGCTGCGCGAGGCCTTGACGGCCTGAACGCGCACGGTGATCGGCTCCGGTTTCTGGTAACCGCTCGTCACCTCGCGCGAAACGATGCGCGAAAGGGTCCGGCCGATCTCCTGCCGCGTCGCGGAACCGATTTCCGCGGCGGAGACATTACCTAAAGCAAAGAGTGAGATAAGAGTGTATAAAACCTTATTTTTCATGGCGTTTCACAAGCAGCAGCATGCCGATCATCGTAAAGGCGGCATTGTAAATCAACAGTTCGAAACCAATCTGATAATCCCAGGTCTTCAGCGCCCACCACTGCACCAGCGCACTCAATGCCGGGGCCGCGAGGGCCACCAGCGGCATCCAGCGGTCGCGGACCTTCAGGCGCGTGAACATCCCGAAGGCGAACATGCCCAGAATCGGACCGTAGGTATAGCTGGCGACCTTGTAGACCAGATTGATGACGCTGTCGTCGGCCCAGTACTCGAAGGCCAGGATCACGCCGGCCATCCCGAGCGCCATCGCCACGTGGACCCCGCGGCGGATGCGCGTGAGGCGTGCGTCGCCATAGCGTTTCGTGCCTTCGAGCATATCCACCGTGAAAGAGGTCGTGAGAGCCGTGAGGGCCGACCCGGCAGCTGAATAAGTACTTGAAATAAGTCCTACAACAAACAGAATGCCAACGATAAGCGGCAATCCGCCTTCGACAGCGACCAGCGAAAAGACCTGATCGCTCTTGGCGGGTGCGGCCATGCCGCTGCGCTCCATGTACAAATAGAGCAGCACGCCCAGCACGAGGAACAGAAAGATCACGAAAATCTGGCTCACGGCCGTCAGCACGATGTTCTTCTGCGAGTCGCGCGGCGTGGCGCAGCTCAAGTTGCGCTGCATCATGTCCTGATCGAGTCCGGTCATGGCCACCAGCAGGACGATACCCGCGGCGAACATTTTCCAGAAATAGCGGTCCGAAGCGGGATCGTCGAAGAAGAAAATGCGCGACATGGGCGAAGCGGAAACCTCGCGGGCCGTATCGGCGAACGAGAGACCCAGCCCCCGCATGATGAAGACGATCGACAGCACGAGGCTCGCCACAAGGCAGAAAGTCTTGAGCGTATCGGTCCAGATCAGCGACTTGACGCCGCCCTGCCGGGTGTAGAGCCAGACGAAAAACATCGTGACGAGGGCGTTGCCCCAGAACGGGAAGCCGTAGTGCGAAAAGACCAGCAGCTGCATCACGGCACAGACCACATAGACGCGCAGCGCGGCGCCCAGCATCTTCGAAATGAAGAAAAACCACGCCCCGGTGCGGTGTGACTTTACGCCGAAACGGTTATCGAGGTACTCGTAGAGCGAGACGACCCGCAGGCGGTAGAACGTGGGAATCAGGACGAAAGCCACAATCAACTGCCCCACCGTGAAGCCCGCGACCATCTGCATGTAGGAAAACGAGTCGGCGGCGACCGAGCCGGGGACCGAAATGAAGGTCACGCCCGACATCGCGGCGCCGATCATGGCGAAAGCCGCCATGTACCACGGGGTGCGGCGGTTGCCGGTGAAGAAGCCGGCGTTGTCGGCACGGCAGCCCGAGGCCCATGCGACGGCGAAAAGGACGGCTATATAGCCCAGGACGGTGGCGGTAACGGCGGCAGGAGTCATAACTTGTATTTGGGTTCGAATTACAAAGGTATAAAAAAAGACGGACACGAAGGCGGGTAGGCGCGGATTTTATAAACCCGAAAACAGGATGCGGAAGATCGTATGTCGTATTGGATTTCCGGAAAAAACAGTTATTTTTGCTACTAATTATACATCAAACCCTTAAACGATATGGCATTTCTCAAAGAATTCAAGGAGTTTGCCCTCAAAGGCAACGTAATGGACATGGCCGTCGGCGTGATCATCGGCGGCGCGTTCGGCAAAATCGTATCGTCGCTCGTGAACGACATCCTGATGCCGCCCATCGGCGCGCTGATCGGAAACACCGACTTCTCGCAGCTGCGGCTCGACATCTCGAAAGTCCGCGACGTGACGTCGAACGCCATGCACTCTGTGGGCGACATGGTGACCGGAGGAGGCGATCCCGCGCAGGCTGCCGCAGCGGCAGAACCGATCTACTGGAACTACGGCGCATTCATCCAGCAGTGCGTGGATTTCACGATCCTGGCGCTCTGCGTGTTCCTGATGGTCAAGCTGATGAACCGGCTGATGAAGAAAAAGGAAGAGGCTCCGGCTCCCGTTCCCGAACCGCCCGCACCGACGAAGGAGGAGCTGCTGCTCACCGAAATCCGCGACCTGCTGAAAGAGCAGAAGAAATAAGCGGGAAAATCCCGGAACCAAACAGCCCGGCTTTTTGAGGCCGGGATATTTTCTTATATTTGTTTTCACCTTACTTGATTAGTTTGCAGAGGCATACAACCAACTAACTATAATTTATGATATGAACATTCCTTCGATTTTCTGGATCGTGCCTGCCGCGTCCGTCGTCGCCCTGTCCTTCGCATGGGCGTTTTACCGCCTGATGAAGCGCGAGGACGAGGGTACGCCGCGCATGCGCGAGATCGCCGCGCACGTGCGCAAGGGCGCCATGGCCTACCTGCGCCAGCAGTACAAGGTCGTCGGCATCGTCTTCGCGGTGCTGGCGTTGTTTTTCGCCTGGCTGGCCTACGGCGCCGGGGTGCAGAACGGCTGGGTTCCCTTCGCCTTCATCACCGGCGGCTTTTTCTCGGGGCTTGCGGGCTACTTCGGCATGAAGACCGCGACCTACGCTTCGGCCCGTACGGCCAATGCCGCGCGGCAGTCGCTGGACCGCGGCCTGAAGGTCGCATTCCGCAGCGGTGCGGTGATGGGACTGGTGGTCGTGGGCCTCGGCCTGCTCGACATTTCGTTCTGGTACGTCATTCTGAACCATTTCGTCGAGGTCGCCGGGCCGCAGAAGCTCGTGGTCATCACCACGACGATGCTGACCTTCGGCATGGGCGCCTCGACGCAGGCTCTGTTCGCGCGTGTCGGCGGCGGCATCTACACCAAGGCGGCCGACGTGGGCGCCGACCTGGTGGGCAAGGTCGAGGCGGGCATCCCCGAGGACGATCCGCGCAATCCCGCGACCATCGCCGACAACGTGGGCGACAACGTGGGCGACGTGGCCGGCATGGGCGCCGACCTTTACGAGAGCTACTGCGGTTCGATCCTCGCCACGGCGGCGCTGGGCGCCGCGGCCTTCTCCTCGGCCGGTTCCGAGGCGTTGCAGATCAAGGCCGTGATGGCCCCGATGCTGATCGCCGCGGTGGGCATCCTGCTCTCGATCCTCGGCATCTTCCTCGTGCGCACGAAGGAGGGGGCCACGATGCGCGAACTGCTCCGTTCGCTGGGCGTGGGCGTCAATTTCAGCTCGCTGCTGATCGCCGCCGCCACGTTCGGCATCCTCTGCCTGCTGGGCGTCGAGAACTGGGTCGGACTCTCGTTCTCGGTCATCACGGGCCTCGTGGCGGGCATTGTCATCGGGCAGGCCACGGAATACTTTACCTCCCATTCTTATAAACCGACGCAGAAGATCGCCGGGAGCGCCCAGACAGGCCCAGCGACGGTCATCATCGCCGGCATCGGCTCGGGAATGATCTCCACGGCCATCCCCGTCGTGACGATCGGCGTGGCGATCATCCTTGCCTACCTCTGCGCCATCGGCTTCGACATCGAGAATATGATGGCTCCGCAGAATATGTCGATGGGTCTCTACGGCATCGGCATCGCGGCCGTGGGCATGCTCTCGACGCTGGGCATCACGCTGGCCACGGACGCCTACGGGCCTATCGCCGACAATGCGGGCGGCAATGCCGAGATGAGCGGCCTCGGCCCCGAGGTCCGCAAACGCACCGACGCGCTCGACGCGCTGGGCAACACCACGGCCGCCACGGGCAAGGGCTTCGCCATCGGATCGGCGGCCCTGACGGCCCTCGCGCTGCTGGCCTCCTATATCGAGGAGATCCGCATCGGTCTGATCCACAACGGGGTGACGATGCTCGAAATGTCCGACGGGACGATGCGCTTCGTGCAGGACGCCTCGATTCTCGATTTCATGGAATATTACCGCGTGTCGCTGATGAACCCCACGGTGCTGATCGGCGTCTTCATCGGCGCGATGATGTCGTTCCTCTTCTGCGGGCTGACGATGAACGCCGTGGGCCGCGCCGCGCAGAGCATGGTCGAGGAGGTGCGCCGCCAGTTCCGCGAGATCAAGGGCATCCTCACGGGCGAGGGAACGCCCGACTACGCGCGCTGCGTCGCCATTTCGACCCGCGGTGCGCAGCGTGAGATGCTGTTTCCGAGCCTGCTGGCCATCGCCGCTCCGGTCGTTGTCGGACTGGTCTTCGGGGTGGCGGGCGTAATGGGCCTTCTGGTCGGCGGATTGAGTTCCGGTTTCGTGCTGGCGGTCTTCATGGCCAATGCCGGGGGCGCCTGGGACAACGCCAAGAAGATGGTCGAGGAGGGGCATTTCGGCGGCAAGGGTTCCGACTGCCACCGGGCCACGGTCGTGGGCGATACGGTCGGCGATCCCTTCAAGGATACGTCGGGTCCGTCGCTCAACATTCTCATCAAACTGATGTCGATGGTCGCGATCGTGATGGCGGGGCTTACGGTCGCCTTCCATTTATTCTGATTTTATAGGGCATCTTCGCACTTGCGCTCGCAGGGCACGAATGGGACGTATTCCGATACTACCCATCCGTGCCCCGCTTCGTTTAAGCACAAATCTGCGTCTCCAAAATCGAATAAAGTCTTTTGTCCTTTTATTTTTTCGACGTTCCGCTTTCGAGGATCGAGACGATGGAGTAGAGCGTGAAACAGATGGCGCCGAATCCCGACAGCACACGCGCCGGGACGAAGAATTTGGCCTGGAATGCGGCCTCCTCGTAGAGAAACGCCGCGAGGAACAGGCATGCCAGCGCCGTCAGCACGGGGATGATCGGAATGCGGTTGGCCAGCGGGAAGTCGGCGTGCCAGATTTTCGCCAGCAGAATCACCTTGCTCGAAATGCTCCAGCAGATCAGCGCCAGACCGATCAGCACGAATCCCACGAAGTTGATCGGATGATCCCAATAGGCGAAAATCAGGATCAGCCCCAGCACGAATGCCAGCGAACCCATCGTCAGCACGAGTCCCGTCCATTTGCCTTTCTCGGCCATCGTGTAGCTGCCGCGGGCCTGGCGGGCTATGCTGGCGACCAGCGCGATGAGCGACGTGCAGACGCAGGCGATTCCGAACATCACGCTCCCGGCGACGATGTGTGCCGGAAGCGTTCCGCGCACATAGAGCAGGATGCACCAGACCCAGGCGATGGCGGCGATTGCCGAGACGATGAAGATCAGCAGCGACGACTCGGCGCGGGTGAATCCGGCCGGGTTGACCGAGAAGGAGTCGTCGGCGGAGTTTTTGGGAATCAGGCTGAAGCGTGTCGACGAGGTCGCCGCCGTGGCCACGCAGGCCGTGATCAGCCCCAGTCCGCAGACGACGTGTCCGGTGACCAGCGCGCCGGGCCAGTGCGAGGCGATGATGAATGCGCCGCTGATGAGCGTCAGCACGGCGAACGTGTAGCCGATCGCCGGGAAGAGGTATTTCGCCGCCGCCGTGTAGGTCCCGATGATCTGGCGGATGATCGTTGCGGCGGTGCAGTAGAGCGCGATGCAGATGGACCCGAGGTAGAAGACGACGGGACCTGCCGTCAGACGAGCCGCGTCGGTTCCGGCCGCGAAAATATAGGCTCCGTAAGCGAAGCAGAAGGCGGCCATTGCGAGCGGAATGGTGCGGAAAAGGATGCTTATACCGTGATTCATAGGCTTGATTGTTTTCCGAACACCCTGCAAATCCCGCACCAACAAAATTTTTCGTATCTTTGGGGGCGTAACGATCCTTTTACCAGTCGGAAGGTTTTACGGAGTTGCGCGCGATTTTGTGTTGCGCCCCATTCGACTTTTTAGTATCTTTGTCCCTATGAAAAACATCGTTTTTGACCTTGGCGGAGTTCTTTTCGCCCGTGATAAAAGCAAGTGCACCCCCGAACTGCTCGAATTTTTCAGTTTTCTCCGCGCCCCGCGCATGCCGCTCTTCTGGGAGGAGTACGACCGCGGCACGTCGACGCTCGAAGAGGTGACCGCCACCATCAGCGGGATGACCGGCCGTCCCGTGGAGACCTGTGCCGCCGTCCTTCGGCTGGCCGTCGACCTGCAGGAACCCGTGAAGCCGACCGAACGGCTCGTCGGCGACCTGAAAGCGGCGGGCTACCGGCTCTACGTGCTTTCGAACATGTCGCGCGAGTTCATCGACTTCCTGCGCCGCTTCCCCGTCTACGGGCTTTTCGACGGCGAGGTGGTCTCCTGCGAGGAGCACACCGTGAAACCCGAGCCGCGCATCTACGAGATTCTGCTCGAACGCTATGGCCTGACCCCCTCCGAGACGCTTTTCATCGATGACCGGGAGATGAACATCGAGGCGGCCGCCGCTCTGGGCATTCACGGCTTCGTCTTCGATCACCGCGATCCCGACGCGGCGTGCGACGCCCTGCGCCGGCGGTTGTTGCAATCGGACTGCATATAAACAAAAGGAAGAGACCGGCGCAAACCGGTCTCTTCCTTTTTGAGCCTCTTCCGGGAGATCAGTTGAAGGTGTAGCGGATGCTGAACATCGCCGACCAGGTCGAAATCGTGCCGGCGTACTTCGACCATGTGGGTTTGTTGAACGTGTAGGCGCCGTTCTCGTATTTCAGGATGTTGGTCGTACTGATCCGTTTGACGTTGCCCCAGTCGCGGTTGAGCATGTTGGCGATGTTGTTGACATCGAGTCCCAGCGAAATCGTGTTGCGCCGGCCTTTGACGTTGACGTAGAAGTCCTGCGAGAAGCGGAAGTTCAGCATGTGCTGCCAGGGCATCACGGCGCCGCCGCGCTTCGAGTATTCGCCGGTGTGCTTCGAGAGATAGTCGTCGTTCTGGATGAATTTCCAGTACTCCTCCCTGTTCTCGTCCGACGTGAACGGCATGCCGTCGAGTTCCTCGCGGGTCGGAATGTAGATCAGGTTCACCGCGCCGCGGTCGTTCGTCACGGGGTTCTGGTACTTGCCGCTCTGCACGTACATCGTGTAGGAGTAGCGCGAATAGGAGTACGAACCGATATATCCCTGGCGGAACGCCTCGTAGTAAAGCCCGAAGTTCGACGCGCCGCTCTTGTGCGCGAGGCGGTAGCCGACGTTGAGCAGGATGCGGTGGGGCGACACGTAGGATGCGTAACCCAGTTCGGGCACGTTCGAACCGTTCTTGTTGAACGTGTTGGTGCTGAATGCCGAGGTCACCTGGTCGCCGATGCCGTCGATCACGTTCTTGGCGCTCGAATAGGTGTAGGCCGCCGTCAGCGAGAGACCGAAGCCCCAGGTTTTCGACACCTGCGCCGAGACCGAAGCGTAGTAGCCGTCCACGTCGTCGGTGTTGTTGATCAGGTAGGGATTGACGGTCTCGCCGTCCTTATTCCTGATATTGCCGCTTTCCCAATAGGTGCGCGCCTCGGGTTCGCCCGGGAGCCGGATGCCGCCCTCTTTCTCGACCATGCCGAGTTTGGTGACGGTCACCGAGTTGAAGTCCTTGTTGTAGATCCCCTCGATATTGAGGTTGACGTCGCCCGGAAGTTTCAGGTCCAGCGCCAGCGAGCTTTTCCACGTCGAAGGCATTTTGAGGTTCTTGTCCAGAATGGTCGGCTGCGTGTTGGCCGCCAGGTCATGTCCCTTGTAGGTTCCCTTGTACACGTCTTCCAGCATGTCTTTGACATTGGTGTGGAATTTGGGCATGTTGTCGCCCTTTTCGTTTCTGTAAAGCGTGAGTCCGTTCTGGATGGTGTTGCTGTTTCCGGCCACCGATACGAGCCATACGAACGGCAGGCGGCCGTTGAACACGCCCGTACCTCCGCGGAGGATATACTTGCGCTCGCCGGTCATGTCCCAGTTGAAGCCCACGCGGGGGGCCACCGACAGACGCGCCTTGGGCATATCCGAGGTCTTGTAGCCGCCGTGGTCGGCGAAGATCTCCGTAAAGTCCTTATTTTCGTTGCCCGAGATCGACGGATAGACCGGAACCTCGAAACGCACTCCGACCGTCGCCTTGAAACGCTCGCTTACGTTGATCTCGTCCTGCAGGTAGACCGAGTACTGCATGTGGGAGAACTGGGGGAACGCCTGCGACAATGCGTCGTTGTTGCCGTGTGCGATGCGGAACGCCAGCGGGGCCTTGTCGTTCTTGAAGTCGTCCCAGCTTTCGTAGACGTAGTATCCCGCGCCGCCCTGCAAGTAGCCGTTCGTGGTCAGGTTGTGCTCGAACTGCAAACCGGCCACCAGCCGGTGCTTGCCCAGCGTGTAGCCGATCTCGTCGGTTAGGATGTGCGTCGACACTTCGCGCAGGTTGCCTTCGGTGAAGGGATCGAGTCCGAACGAGGCGTACAGGGCGCTCGCGCCGTTCTCGGCAGGCTCCAGAATGTCCACCGTCGGGAAGATGCCGCCGTCGTAGCTGCGCGGCTCGTACTGGTGCGAATAGGTGTAGCGAAGCGTGTTCGTCAGGCGGCTGTCCATGAAGCGGGAGTTGAGTTCGGCGGCCACCGACGTGAAGTTCTGCTCCTGATAGTAGCGCGAATTTCCGAAATACATGGCGTAGACCGAGGTGCGGCCGTAAACGTCCTTGTCGTACACTTTGCCGGCGTTGAGCGGCGAAATGGACGACGACGGGGCCGACGAATACTTGTTCTGCGTCCGGCTGAACCGCACGTTCAGCGCGTGGTTGCGGTTGATGTTCCAGTCCACGCGTGCCATGAGCTTGTAGCCGGGCGTCTTCACCGAATAGTTCTGGTAGGCGCCGGGGTTGTAGCCGTAGTTGTCGATCAGGAACCGGCTCATCTCGTCGAGTTTCGCGGTCGTCGGGCGGTTGTATTGCAGGGCTTTGCCGAAATCCTGGCTTTCGCTCGTGCGGGCCAGCCGGGAGTTGCCCGGCGTGGTGTTCCACTCACGCTCGAAGTTGGCGAACACGAAGAGCTTGTTCCTGACGATCGGGGCGCCGACGCTGAATCCGAGCGTGTTGTTCCGCATCTCGCTCAGCGACAGTTTGCCGCCGTCGTACTTGTCGCCCTGGAGCTGGTCGCTCTTGGAGTAGAGGTAGGCCGAGACCTTCAGGTCGTTGGTTCCCGACTTGGTGACGGCGTTGATCGCTCCGCCCGTGAATCCGCTCTGGCGCACGTCGAAGGGGGTTATCGACACCGACACCTGCTCCAGCGCGTCGAGCGAAATGGGCGAACCGCCTGCGGGCAGGTTGCCGCCGATGCCGAACATGTTGTTGAACGCCGCGCCGTCGACCGTCACGTACGACTGGCGGTAGTTGCCGCCGCCGATGGCCAGTCCCGAGGTGGTCGACGAGGCCTGCGGCGTGAGGCGCATGATGTCGTTCATGCTGCGGTTGACCGTAGGCATCAGTTCGATCTGCTCGTTGGAGATGCTGGTGACCGCCCCTGCGCGGTTGACGTTCATCGAACTGTTCTTGCCGTCGGCCGTGATGACCACGGCTTCGAGCTGCTGGCTGTCCTTGAGGAAAGCGTCGCGCTTGAGGGTCTGGCCCAGCGACAGCATCAGTCCCGGGAATTCGACGCTCTGGCAGCCCACGAACGAGAAGGTCACCGTGTAGGGACCTCCCGTGCGCAGTCCTTGCAGGTTGTAGCCGCCGTTCTTGTCGCTCACGGCGCCGTACTGCGTGCCTGAAGGGGTGTGCACGGCGATGACCGTGGCGCCGGCGAGCGGCTGTCCGTCGGCGTCGGTCACCGTGCCGTTCATTCCCGAAGTCGTCACCTGCGCATCGGCTGCGCAAAATGCGAAGACCGAGAGCATGAGAAGGAAAAGTTTCTTCATAAACGTTGGTTTTTGTGAATAAGGGATTTTTTTGGGTTTCGTTGTAGATGGATCGTTTGTTTCCTTTTTCGCGGCGTTTCGGTTTCCGGATTCGGCCGTTTTGAGAAAACGGCGAGAGACATTCCCGTTGCAGGAACATCCCTCGTCAGTCGTATGTGTGTCCTGAAAGAGCTTTTCGCCAATCGTGGGAACTCATTTCCGGGGTGTCTGTGCAGACGATTTCGGCCATTCTTTCCATGACGCAAATATATATCAAATATTTGTGAGCCGCAATAGAATAGCGCAAATTTTCAGTCGACGATATTTCAACATTCCGGCCTCCCGGTCCGGAAGCCTGCGGCACGTTCCTTGCGCGGGGCCGGGGTATGCTTTCGGTGCGTGAAAAATACTGGCGTTATTCGCTTTTCGTGCTTATCGCGGGGCTGGGCCTTACGATCTTCGTCGAGCTGACGCCGTTTCTGGGCGGCTTGCTGGGGGCCGTGACGATCTACGTGCTGCTGCGGCGTCAGATGTGGTTCTTGAGCGAACGGCGGCGGTGGCGGCGGAGCCTTGCGGCGTCGCTGCTGCTCGGCGAGGCGATCTTCTTCTTCCTCGTTCCGATCAGCCTGATCGTCTGGATGGTCGTCGACAAAATCCAGGGCGTGGCCCTCGATCCGCAGTCGGTCATCACGCCCGTCCGGCACGTCGCCGGACTCATCCAGCAGAAAACCGGCTACGACCTCTGGTCCGAGAGCAACCTGCAATCGGTGCTGGGCTACCTTCCCAGGGCGGGGCAGTGGCTCGTGGGCGGCATCGTGAATTTCGCCGTCAACCTCGTCGTGCTGCTCTTCGTGCTCTATTTCATGCTGATCGGGGGCCTGCGCATGGAGACCTACTGCCGCGAAATCCTGCCGTTCGACCGCTGCGCGGCGCGCAGCGTGATGCGCGAAATCCACATGATCGTGCGCTCGAACGCCATCGTCATTCCGCTGCTGGCCGTCTCGCAGGGCGTGGTGGCCTATGTCGGTTACCTGGCCTTCGGCGTTCCCGAGCCGCTTTTCTGGGGCGTGCTGACCTGCTTCGCCACGATTCTGCCCATCGTCGGCACGGCCCTCGTGTGGCTGCCGCTGGCGGCCTACATGAGCCTCGACGGCAACTGGGGGCAGGGCGTCGGGCTGGTGATGTACGGCACGCTGGTCGTCACGCAGGTGGACAACCTCGTGCGGATGGTCATGCAGAAGAAGATGGCCGACGTGCACCCGCTCATCACCATTTTCGGGGTCTTCATCGGTCTGTCGCTCTTCGGCTTTATGGGCGTCATCTTCGGGCCGCTGATGCTGGCGATGTTTGTCTTCTGCGTCAATGTCTTCAAACGCAGATACCTCGACGGGCTTCCCGACCGGGAACTGTTCCAGCCCGGCGGCAGATCGGGCGGATGATCGTTCTGTTTCCCGTCTTTTTTACGGAAAGAAAGCGGCCGGGGCGTTTTTCCTGAAAATTCCCCGGAAAAAAGTTGCATATTCGTGAGGGTTTATTACCTTTGTTATTCGAATAACAATGGATTCGTGCCAAAGAACCCTTAAATGATATTACAAAATGGCGAGAAATCTCAAAATCAGAGACCTTACGTTGCGTGACGGCCAGCAGTCGTCCTTCGCGACGCGTATGAACCAGGAGCAGATCGACCGCTGCCTGCCGTTCTACAAAGATGCCAATTTCTATGCGATGGAGGTGTGGGGCGGCGCCGTCCCCGACTCGGTGATGCGTTATCTCGACGAGAATCCGTGGACGCGCCTCGAAACCATCCACAAGGCAGTGGGCGATGTCTCGAAACTCACGGCCCTTTCGCGCGGCCGCAACCTGTTCGGCTACTCGCCCTATACGGACGAAATCATCGACGGCTTCTGCCGCAACTCGATCCGGAGCGGTTTGGGCATCATGCGGATCTTCGACGCCCTGAACGACGTCGACAACGTGAAATCGACCGTCAAATACGTCAAGCAGTACGGCGGCATCGCCGACTGTGCGGTTTGCTACACCGTGGACCCGAAATACCCCGAACCGGGTTTCTGGGCCAGGCTGACGGGCAAATCGGCCCCCAAACCGGTCTTCACCGACGCCTATTTCCTCGACAAGGCCCGCCAGATGGCCGCACTGGGCGCCGACATGATCACCATCAAGGACATGTCGGGGCTGATTCCGCCGCGCCGCGTCGCCACGCTGGTGCGCCTGCTGAAGAAGAATCTTTCGGTTCCCGTCGATTTCCATACCCACTGCACGCCGGGCTACGGACTGGCTTCGGTGCTTTCGGCCATCATCGCCGGGGTCGACGTCGTGGACACCAACTGCTGGTACTTCGCCGAAGGCACGGGCGCCCCGGCCATCGAGCTGATCCATGTTTTCTGCAAGAAGCTGGGCATCGAAACGGACGTGAACATGGAGGCCGTGGCCAAGATCAACACCCAGCTGCGGGACATCCGCAAGGAGCTGAACCAGTTGGTCTTCGGCGTCGAGAAACCCGAGCCGAAGGCGTTCAACCCGGTGACCGACACGCTTCCCACCGAGATCGACGCCCTGTTCGACCGGGCGATCGCCGCGGCGCAGCACGACGACGAGAACGCCACGATCGACGCCTGCCGCAAGATCGAGGCCTATTTCGGCTTCCCGGCTCCGAACGAACTGGTGCAGAAGGCCGAGATTCCCGGCGGCATGTATTCGAACATGGTGGCCCAGCTCAAGCAGCTCAAGGCCGAGGAGATCCTGCCCCGCGCCATGGAGCTGATCCCTTCGGTGCGCCTGGCCGCGGGTCTGCCGCCGCTGGTGACCCCCACCTCGCAGATCGTGGGTGCGCAGGCCGTCAACTGCGCCCTCGACGAGAAGGCCGGACGTCCGATGTACACCAACAAGTCGTCGCAGTTCGTGGGCCTCGTGAAGGGCGAGTACGGCAAGACGCCGGTGAAGATCGACCCCGAGTTCCGGTTCAAGATCTGCGGCGTGCGCGAGGAGACTCCCTACGACACCTCGAAATACCAGATGCAGCCCAATCCCGAGCTTCCCGAAGCCGGAGGCGTGAAGCTCGCCGCCGATGAAAAGGAGGTGCTGCTGCTGGAGTTGTTCCCGCTGGTCGCCAAGACGTTCCTGACCAATATGAAGGTGAAGGCCTACGAGGCTTCGAAGCCGGCCGAACCTGCCGCCAAGGCCGGGGAGACGCCCGCCGGAGAGACGCAGGCCGTGATCACGGGCAACGTCGTGACGGCTCCGCTGCCGGGCCGCATCATCGAACTCAAAGTGAAGGTCGGCGACGCGGTGAAGGCCGGACAGGAGGTCGCCGTTCTCGAAGCGATGAAGATGGAGAACGCCATCACGAGCGATTTCGCCGGTACGGTCAAGCAGATTCTGGTCCGTCAGGGGCAGACCGTGGCTACCGACGCCGTTCTGATGGAGATCGAATAACACGATCCATTCTTTCCGGACGCCATTCCGTCCGCAGCGCCCGAATGCGTTGCGGACGGAACTTTTTTTCGGAGGCTTCGGTCGTGATCCCGGACGCTTCCGCGACGATGCTGCCTGCCGCATTGCAGTACGCTGTCCCGAGCGCATCGGCCGCCGCGCCCGGGCGCGGGCCGGGGCTTGCCGGGGATGTGGAGGACGCCTTGCGGACCTTGCTTCCGATGCTGCGCGAACGTTCCGACCGGACGTTCCTCCGACCGCCGGCTGAAAATCTGCGGCGTCTTGTGCGACGACATGACCGTCGCGCCCGTGGCCACGGCCACGAGCAATCTGAAACACCTCTGCGAACTGGTCTGACCGGTGCGGCGAGGCTACTCTTCCGGCGTGGGGGCTTCGTCCGTCCGGTCGGTGTAGAGAATTCCGTCGAGATGGTCTGTTTCGTGCTGGAAGATTACGGCCGTGAATCCGTCGATCGTCTCCGTTTTTTCGGCGAACCGCTCGTCGCGGTAGCGCAATACGATCCGCTGCGCCCGCACCACCGTGCCCGCTAATCCCGGAATCGAGAGACATCCTTCCCGTCCCGGGGCGGTTTCGGCCGACGATTCGACGATCTCCGGGTTCAGGTAGAATTCGAACGGCTCTCCGGGCTTGTCGAAACGCTGCACGGCGATCATCCGCCGGAGAATCCCCACCTGCGGGGCGGCGATGCCTACGCCCGAGTTCTGCGGGTCCTGCACCGTCGCGAGCATCCTGCGGCGCAGGACGGCGTAGTCGTCCGTCCGCAGCATCCGCCCGGTCACCGGAGCGGCCTTTTGACGCAGGACGAGCGAGTCGGCCGGGTTTCCGACGGTCAGTATGCGCATGATTTCTCCCTTCCCGGCGTGAATGGTCTCCTCCTCTGCGGCGCTGAACCCTCCGGAGCATCCGGCGAACGCCAGCGTTGCGGCCGCGCAGGCCGCCAGTATCGTTTTCTTTTCCATGATAGCCGCTGTTTCTGTGAATAGGCTTTTTTTTCGGTAATTCGCCCGGTTTTTCCGGATAACGAAAAAACGGAGATCGTTTAGACCTCCGTTTCCTTCCGTAGCGGGTCCGAGACTTGAACTCGGGACCTCATGATTATGAATCATGCGCTCTAACCAGCTGAGCTAACCCGCCATTGCTGAAAGCGAGTGCAAAGGTAATAGAAATTTTCAATCGTGCAAAATCTTTCGGCAAAAAAACGCCGTAAAATTTATGATTCCGGGTTGTGGCATTGATTTTGAGCGCGCTACGGAAAACCCGCAATCTATGTCTCTTACCCAATCGGCGCGTGCCGGAATCCGTGATGCGCTCGGTGTTGTCAAACTCATTGCCGGACTGGTGCTCCTCGTGGCCCTCTCGTGGGAGATCATTGCCGGCGACCATGTCCACGTGTCCCGCACCTATCTTGCGATCCAGTTCGTCGTCTGCCTCGTTTTCCTGTGCGATTTCTTCGTCCGCTGGGCCGCTGCCGAACGTCCGGGCCGTTTTTTCTGGCGCAACCTGCCGTTCCTGCTGCTTTCCGTACCCTACCTGAACATCCTGGCGTGGAGCGGCGTCGACATGACCCACGACTGGGGCGTGCTCGTCGGGCTTATCCCGCTGCTCCGGGCCTTCCTGGCCATGGTGATCATCGTGCGGTGGCTGGTCTCCGAAAACAGGATGCGGAGGCTCTTTTTCGCCTATATCTTCACCGTCGTCATCTTTACCTATATCTCCGGGCTGGTGTTCTACGACTACGAGGTGCTCGTCAATCCCAAGCTCCACGGCTTCGGCAATGCGCTCTGGTGGGCGTGGATGAACGTCACGACCGTCGGTGCGGAGATTTTCCCCGTCACGGCCGTCGGCAAGGTCTTCTGCGTGCTGCTTCCGTCATTGGGCATGATGTTCTTTCCGATCTTCACGACCTATGTCCTGCAGGAGTACACCCATAAGAAGGGGGAGTAGCCTTCTGTAAACCTCCCGGCCGTTGTTACGGCCGGGAGGTTAAAATTGCCGGAACAGCGTTATTTTACGCTTTTCGGCACACGCGGCTCCGTCAGGACCGGGCGGCGATCCCGTTCAACCCGATCAGCTGCACACGCTGTTCCAGGTCGCCGACGTCGGGCCGCGAGTGCCGCTGGGTGAACGAGCGGTAGTTGTAGACGGTGCGGATCGAACAGTGCAGCAGCGCGGCGATGGTCGCCGTGTCGGTGATGCCCAGGCGGATCAGCGCGTAGATGCGCAGCACGGTGGTCAGCTCGCCGTCGTGACGCCCCTCGGTGCGGGCCTCGTCGGCAAGCAGGCCGTTCATCTCGTCGATGAACGAGGGAAAAAGCCCGAGGAAGGTCTTGTCGAAAAGCGCATAGAACTCCTTCAGCTCGTCGTTGCGGACGTTGCTGCGGGCGTATTCGCGGCGGAGTTCGGCGATCCGGTCGTCGCGCAGCATCTTGTTGACATACTGATACGTACCCGAGAGTTTGTTGATATATTCCGAAATCGTCTGGAGAAAGCCCCCGATATAGACCTCCTTGATCCGGTTGGCATCGGCGATCCGGAGGTTCTGCGCGCTCAGGCGGTCGTTCGTCTCGCGCAGGCTCCGGGCCAGACCGTTGAGTTTGTCGTTCGACTCGCGGAGGGTTTGCTGCACGGCGCAGAGCTTCCGGTTGCGGGACAGCACGTAAAGCCCCGCGGCGACGGCCGAGACGAAAAAGAGCAGGATGACGACGATCAGCACGATGTACATCGTGTGCAGGCGGGCGTTGCGCTCGCTGTAAGCCGTCTCGATCTGCGGCAGGATGGCCATGTCGCGCCACGAGCGGCTCGGGGAGTTGAAGAAACGCGTGTCGCGGATCGCCACGCGGATATAATCCATCGCCCGATCGACGTCGCCCCGGTTGAAAAGCTCCTCGGAGACGGCGCACAGCGACCCGTGGTCACGCACGGCGGACTGGATGTCGGCCATGGCCGAACGTATGAACCAGGCGAGTTCCTCGTCGGGACGCCCCGCCTTCCCCTCGAGCTGCGCCTTGTGGTTGGCGGCCTTGGCGTAGGAGTGGGAATCGGAAGGGACCGAGACCAGCAGGCTGTCGCAGAGGGTCGAAGCCTCGGACCAGTCCTTGCGGACGATGGCATCCATATACCCGTAGTACAGGCTCGTGAAGGTGTCCTCGCTGATTTCCGCCGCGCTGACCGCATAATAGTGCTCGCGCCGGCGGAAAAGGTCGCGGCGTTCGCCCGGCTCGGTCAGGGCGTAGAGTTCGCGGTTCATGCGATGCCGGGCGACATAATAGGATTGCAGCGCCCGGCGGCTGACGTGCACCGTGTCGCGGATACCGCTCAAGATCTCCTCGGCCTCGTAGAAACGTCCGCCCAGGCTGTAACAGAGCGCAATCCCGGAGCGGGCACGCATGATCAGGTCGTTGTCGCCGGTCTTCTCGGCCAGCGCAAGAGTTCGCCGGAGGTAGAGAAGCGCGAAGTCGCTCTGGTAGGAGTTGTAATTTTCGGCGAGCCGCTCGGTCAGGTCGAAACGCTCGCGCAGCGAAAGCCCGTCGCGGGCCAGGGCGCGCTTGAGCGAATCAATGCGGGATTCGCGCCGCGCCGTGTACTCGCCGCTGCGGGCGATCACCCGATCGAGACTGCGGAACAGCTCCTGCAGGTCGGTCTTTTCACCCGGGGAAGCCGGAGCCGCGGACAGCGCGGAGAACAACGCTGCGGCAAGAAGGAGGATTTTCATTTCAGGTTTCGGTTTAATGCAAACATAGCGTTTTAATAACACAAAAGCAAATCAGAAGAAAGGGCATGTGTATTACAAATGTATTAAAAAGTAAAATATCAAAGTTTCAGCATTTACATAACGCACGGGGGTGTAAAAATCGAACATGCTGACAATAAACAAGATAAGATTTACATTCATTTACATTTTCGGGCAAGACCCTTTCCGCATATTTATTAAGGGCTATCTTTGTAATGAAAATATTTTCAATATTCACCCGAAATTTAGCTAAAATTTTCCAAACTTTTTCAGACCAATTAACCTAAATGCTATGAGAACAACTCTATCTCTGAAAATCCCGAAGAGGAGCGTCACCCCGCTGATCGCGGTACTGCTGCTGACCGGCACGGTATCTCTGGGCACAGCCTGCGACGACGACAAGGACTACTCCCGCAGGGAACACATCGAGTGGTCGAACTCGCCCGAGTTCGAAGAAGCGCTGACGGGAACCCTGCACATCCCCGTCAGAGCGTCGAAAGAGCAGGACGCCACTCCGTTCAAAAGGTCCATCTATATCAGAAGCAATGTGGCTTATCAGGTCGGATTCGAAGGCGAAAAGGAAGAGTCCGGAGAACTGCCGGCCGAGGAGTGGCTCAACGTCGACGAAATCAAACGCGGCGTCAGGCCCGGAATCGACGAACTGGTCCTGCTGATCACCCCGCACACGGAGTCCTACGTAGAACGGAAAGGGTGCATCTCGCTGCACACCGACGTCGAATTCCTCAATGAATTCATCGCCGTGGTGCAGGGATTCCCGAAATACACCAAAGATTACGAGGGCAACTTCGACTGGCTGAAGTACGGTTCGGCGGAACCTCTGGAGACCCGGGGCGAAACGCCGATCGACAGCTGGACCGCCGACCAGAAGAAAATGGGGCTGGAATCGACGCCCGCACAGGAGGGAGGCACGGCCTACTGCTACGGCAAAAACGGCTACGTCAAGCTCGGCGACGACGCCGGACACGGAGCCAACCTGCTGACCCCGTACGATCCGGGCATCCGGAACGACACGGCCGCCATGGTCCGTTTCAACGCCATCGCCTATGCGGCGGCCGACGGCACGAAAGACAACGACGAACTGACTGTGCGGATCACGGGAGGCGGGCAGTTCGCCGACGGAACCACCGAGAAAACCGTCCGTGTGGGACACCTCGATCCCACGGCTGCGGAGCTTCCGACGGCCATGTGGAAAAACTCCCAGCAGGAGTTCATCATCTTCTCCCACCCCAAAAATCCCTTTACGAGCAACACGCGCATGGAACTGATGGCCGGCAAATACGAGATGGAGAGCGGCAACACACGCATCTTCATCGACAACCTCTACGTGCTGCGCCTGAAATGGTACGATTTCGAAGAGCTGTTCGGCAAACTCCCCTGGGAACAGAATGCCCCGCGACACTAAAAACCCAAACTACGACATACGATGAAAAAATTCTACACCAAGCGCTTCAGCCTGATCTGCGCCTTCGCCGCCTCGGCCCTATTGCTCGGGGGGGGGCAGCGAGGATGAAACGGAGCCGGCTATCGGCTCGAAAGGCGTCAGCAGCGAAGTCTTCGTCTCCAGCGACGCAGGCTCCCGCACCATCAAGGTAGAGACCTCCGGACCGTGGCAGGCGCGGCTCACGCCCGAGACCAGACTCTGGGTCTCGGTCGACGGCGCCGACAGCGGCGAAACGGGCGGCTCGCTCAACCTCAATTACCGGACCAACAACTCGCTTCCCCGCAAGGGAACCATCCTCGTCTCATCGGCCCGCCAGCAGGTCGTCGACACGATTTACCTGATGCAGTACGGCACGACGCCGCTCCTGGAGTTCAAGTACATCGGAAAACAATATTCGTCCGTTAGCACGATCGACTCTGTCGCAATAGACACCAACATCCCGTTGTCCAAGAAAATCTACTGGACGGTCGTTTACGACGAGAATTCCGCTGCCGAACCGTGGGCCGACAGCGTCAGCTACGCCCAGGATTTCAAATATTTCCGGTTCCGGATCGCCGACAACAAGAAATTCGAGCCTCGCACGGCGCGGTTCCGGCTCCGATTTCAGGACGACTGGGGCGAAGATCACACAACCTATTTCACAGCCTATCAGGGTATCCCGGGCGGTACGGCGGAGACCCGCGAGATGACCTTCGAGGAGCTGCGCGGGCTGATCGCGGAGGCGGAAGGCGAGATCACCCTCGATCAGGACATCGCCGTAAGCGGCACGGTCATCAGCGACCGGACCTCGCCCAACATGGCCGGAAGCCCCATGCCCAAGGCCGCGGCAAAACCCGATCTGGGCATCAACGACTGCACGGCCTACATGCAGAACGCCGACGCCTCGCTGGGTCTCGCTCTGGTCACGACCGACGCCCAGCAGAACAACCTGCAACGATATGACAAACTCAAACTCTGGTGCAAGGGCCTCACGCTGACCAAACGGAGCAACCCCGAACGCTATACGCTCAGCGGCGTGACGCAGGACCACATCGTCACCAAAGAGGCCGGGACGGCCGAAGAGCTGCCCGCGAAGCGGCGCTTCATCGACCAGCTGACCGACGCCGACATCTACACCCAGGTGACGCTCAAACGCTGCCAGATGGCCGTGCGCACCGGACGTTTCATCCCCGTGCACATCAACTACACCAACAGTTTCAACAACTACTACCCCGCGGCCGTACTCGACCGTCACGGCGACATGATCTACCTGATGACCAACCACGGCTGCGACTGGCGTTTCAAGGAGATGCCCGACGGCGAGGGAACGATCACAGGCATCATCGTACACGAGCCTTACACCTTCTTCGAGCGGGGCGGCGACATCGGCCGTTACCAGATCCGCAACGTGACGCGCGAGGACATCGCGCTGGACGAGTCGGCCGACAACGTCTTCTCGGCCGTGGCCGTGGAGTGGAGTCCCGACGGCAGCAAGGACCCCCGCGCCTACGCATTCCCGCAGTATCCGCATCCGGCAACCGACAGCGGTCAGGCGCATTGCGTGGCCGCAACGACGGGTTCGGGACTCTCGTTTATGAGCACCTACGCCTGGCTGGCCGTCGGCAGCGCCTACCGGGCCGCCGAAAACGGGCTGACCATCAACAACGCCTCGTGGGGCCACAAACAGCTGTGGGACACGGCGAAGAACACGGGAAACTCCCTGATCTTCGAGTTCTCGACGCAGGGCGTCAGCTCCACGCAATGCTCCTTCGTCTTCACCTGCCGCTACCACTCGGCACAGGGCGGACTGCGCTACTGGACGGCGGAATATTCGCTCGACGGCGACAACTGGAAGAAGCTCACCGATTTCACGGTTCCCGACAACGGCAACTGGGGCAACATGCAGCTCGAGCAGCTTTCGGGCGACAAGAACGTGTGGATGCAGGTTCCCACCGAGATTCTGGGACAGAGCGTGGCATGGATCCGCCTGCGCCCCGTGCAGAACAAGATCGGCACGGCGACGACCTACGACACCGCGACCATCGCATCCAACGGACAGGTAGCCAACGTATTCACCGTCTCCTACGCAGCCCTGCGTTACAACAAATAAACCAGCGAACGACATGAAAACATACGACACGATACAGATGCTGCGCCGGCTGGCTTTCGGGGCGACGCTGCTCACGGCCACGGCCCTGCTGCCCGCCTGCGACGACGATCCCGCCGCACCGGACGAGGAACTGACGACCGATCCGGGAACGAGCGTCCAGCCCGAAACCCTGCGTTTCATCAGTTACAATATTCTCGAGGGCATGAAGCTCGACAAAGCCCAGAACTTCGACAACTTCGTCGACTGGGTGAAGGAGAAGGATCCCGACTTCATGGCCCTCTGCGAGTGCAACGCATTCACCGAGGAGTCGCTCACGGCCCTTGCCGGCCGCTACGGACACCCCTACGCCGTACTCTGCAAGGAGAGCGGATTTCCGGTGGGGCTGACGTCGAAATACCCCATCGAACTGCGCAACCGCCTGCTCGAAGACGTTCCCCTCTGGCACGGAGCCATCCACACCCGCATCAAGGACATCAACGTCGTGGTGCTGCACCTCTATCCCTTCGGAACCTATCCCAACGGGCAGGGCGCAGCCGGGACGGGCAACACCTACCGCGACCGGGAGATCAACTGCATCCTCGACAGCACCATCCGCCGCTATCCGGTGGAACCGCTGTGGCTGATGGCGGGCGACTTCAACTCCTATTCGCCCAAGGATGCCGATGCGATGCCCGCGAACACCTATTTCGAGACGCATTGGATCGTACTCAAGAGCGGCTACTGCGACGCCCTGCGCGACCGCCACAGCCAGTTCTTCCACACCGTTCCCACCCCCTACAACGGCGAATCGACGGCGGATCAACGGCGGATCGACTTCATCTACGCCTCGCAGGCCGTGATGCGTGAAATAACCGACTCGCGCATCATCTACGACGAATTTACCGCCACGCATTCGGACCACTACCCGGTGATGATCGAATTCCGCCACTACCCCTCCGGGAAGCAAGCATCAGGAGTTGCACTTAAATAAAAATTCGCATGAAACAATATATCATATTACTGATCCTGCTGGTTTCGGGAGCGCTGACGGCAGCGCCTGCCTTCGCGCAGAAAAGCGGAACCAAACATACCGTAACGGGCAAGGTTACGGACCAGAGCGGCGAGCCGCTGATCGGCGCGACCGTACTGGTGACGGGCACGACGAACGGCGCCAGCACCAACGCCACGGGCGATTATTCGATCCAGGTTCCCGAAGGCGCTTCGCTGACCTTCCAGTACATCGGCTATGAAGCCAAAACCGAAAAGGTCGGCGCGCGCACGAAGGTCGACGTGAAACTCGAACAGAGCAAGCAGACCATCGACGAAGTGGTCGTGATCGGCTACGGCACGGTGAAGAAAACCGACCTGACGGGTTCGGTGGCCAACGTCAAGATGAGCGACATCAAGGACGTGCCGGTGGTTTCGGTCGACCAGGCCCTCCAGGGCCGCATCGCCGGCGCCGACATCATGGCCACGACCGGAGAGCCGGGCGCCACGACCTCGATCCGTATCCGCGGCACGCGCTCGATCTCGGCATCGAACGAACCGCTGATCATCGTCGACGGCGTCATCGACGGCATTCACGACCTGAACGACATCAACTCCGCGGACATCGAGTCGATCTCGGTGCTGAAGGACGCCTCGTCGACGGCCATCTACGGCGCACGCGGCTCGAACGGCGTGATCGTGATCACGACCAAGAAGGGCCGCGGCATAGACGGACGCCCCAACATCACCTTCAAGACCGACCTGGGATTTTCGCAGCTCCCGCGTCAGCTCGACATCATGGATGCCACGGAGTTCGCCCGCTACCGCAACGACTACGCCTATTTCTTCTCAAGCGCCGACGGCAACGATAAAATCGAACCCGACTCACCGATGTCGAAATACCCCTTCCCCAACCCCGAGGCCAAAGGCGTCGGCACGAACTGGATCGACACCATCACGCGCACGGCGCTCTATCAGAATTACGACCTTTCGATTTCGGGAGCCTCCGCGAAAAGCTCCTACTACGCCTCGGCCGGATTCAACGAAACGCAGGGAATCATCGACAACAGCGGGCTGAAACGTTACTCGGCGCGCCTGAAGGTCGACCACGAGTTCGCCAAATGGCTCAAGGCCGGACTGAACCTGAGCTACACCTACCGCGATCAGGACGAAAACCTGGCCACCATCGGCGGAACCAACTGGTGGAACGCCGCCGTGTTCCTCAGCCCGTTCCTCTCCCCCACATCCGACATGAACGACCTGTGGTACTCGGGACAGAAATTCAACAACCCGCGCATCATGCTCGACCACTGCCTCAAGAACGCCCGGCGCATTTCGCTCAACAACAGCGCATTCGTCGAAGTGACCCCCGTCAAGGGGCTGAAGCTGCGCAGCCAGTTCACCTACTACTCCTACCAGCGCCACGGACGCTACTACGAGCCGGGATACCTGCCGGCCAAGAAGGAGAACGAAGGCGGTTACGCCAGCCGCGACGAGTACGACGACACGAGTTTCTCAAGCGAAAATACGGTCTACTACGAATTGCGCCCCAAGAGCGGCCACAATTTCGACGTGCTGGGCGGATACACCGCGCAGATCAAGTACGACAACAACCTGAGCATCACCGGGCGCGGCTACACGCTCGACGAACTCACCTGGAACAACATGGCCGCGGTTCCCGACAAGCAGAACACCTCGATCAGCACCAACCACACGGACTGGACCAAGATGTCGGTGTTCGGACGTCTGAACTACAACTACAAGGAGCGTTACTACGTTACGTTCACGGCCCGTTACGACGGCGCCTCGAACTTCGCCGCCAACAAGAAATGGGGATTCTTCCCCTCGGCGGCCCTCCGCTGGAACATCGCCAACGAGAAGTTCCTGCAAAAAGCCAAGTGGATCGACGAACTGGCCCTGCGCGCCAGCCTCGGACGCACCGGTAACGACGCCATCTCGGCCTACCGTTCGCTGGCAGCCGTCGGCAACTCGACGAGCGGCTACCTGATGGGAGGCACGCAGCAACTGGCGGTCTACCCGTCGCGTCTGGCATCACCCGACCTGACGTGGGAAACCTCCGACCAGTATACTCTCGGAGCCGACATCTCGCTGTTCGACGGACGGCTCAACGTCACGGCCGACGCCTATCTGATCAAGACCCGCGACCTGCTGCTGACCGTACAGGTAGCCTCGCAGACGGGTTACACCAACTACTTCGCCAACGCCGGACGCACCACCAACAAGGGGTGGGAACTCACCGTCGAAAGCCGCAACATCGTCCGTCCGAAATTCCAGTGGTCGACGACCCTCACCCTGTCGCGCAACAGGCAGATGGTGGACGACATCGCCTCGGAAGACTTCGTGACAGCCTACTCGTCGCCGTCGTCGTCGGGAACCACCTACATGATGTACGGCTACAAGAAGGGCTACACGCTCAACGCCCTCTGGGGATTCCGCTACGGCGGCGTATGGCACAACCAGGAAGAGGTCGAGCGCAACAAGATCACCAAGGCCTACGCCTCGGCCAGCGGCAACACCTTCAAGCCCGGATACGCCCGCTATCAGGACATCAACCACGACGGAGCGCTGAACAGCGACGACCTGGTCTACCTCGGATCGGCCGACCCGGACCTCTACGGCGGTATCCAGAACACGTTCAACATCCATAACTTCACATTCAGCTTCTTCTTCAACTACTCGATCGGCGGCAAGATCTACAACGTCGCCGAACTCTGGATGGGCAACGGTTCGCCCTATACCAACCAATACAAGTACATGCAGAACTCCTGGCATCCGGTCCGCAACCCGAATTCGAACCTGCCGATGGCCGGCAGCTACGACGCCCTGCCCAGCGACCGGCTGGTGCACGACGCAAGCTACCTGCGGCTGAAGAACATCTCCGCGAGCTACACGTTCGACATGCGCAAGGTCACCAAAAACCGCCTGCGCGACATCCGCGTAAGCGTCAGCGGCGAGAACCTCTACCTGTGGAAGAAATACAACGGATTCGACCCGGACGTTTCGACATCGAGTTCCAACTCGGCCCTGCGGCGCGTCGACATCGGCGCCTATCCCAAGCCCCGGACCATTATTTTCAGCCTCCAGATCAGATACTAACAGCCAAGACCATGAAATCATACAGTTTCCTGAAAAAATACCTGCTGGCAGCCACGGCAACCGCCGCCCTGCTGTTCAGCGCGTGCGACCTGGACGAACACCCCACGTCGTTCGTAGGGCCCAAGGAGTACTACAAGACCCGGGCGCAATGCCTGGCGGGCCTGAACGCCTGCTACATACCGATCAACAGCATCTACGACTACTGTTTCCTGATTATGACCGAAGGCGTCACCGACCTGATGTACATCGCTTCGGGGACCAAGGACGCCCAGCTCGACATATCCCCCGCGAAGCCGCTCAACGGCCAGAAGATATGGACCCAGTGCTACAAGGGCGTCATGTACTGCAACTCGACCATCGCCGCCATCGAACGTTCGCCCCTGAACGACATCAAGGAGTCTTCGGAAGCCGACAAGTTGCCGCTGCTGGCCGAAGGCGTGGTCATCCGCTCGTTCTACTACTGGCTGCTGACCTGCATCTTCGGCGACGTGCCCTTCTACACCAAGGAGGTCGCCGACCAACAGGTGATGCAGGAGATCGCCCACATGGGCCGCATGTCGGCAAAGGAGACCCGCGACTACCTGATCGACGAATTGCAGCGTTACGTGCCCTCGATGGACCAGGTGCGTTCGTCGGAGGTCGCGGACAACCGCATGGGCGCCGCGATGGGCTGGATGATGATTGCCAAGCTCGCGCAGTGGAACCACCGCTGGGACGACGCCCTCGAGGCGCTCGGCGAACTGGAGAAAATCTACGGCGACCTGCAACAGTATCCGCTCGAAGACATCATGTTCCGCAACAAGAACACCCCGGAGTCGATCTTCGAGGTGCAGCGCACCTACACGCCCGGCGGACTGTCCGTCACGACCAACGTGGCAGCCATCACCACTCCGTACCACAACGGCAAGGGCATCTACGACGGCGTGGAGATTCCCGAAATGGGCACGGGCATGACCACCTGGACCTCCATGCGCCCCAACAGCTACTTCTGCGACGGTCTCCAGACCAAAAAAAGCAACGACAAGCGCAAAACGCTGAACATGGCGTGGGAATACGACGGCAAGCCCTTCTCGGGCGTGGGAACCCGTCCGTGGCTCGGCCCGAAATTCTGGTGTCCGGGGATGCAGAACACCGCCGACTTCTCCAACCAGAAGGTATTCCGCTATGCCGACGCCATCCTGATGATGGCGGAGTGCTACGCCGAGACGGAGGACTCCGACGAGGCCGTCCGCTACCTGAACATGGTCCGGGAACGCGCCGGAACCACCGCCTACGTCTTCAAGAACAAAGATGCGCTTCTGGAGGAGATCCAGAAGGAGCGCGGACGCGAACTGCTGGGCGAATTCCAGCGCAAGTTCGACCTGGTACGCTGGGGAATCTGGTATCAGATGACCTACGAATACACCAACTACCCGACGCTCAAGGACAACATGCTCCCCTGCCACGAATACTACCCGATCCCCGACAAGGAGGTCGTCTATTCGGGCGGCGCACTCGACAACAAGGCCTATAACGAATACGGCATGTAAGGCCGACGGAACGAACAAAAAAACACAACGATGAAAAATAACCTTACAGACAGCATCTACAAAGCGTGGCGCACGGGCATCCTGCCCCTCGTCACGGCGCTGCTCCTGCTGACCGGATGCGAAATGGATTCGGACATGAACCTGCCGCTGAATGTGGATTCCAACAAATACACGCTGACTTCGGACGCCGGCTCCACCCAGGTGCGGATCTATTCCACTGGCGAATGGTCGGTCCGTCTGTCGGAAGACGTGGAATGGGCCTCCATCAACCGCCTGAACGGCTCGGGGAACACCCCCGTACTGTTCAAATACGGCGCCAACTACGGCGTGCCGCGCACCGTGGACATCATCTTCACCCGCGGCGGACTCGAACAGGCGGTACGCATGACGCAGGAGGGCGAAGACCCCATCCTGTCGTTGGAGGAGAGCCGCATCGAGATTTTCAGCAACCCCTGGGACCTCCGCATCGGGCTTGACAACAACCTCCGGGAGGATTACAAACAGATCCGGGACACCATCGTCTATTCGGTGATTCCCGACGAGGACGACGACGAAACGCCCGAGCCGGACGAGGAGTGGATCGAAAACCTGGCCGTCGGAACCGACGCCGTCACGTTCAGCACCCTGAAGAACAACTCGCCGCGCAAACGGCAGGCCGCGATCACGCTGACCTATATCGACGCCAAGGAGAAGAAACACGCCGTCACGCTGACCGTCACGCAGGCGACCGAAGAGGCCTGCATGACCTTCACGCCCTACCGCGCCAAGACCACGCGCAAGGCCACGACCATCAAGGCCGAGCTGAAGCACAACCTGGGCAGCCTGCTCGGCAAGGTGGTCTGCACGCCGACCTACGAAGGCGCGTCGGCCGACTGGATCGAGAACATCACGCTCGAAGACAAAGTGCTGTCGTTCGACGTGAAGGAGAACGACTCGGAAGGCCCGCGCAGCGCGTCGATCGCCTTCTCGCTGCCGGGAACGGCCGGAGAGCTTACGCCCGCGGCGCCGTTCGTCGTCGAACAGACCTACGAAGCCGACTACCGCACGCTGATCAAGGGCGAGAGCGGACAGGTCGTGATCAACAATCCCGAAGCCAGCTTCGAGGGCATCGTGATCAGCGACAAGGACAACGCCAACGTGGAGACGACGCCCAACACGGCACGCAACGCCACCGACTACACGGTGAACGCCAAGACGGCCTACGTGCAGATGCTCGACGGCAGCTACGGATACCGCCTGCAATTCGACGCGGCGGACGACAACACGCTGAAACGCTACTCGCAGGTGAAAATCTCGCTCAACGGCGTGACCCTCACCAAGGAGGCCGATCCCGAACGCTACACGCTCAGCGGACTGACGGCGGCCAACATCGTCAGCCAGACGCCCGGAACGGCCAGCGACCTCATCCGCAAGGAGAAGTCGATCGGCCAGCTCACCGACGAGGACATTTACACCTACGTCTCGCTCCGGGAGGTGGAATTCGCCCTACCCGACGGCAGCTACACCAACGTCAACGAAGGCTATTTCGGAACGGCCAACCACACCAGCTGCGTGCCCCGAACGCTCTGTGACAAGGACGGCGGCGCGATCTCGATGCTGGTCAACAACAAGACTCCCTGGCGGCGCGACGGCAGCGGCATGCCTAAAGGCAAGGGCACGTTGAGCGGCGTCATCGTCCACGACCTCCAGCCCCGCTACGGCTACACCAACGAGGGGTACATCGGCCGTTACTCGGTCCGCGTGCTCGAAAAGGAGGAGATCGACCTCGCCGCTTCGGAATCGAGCTCCAACCGCCAGACGCTCGTCGAGTGGAACTGGAACAACGCCGAGGTCAGGACCAACGCCGACGGAACGATCGCCCCGGATAGGGGCAACGGCTCGCTCTGGTGCACCGACCCCGCAGCCAAATACCTCCTGGACAACGAGTACAACGGACTCACGACCAGCGCCGGGCTGAACAGCAAGAACGCCCTGAAATTCGAGAACACCTACTGGTGGGACTTCGCCGAAAACACGGGCTACGCCGTGGCGCTGAAATTCTCGACCGAGGGCGCCGGCGCGAACCTCTCGCTCAACTTCACCAACTCGCAGGGCAACGCCGGCGGCACGAGCATCTACGGCCCCGTCTACTGGCAGGTGGAGTACTCGACCGACGGGGTGAACTTCACCGTGCTGCCCGAATCGGGCTTCTGCTGCCGGCCGTTCGTCTATTGGCAGGGAGCAGGCGGCAAAGACCTCTCCTACTGCGCCGTCCCGGGCTACGCCGACCGCGTGTTCATCCTGCCGGACGCCCTGCGCAACCGCCCGGAGGTCACGCTGCTGATCAAGGCCCGGAGCACGCAGTGCATCGCCTCGAACACCGCCACGGTGGACCAGGGAGACACGGGCACGATCACATCCGACATGGCAGCCAACAAGCGTTCGCCGATGCGTTTCGGAACCATAGCCGTAAAGAGTAACAAATAAACCGCTCAGGCGGGGAGGGCGCGTCCCTCCCCCGCCGATGCGCGAAACCAAATTCAGACCACGATGAAACAGATAAAATCATTGTACCGAAGGCTGCTGCTCCCGCTGCTGGGCGGGCTGGCGCTCACGGCCTGCGAAAAAGACAACGGCGAAGAGACCCGCGTCTCCGAGTTCGGCCCCTACAAGAAAGAGATCATAGCCCCCTGGAAAGGCGGCACGGGGAGCATTCCGGTCCTCGCCAACCAACCCTACGACATCGAACTGATCAATCCCGACAACGGATGGCTCACGCTCGACACCGAGGGTCGCGGAACGCATTTCACGGGCGACGACTATTTCAAATTCCAGGCCACGACCAACGACGGCTTCCCCCGCATGGAGGGCATCCGCCTCTGGACCCACAACCGCGCGGATACCGTATACATCAAACAGGAGGGCTTCATCACCCCGAAACTGGACTTCTCGACCCGCAGCATCATGGTGCTCGGCGACGGCGGACAGGCGACGGCGCAGCTCTCCACCAACCTCGAACTGGAGGACCTCCGGCAGTCGATCGTCTACACGAGTGCCGACGAGGGCGGATGGATTTCGGACCTCGACATCAGCAACGGGTTCCTGATTCTCCAGACCGACCCCAACGCCGACCCCGAAGCCCTGCGCAACGCCCGCATCACCCTCAGCTACCGCGACGGGTGGAACCGGACCATCTCCTCGACGGTCTACCTCACGCAGGCCAACGCCAAGAACGAGTTCGGGCACGAAATCTCGTTCAGCGAGGTGCGCGACCTGGTGGGCATCGTCAACAAGGACGTCTACATCGAGGGACGCATCATCAGCGACATCGGCAACGGCAACAACGGCGAGAACATGATGACGGGACAGACCTCGATCGACTACACCGAGACCTACCGCACGGCCTACATCCAGAGCCTCGACGGTTCGCAGGGCTTCATGATCAAGACCGTGACCGAAGACGACAACATCTTCGAACGTTACAGCAAGGTCCGCATCCTGCTCAAGGGCGTCACGGTCGAAGCGGAGTCGAACCCCGAACGCTACATTCTCAAGAAAGTCACCTCGGCGATGGTCATGTCCTCGGTGTCAGGCTCGGCGGCCGACATTCCGCAGAAGGTGAAGCGCTACAACGAACTGACCGACATGGACGTATACACCTGGGTAACGCTGGCCGACTGCGAACTTCCCGTGCGCAAAGGCAGCCTGACGCCGATCAACGAAGGCTATGCACGCAGCACCAATGCCAACCGCGAAACGAAATACCCGATGCTGGTGCGCGACAAGAACGGCGACAGTTTCTACATGCTGACCAACACCACCTGCAAATACCGCCGCGACGGCAGCATGCTGCCCTACGGTTCGGGGAACATCTCGGGCGTACTGGTTCACGAGACCCACGACCGCTTCGTCTGGATGGGATCGAAGGACATGGGCGACATCGGCCGCTACCAGATCCGCCACCTCACCCGCAAGGACATCGCGCTGGAGAAGGATTTCGAGAACAGCTTCTCGGCCCTCCTGACCGAATACCGCTACGGCAAGCTCGAAAGCCACATCTTCCGCCCCACGACCGGCGACAACGGCTACCTGACCTTCACCCATCCCGACGAGAAATCGGGCGACGCAGGCTGGGGCGTGAGCGACCCGAGCTACCTCGGCCCCATCGGCAACGAATCCAACCCCGACAAAGAGAAACCCTGGGGCGGCACCAATAAAGGCAACATCAACGGAAACGGCGTCGTCGAAAACGGCAAACAAATGTGTTCTGACCCCGGAACCAACCACGACGGCAAGGGAAACCTGACGAGCACGGAATTCTCGGCCTGGACCAACAAGTGCCAGTGGTGGAACACCGAAACCGACCGCAGCGAAGCATGGCTGCTCCACTTCTCGACGCAGGGCATCTCGACCGATGTGCTCTCGATGCAGGTAGCCATGCAGAACCGCAGCATCGGAGGCCCCCGCTACATCAGGGTCGACTGGTCGGAACACGGCGACAACAACCGCGACGACTGGAACCCGATCACCGAATTCCAGGTCCCCGACATCGTGAACTGGAACTACACCCTCTACTGGCAGTGCGCCGGCTACAAGTACATCAACGTACCTCTGCCGCTCGAACTGCTCGGCAAGGACGACGTATGCATCCGCTTCTCGGCCGCGAACAAGAAAGCCGGCGGCAAGGAAGACGGCGAGTTCGACGACCAGATCATCACCACCGGAGAGATCGCCTTCTCCTACATCGGCGTACGTTACAACAAATAACCCTATCCGGAAGCACCCCGCCTGCAAACGTTTTGCAGGCGGGGCTTCCCTAACCGCTCAACCAGAATCCAAACCGTGAAACACCTTCTATTCCTGATTTTCGCCGTCCAGGCCTGTCTGCCGGGATTCGCAGCCTGCGACGGACGCGTCCGCATCGTACCCCGCCCCGCCGAGGTCGAAGAACTGCCGGGATCGTTCCGGCTGACGCCCCGAACGCCCGTCGTCATCACGGACGAACAGCTGCGCACGCCCGCGGAGATTTTCGCCCGCGCCGTCGGCAAGCTCACCGGAACCGAACCCGCCGTCACCGCCGCACCCGAAAAACACGCCGTGACGCTGCAACTGCAACCGGGCTACGAAGCCGAAGAGTACCTTCTGGAAGTCGGCAGACAGCGCATAACGGTCACGGCATCGACGCCCCAGGCGGTGCTGCACGGGCTTCGAAGCCTCCAGCAGCTGGTCGCCGGAGGAGAGATTCCCGCCTGCGTCGTCCGCGACAAGCCCACGTTCGCCTACCGCGGGGCGATGCTCGACGTCTGCCGCCATTTCTTCCCGGTCGAGGACGTGAAGACCTACATTGACATCCTCTCGCTGCACAAGATCAACAAATTCCACTGGCATCTGACCGACGATCAGGGCTGGCGGATCGAGATCAAAAAATATCCGCTGCTCACCCAGATCGGGTCCCGGCGTGCGGAAACGCTCGTCGGACGCTACGACAAGAACAAAGAGGGCGTTTACGACGGCAAACCCTACGGCGAGTTCTACACGCAGGAGGAGATCCGCGAGATCGTCAGCTACGCCGCAGAGCGGCATATCGAGGTGATTCCCGAAATCGAGATGCCCGGACACGGGCTGGCGGCGCTGACCGCCTATCCGTGGCTCGGCTGCACGGGAGGTCCCTATGCCGTATGGACCCATTGGGGCATCAGCGACGACGTTTACTGCGCGGGCAAGGAGACGACGTTCGAATTCATCGAGAAAGTGCTCACGGAGGTGCTCGCGCTGTTCCCCTCGAAGCTCATCCACATCGGCGGCGACGAGTGTCCCAAAGGACGCTGGAAGGCGTGCCCCCTCTGCCAGCAGCGCATCCGCGAGGAGGGGCTCAAGGACGAATACCAGTTGCAGAGCTACTTCATCCACCGCATCGAACGCTGGATGCACACCCACGGCCGGGAGATCATCGGTTGGGACGAAATCCTCCAGGGCGGCATTTCGAAAACCGCGAACATCATGTCGTGGAACGGAAGCGACCCCGGAATCAAGGCCGCACAGCGGGGAAACCCGGTGATTATGACGCCGAAATGGTACTGCTACTTCGATTACAGCCAGACCTCCGACCCGGAGCGTTACGAACCGCTGGGCAACACCCGCTACGTCTCGGTGCGGCAGGCTTACCGCCTCGACCCCTGCGACCGGCTCACGCTGCCCGACCAGAAACGGATCAGGGGCGTGCAGTGCAACCTCTGGACGGAGTACATCGCGGACATCCGCCACGCACAGCACATGGTCCTGCCGCGCATGGCGGCTCTCGCCGAGACGGGCTGGGCCAACGACCGCAAGGATTACAACGATTTCGTGCGCCGGATTCCGGCACTGGTCGCCGTCTACAAGGCCGAAGGCTACAACTACGCCCCCTATCTGTTCGAGGGCATCGAATGACGCGCCGGCAGCGCTTCCGAAGCCGAACACCCCGCAGGTCCTGTGACCTGCGGGGTGTTTTTCCATGCGCCGCCCGCCCAAAGCCCCGGCCACGCCCCGGACGCAGCCATGGGAACGTCGGCACGTGAAAGCGGCCCGGCCGAAAGCGGCTATTTCTCCGACACGTAAAACCACCGGCCCGTATCGAACTCGGCCCGGACCTTCCGGTTCTCCCAGTGGACGGAAAACACGAACAGGTAGTCCCGACGCCCTCCGGCGGTTTCGATCGGCAACAGTATTTTTATCTGCGTAAGCTTATCCGCATCCCGCAGGAGATTCTCGAATACCCACCGTTTGAGGTCGCGACTGTAAAAAACCCGGTTCTTGACGGCAAGCGACTCCGAAACACAGCTTCCCTTCACGACCACGGAAGGAACCTGCGCGTCGTGTCTGTCGAGCAGCTTCACACCCCGGTGAAACACCCCCTCTGCGGCATTCGAAACTCCATCCACGAAGACGGCCTCGTCCCAGATGATTCCGAAGTCGGAATCGCTCTCGTTGGTCAGGGAAAAATCGACATGCGTCGGCTCGAAGGTGAAAACGACGCGGATCGTGGAATCCCGGTAGCCGGGCGTGGTGAATCCCTGCTCATTCTCGGGATTGCCGATAACGCCGCCCCAGGCGCCATCGGTCTCGACAGATTCCAGACGAACCCGATAATAGTCCAACTCATATCCCTTCGGCCTTGCCTGCGGGGATAAGGGAAGCGACAGCAACAATGCGACAAACACCAGGACAAGTCTCATAGCACCCTATTTGAAGTTTATCCGAATTTACGGTTTTATTTCCGATCCGCCAAATTCCGAGGCTCCGAAAGTTCCATTCGCGCCCTCATTCGCCGTAGACCATCCCGCCTCCGTCATCGCCGATTTTCGCCCCGCCGCCCGTGACTTCGGCCGCGTTCGGCAATGAATCCTCACCCCGAGCGCAAGTTACGTCGCATCGCTCGCCTCCGCTCGTGATAACCGCGCTCCGTGACTTCGGCCGCGTTCGGCAATGAACCGACAATCCCTGCGGGATCAATAAAAGAGGAAGGACGAAAGTTTCGAATCAATTCGATCTTCCGTCCTTCCTCTTTTATTCGCCTACGGCGTTTTGGTGGTCATTGCACTCACTAACTGCCGAAGTTATCGTACAAGATATTCTCCGGCGGCACGCCGAGGTTGTCGAGCATCTTGACGACCGAAGCGATCATCATCGGAGGTCCGCACATGAGGTAGATGCAGTCCTCGGGAGCCTGGTGGTTCTTGAGGTAGTTTTCGTAGAGCACGTTGTGCACGAAGCCCGGCGTGTACTTCACTCCGGCGGCGTCCGCCTCGGGATCGGGACGGTCGAGGGCCAGATTGAACGAGAAGTTGGGGAAATCCTTCTCGATCTGGTGGAACTCGTCGAGATAGGGAACCTCCTTCAGCGCACGCGCGCCGTACCAGAACGACACCGGACGGTCGGTCTTTTCGGTCTTGAACAGGTGCATCAGGTGGCTGCGCATCGGAGCCATGCCCGCACCGCCGCCGATGAAGATCAGCTCCTGCGTCGAGGGCAGATTGTCCGGCAGGAAGAATTCGCCGTAAGGACCCGAAATCGTGATCTTGTCACCCGGCTTGCGCGAGAAGACATACGACGAGCAGATACCCGGGTTGACCTTCATAAAACCGCCCGTGGCCTTGTCGAACGGAGGCGTGGCGATACGGATGTTGAGCATGATGATGTTGCCCTCGGCCGGATGGTTGGCCATCGAGTAGGCGCGGAACGTCGGCTCGGGGTTGGTCGTCACCAGATCCCACATCTTGAATTTGTCCCAGTCGGCGCGGAACTTCTCGTCCACGTCCATCGACGAGAACTTGATGGCGTCGTACTTCGGAATGTCGATCTGGATGTAACCGCCGCTGCGGAACTTGAGGTTCTCGCCCTCGGGCAGCTTCACGACGAACTCCTTGAGGAAAGTCGAGATATTGCGGTTCGAGACCACGGTGCACTCCCACTTCTTGACGCCCAGCACGGCCTCGGGAACACGGATTTTCATATTCTCCTTGACCTTCACCTGGCAGCCGAGACGCCAGTGGTCCTTGGCCAGCTTGCGCGAGATGAAGCCCGTCTCGGTGGGCAGAATGTCGCCGCCGCCTTCGAGCACCTGACATTTGCACATGCCGCACGAGCCGCCGCCGCCGCACGCCGAAGGCAGGAACACCTTGTTGTTGGCCAGCGTCGAAAGCAGCGTCGAACCGCTTTCGGTCGTGATGACCTTCTCACCGCCGTTGATGTCGATCACGACGTCGCCCGAGGAGGTCAGTTTCGCCTTCGCATAGAGAAGCAGTGCGACCAGCACGAGCGTTATGGCCAGAAAGGCCGCAATCGCTATTAAAATCGTTGTAGTCATTTATCGGAATCTCTTTTTTTAAAGGTTAGAACTGAATGCCCGAGAAAATCATAAAGGCGATACCCATCAGACCGGTGATGATGAAGGCGATGCCGGGGCCTTTCAGCGCCGCAGGGATGTGCGAATAGGTCGTCTTCTCGCGGATGGCGGCCATCATCACGATCGCCAGCCACCAGCCCAGTCCCGAGCCGAGTCCGTAGACGATCGTCTGCCAGAGCGACGTCAGTTCGCCGCCGTCGACCTTCTGCTGCATGAACAGCGAGCCGCCCATGATGGCGCAGTTCACGGCGATCAGCGGCAGGAAGATGCCCAACTGGCTGTAAAGCGTCGGCGAGAACTTCTCGACGATCATCTCCACCAGCTGCACGAACGCCGCGATGGTGGCGATGAAGACGATGAACGACAGGAAGTTCAGGTCCACGCCCTCGACGAGCGCATTGGCCTTCAGCACGTATTCGTACAAGAGGTAGTTCAGCGGAACGGTCATCACCATCACGAACGTAACGGCGGCGCCGAGTCCCAGGGCCGTCTTCACGCTCTTCGACACGGCGATGTAGGAGCACATGCCGAAGAAGAAGGCGAAGACCATGTTGTCGATGAAGATCGACCGGATAAAGATATTCAATGATTCCATACGTTATCCTCCTATTTTTCCTGTAAGTCCTTGTTGCGCGAACGGTGCACCCAGATGATGCAGCCCACGATGATCAGCGCCATCGGCGGGAAGAGCATCAGTCCGCAGTTCGAATAGAAGCCGCCCTCGGCCATGTACCAGCTCTCGGGGATGATCCGGTAGCCCAGGAGGCTGCCCGAACCGAAAAGCTCGCGGAAGAAGGCCACGATGACCAGAATCAGACCGTAGCCCAGACCGTTGCCGATACCGTCGAGGAACGACGCCCAGGGCTTGTTGGCCAGCGCGAATGCCTCGATGCGGCCCATGACGATACAGTTGGTGATGATCAGTCCGACGTAGACCGACAGCTGCTTCGAGACTTCGTAGACGAAAGCCTTGAGCACCTGGTCGACGAGAATCACCAGCGCGGCGATGACCACCAGCTGGACGATGATGCGGATGCGCGAGGGAACGCCGTTGCGCAGCAGCGACATCACCAGGTTCGAGAAGGCCGTGACGACCGTCACGGACAGGGCCATGACGATGGCGGGCTTGAGCTGTACGGTGACGGCCAGCGCCGAGCAGATACCGAGGATCTGCACGATGACCGGGTTGTTCGCCGAGAACGGACCGGTCAGGTATTTGAGGTTCTTTGCCGAAAACAAAGGCTCTTTTTCCATCTTACTCATTGTTTTCTACGTTTTCTTCGTTAGACACTTCGGCCGGAGCGGGAGCCGCAGCGTTGCGCTTGGCCTCCAGCAGGGGCAGGTAGTTCTCCAGGCTGTTGTAGAGCATCGCCGTCACGCCGTCCGAGGTCTTCGTACCGCCCGAAATGGCATCCACCTCGTGCGCGGGGTCCTTGGCACCGCCCTTGCGGAGCGTCACCGAAACGAACTTGTCGCCGTCGAAGATCGTCTTGCCGACGAAATTGGCCTGGTACTTGGGCGTCGCGATCTCGGCGCCGAGACCCGGGGTCTCGCCCTTGTGGGCCATGATGATGCCGGCGACGGTGTTCATGTCCTTCTCGAGAGCCACATAGCCCCAGACAGGTCCCCAGAGACCCATGCCGGTCACGGGAATGACCACCCGGCCGTCCCGGGCCTCGAAGATCGGGAACTTGCCCGCCTCGAAGGTTCCCGGCAGGTCGTTGAGCAGCGCGAAGACATCCTCGCCGTCGACGCGCCTGCCGTCCTTGTCGACGACATAGGCGTCGATGAACTCGTCGTAGGACCGGTCACCGGCCGACAGCGACGCGAGGATGGCGTGCTTCTTCTCGTTGAGTTCGTTCTCGTACTGGCGTTTCTGGAGTCCCAGCGCGGCCAGCGCGAGCAGCGTGGCCACGATGACGACCATCACCGTCGAGTACATAATAATATAGGCATTGCCGTTCTTGTCGCTGAACAGGCCCTTCTTCTCCGGCTTCAGCTCGGTGAATTCCGAGGCGGGAACTCCGCAGACGGGGCAGTTAGCGGGCGCGGCGTCTCCTTCGTGGATGTAGCCGCAGACGTTGCATTTGAATTTTTTCGTTGCCATAACAGTCTCCCCTATTTTGCGAGTTTGACACGTTTGCGGCGGCGCGAGATGTTGGCCTCGACCACGTAGTAGTCGACCAGCGGCGCCAGCGCATTCATAAAGAGGATCGAAAGCATCATGCCCTCGGGATAGGCCGGGTTGACCACGCGAATCAGCACGGCCAGCGCGCCGGTCATCAGGCCGACGATGTATTTGCCCGTGTTGGTCTGCGACGAAGTCACGGGATCGGTGGCCATGAAGACCGCACCGAAGGCGAAGCCGCCGACGATCAGGTGATACCAGGCGGGATAGGTCGTCACGCCGAGCGCCTGGAAGAGGTAACCCATCGCCAGTCCGCCGACGAACACCGACGCCATCGTGCGCCACGAGGCGATGCCCGTGAACAGGAGGATGGCGCCTCCGAGAAGGATGGCCAGCGTCGAAGTCTCGGCGAACGATCCGGGGATGAAGCCCAGGAAGGCATCCAGCGGCGAGTAGTTCATCGCGCCGGTCGTGCCGAGCTGTTCGAGGGCCGTAGCGCCGGTGATGCCGTCGACCTGCGCGCCCATCATCGTCCAGTCGGAGTACCACACCGTCTCACCCGACATCGAAGGGGTGTAGGCGAAGAAGGCGAAGGCGCGCGCCAGCAGCGCGGGGTTGAAGACGTTCATGCCCGTACCGCCGAAGACCTCCTTGCCGAAGACCACGGCGAAAGCCGTCGACAGCGCGACCATCCAGAGCGGCGTCGACACCGGGAAGATCATCGGGATCAGCAGACCCGTGACGAGGAAACCCTCGTTGACCTCGTGGCCGCGCGCCTGCGCGAACCCGAACTCGATGCCCAGACCCACGATATAGGAAACGCAGACCATCGGCAGCACGCGGACCAGTCCGTAGAAGAAGGCCGTGAAGCCTTCGAGTCCGACCTGGATGCCCGTGTTGTAGCAACCGAACAGAAAAGCCGGCATCAGCGCCGCGACGACCATGATCATCGTACGTTTCATGTCGTTGCAGTCGCGGATGTGCGCGCCCTTCGAGGTCGTGGTGTTGGGTACGAAGAGGAACGTCTCGAACGCATCGAACGTCGACTCCAGAAAGCCCAGCTTGCCTCCCTTGGAGAAGGTGGGCTTGATATTGTCCATGAATTTACGAAGTCCCATCTTTAAGCCTCCCTGATCATTAAGTTAATACCGTCGCGGATGATCTGCTGAATCTCGATCTTCGAGGGATCGACGAACTCGCACAGCGCGAAGTCCTCTTCGGTGACCTCGTAGATGCCGAGGTTCTCCATCTTTTCGATGTCGCCCGCAAGGCACGCCTTCAGCAGGTACATCGGGTAAATGTCCATCGGCAGGTACTGCTCGTAAAGCCCCGTCACGACGAACGGACGCTCGCCGCCGTTCATGTTGGTGTCGAGATTGTAGGCCTTCTTCGGGCAGAGCCACGAAAAATAGGCACGCGACACGGAGAACTTCCCGAAACGGGGCATCGCCCAGCCCAGCAGTTCGTACTTGTCGCCCTCGGGGATGGCGGTCAGCTGATTGGCGTAGAAGCCCATGAAGCCGTCCGGCGCGGTCCGGGTGCCCGTGAGCACGTTGCCCGAGATGAAGCGGACGCTGTCGCCCTCCTTCTGTCGCTTCACGTTGCCCTTGACCAGGGAGTCGACCTTCGCGCCGCCCACCATGCGGACGTACTGCGGACGCTCGATCTCCGAACCGGCCACGGCGATGATCTTCGTCATGTCGACACGGCCCTCGTTGAACAGGCGGCCGATGATGGCCAGATCCTGGACGTTGACCGTCCACACCACTTCGCCCTTGTTCACCGGGTCCACGTGGTGGATCTGCACGCCGACGTTGCCGACGGGGTGTTTGCCCGCAAAGGCGTGGAGTTCGGCACCCTTGAGCGAGGGCATCTGCCCTTCGGCCTTGGCGCGCACCGAGAGATGCACCTTGCCCGGAGTGAGTTTGCGCATCACGTCGATACCCGTCTGGAGGTTCTTCTGCTCGGCTTTCAGCACGAAATTGTAATCCGGGGCCAGCGGCGCGGAGTCGAAGGCGGAGATGAAGACCGCTTTCGGCGTGTCGCTGGGGTCGGCGATGATGCCGTAAGGGCGCTGCACGATCATCGGCCAAAGGCCCGACCGGAGCAGCAGGGAGACGATCTGCTCGCGCGAAGCCGACCCGAGGTCGGTCTTCTCAAACTCCTCGTACTCCTGGGAGGCGTCGGGAGTCACCGTCACGGAGAGGACCTTGCGCTTCTCTCCGCGGTTGACGGCGGCCACCGTACCGCTGACGGGCGACGTGAAGAGCACGCGTTCGTTGTACTTGTTGAAGAACAACGGCGTGCCGGCTTTCACCCGATCGCCCTCCTTAACCAGCAGCTTGGGAGTCACGCCCTCGAAATCGAGGGGCGAGAGGGCATACTCCGAAGCCTGCGGCGCGTCCGCGAGCGACTCCTGGGGTTTGCCCACCAGATTGATGTCTAAACCCTTGCGTAGTGTAATGATTTTCGACATGGTTAATGATTTTGATTGTTATGTTTGGAATTCAAGTTCGGCTGTTAGTGAGCTAACAATTAATTCGCGTGCGAAAGTACGAAATTTTTCCCGAAATCCCCCATGCGCAAACCATTATTTCTTAAATTTAATTAAGATTTGGAGCGCCCGCTTTCGGGACAAAATAAAGGCCTTACGAATGCTTCCGATGCGAAAGGGTTTCGAAAGAATCCGGAGCAAAAACAACCTCCGGAAAACATCCCCGCGTCCCGCAGGCCGGCAGCCGGAAGCGAAGGTTAAAAAATTGGCTCCAAATTCGCAATGCTCCCGCTAAAATTCCTACATTTGCAATCCGGATGCTCCCTTACGTCAACATACACACCCATCGCCCGACCGGTTCGGGGATCGAACTCCGCACGGCGGGCGTGCACCCGTGGGACGCCGCGACGCAGGACGCCGCAACGCTCGGCCAGCGTCTCGGCGGAGCGCAGGCCGTGGGCGAAACGGGACTGGATTTCGTGCGCGGCGCCGACCGTGCGGCCCAGCTGTCCGCACTGCGGACGCAGTTGCGGCTGGCCCGCGAGCGGGGACTACCCGTGGTGCTCCACTGCGTCAGGGCCTTCGAGCCGCTGATGCGCGAACTGGCGGCCTCGGAACCCCGGGCCGTGATTTTCCACGGCTTCATCGGCTCGCCCGAGCAGGCGCGGCAGGCCCTGGCGAAAGGTTACTGCCTCTCGTTCGGCGAACGCACGTTCGCATCGCCCAAGACCCTTGCGGCGCTGCGCGAGACGCCGCTTTCGCAGCTCTTTCTGGAGACCGACGACAGCCCCGTGCCCATCGCGGAAATTTACGCCCGGGCGGCGGAGGCGAAAGGGGTGCCGGAGGAGGTGTTGCAACGGGCAATTTTAGATAATTACAAACGAATATTCACAGGCGGCGAGTACGAAGGACCGGGCCGGACGAAGGGCGACAAATGACAATGACAAATGGAAACGCATACGCATAACTGGCTGGAAAGAACCGAATTGCTGCTCGGCAGCGAAAAACTGGAGCTGCTGCGCAACGCCCACGTGCTCGTGGTCGGGCTGGGCGGCGTGGGGGCCTATGCCGCGGAGATGATCGCCCGGGCGGGCGTGGGACGCATGACCGTCGCCGACGCCGACACGGTGAACGCGACCAACATCAACCGCCAGCTGGTGGCCCTCCATTCGACCGTCGGCCGCCCGAAGGCCGAGGTGCTGGCCGAACGCCTGCGCGACATCAACCCCGGAATCGGACTCACGGTGGTCGACAAATATATCAAGGACGAGGAGACCTATATCTTATTGGACGCCGCGCGCTACGACTACGTGGTGGACGCCATCGACACCCTCTCGCCGAAACTGGCGCTGATCGCCGCCTCGCTGGAGCGCGGGCTGCCGCTCGTCAGCTCGATGGGCGCCGGAGCCAAAACCGACCCCACCAAACTCGAAATCGCCGACATCTCGAAAACCCACCACTGCCCGCTGGCCCACATGCTGCGCAAGCGGCTCCACAAGATCGGCATCCGCCGGGGGTTCCGGGCCGTATTCTCTCCCGAGCCGATGCGCGAAGGGGCCATGATCCTCTGCGAGGAGCAGAACAAGAAGTCGAACGTCGGGACGATCTCCTACATCCCCGCGCTGTTCGGAATCGGATGCGCTTCCGTGGTGATCAGGGATTTAATCGGCGAACTGGAGGGCTGAAAGCCCTCTTCAAAGGGCGGCGGACCGAATCCGCATCCGGGAACCGAGTCCGCGCCGCCGAACGCAATTTACAAAAACACAAAGGATATGCAACCGAACATCGTATTTCTGGACGAATACTCGCTCGGCGACGCCGACCTCGGGTCCATCCGCGCGCTGGGCAACTACACGGGTTATCGGACCACGGTCCGCGAAGAGGTCGCCGACCGCTGCCGCGAAGCCGACGTGGTGATCACCAACAAGGTGGTTTTCCGCCGCGAAACCCTCCGGCAGCTCCCCCGCCTGCGGCTGATCTGCGTGGCGGCGACCGGCATGAACCACATCGACCTCGAGGCCGCGGCCGAACTGGGCATTGCGGTGAAAAATGCCGTGGGCTACTCGACCCACGCCGTGACGGAGACCACCATCGGCGCGGCCATCGGCCTGCTGCGACAGACGGTCTATTACGACCGCTACGTCAAGACCGCATATGCAGGATCGCCCCTGCAATACCACTTCGGGCGCACCACACACCAGCTTTACGGCTCGAAATGGGGCATCGTCGGGCTGGGCAACATCGGCCGCAGCGTCGCCCGCGTCGCCGAGGCGCTGGGATGCCGCATCGCCTATACCTCGACCTCGGGCGTCGTGCGCGAGGAACCCTATCCCGAAAAGCCGCTCGACGAACTGCTCCGATGGGCCGACGTGGTGTCGGTCCACGCCCCGCTGAACGACCGCACGCGCAATCTGATCGGCGCGCGCGAACTGGCGCTGATGAAGCCTTCGGCCATCCTGATCAACGTGGCGCGCGGCGGCATCGTGGACGAAGCGGCGCTGGCCGCGGCCCTCGACGCCGGACGGCTCGCCGGAGCGGGGCTCGATGTTTTCACGCACGAACCGCTCGAAGCGGGCAATCCCCTGCTCTCGGTCCGTGAACCGGACCGCCTGCTGCTCTCGCCCCACAACGCCTGGTCGCCCGTCGAGGCGATCGAAATACTCGTGGAGTGCATCGCACGGAACATCCGGGATTTCTATACTCCTCAAAACCAATAGCCGATGTCCCAGCCCGAACCCAACCTCACGGTCGTAATCCCGGTCCACAATGCAGCGCCCCACCTCGGCGCATGCGTGGAGAGCCTGCTGGCCCAGAGCTACACCGATTTCGAACTCATCCTGGTCGAAAACGGCTCGTCGGACGATTCGCGGGAACGCTGCGCCCGCTACGCCGCGGAACACCCCGGGCGCATCCGCACCCTGACGCTCGACGAAGCGTCGGTCTCGGCGGCCCGCAATGCGGGCATCGACAACGCCCGCGGGCGTTTCATCACCTTCATGGACGCCGACGACTGGGCCGAAAAGGAGTTTCTGGCCGAATTTTTCCGCGATCCCGCCCCGGGTCCCGGAACGATCGTCATGCAAGGCATACTGCTCGACTTTTCGGAGGCCGAGCCGCCGGGGCCGAACGAGGCGTTTTTCAGCTACGACGACGGGGCGCTCGCCATCGGCGACGATCCTTCGGCAGCCGTGGGACAGCGGTTTCTGCAGGACGGATGCAGCGTCTGCAAACTCTACCACACGGAGACGCTCCGCCGCCTCGGAATCCGCTTCATCGAACACCTCTGCTCCCGCGAAGACCACCTTTTCTTCTTCACCTGCATCAGCCGGATGCAGTCGGTCGTCTGGCGCAGCGGCCTCTACATGCACTACATGCGCCGCGGACGGAACACGCTCAGCACACGCCCCATGCCGGCCTGCGAACTCGTCGAGGCCGCCGAGCGGCTCGACCGCTTCATCCCGCAGCTGGCCGAACGCTTCGGCATCACGGACAAGGCCTATCTCTTCGCCCTGCGGCAAAACCTGGTCCGCGACACGCTGCTACGGGCCGCAAACAACATCCGTTTCGGCGACCGCCGGAGCGTCCTCGGAGCCATTGCCGCCCGCCCGGAGCTGTTCGGCGCAGAGACCTACACGCCCCGCTGGCATCCGCTGCTGAAACGCCCGCTGCTCGACCGCATTCTGAAGGGAAGGGAGTGTCACACGCTCCTCTATCTCCGAATCGCGCTGCGCAGGTCGTCGCTGCGCCTGCGCGGACGTTTTAACGCCTGAATCATGGACCGCAAACAACCTGTTTTCGACTTTCTCGACGCCCGCGGCATCCGCTACGAATGGTATGAACACCCCGAGGCCCCGACCATCGAAATCGCCCGCCAGTGGTGGCGTGACGACGGTTCGAAACACTGCAAGAACCTCTTCTTCCGCAACCACAAGGGCGACCGCCACTACCTCGTGTGTTTCGATTCGGAGCGGTCGCTGGCCATCCGCGACCTCGAAGCCCGCCTGCGCCAGGGCAAACTGACGTTCGCCTCGCCCGAGCGCATGGAACGCTGGCTGGGACTGCGCCCCGGCTCGGTCTCGCCCTTCGGGCTGATCAACGACCCGGAGAACCACGTCCACCTGTTCCTCGACGTCAACCTGCGCGACTGCCCCGCCTACTCGTTCCACCCCAACGACAACCGCGCGACGGTGGTCATCCCGCAGGAGGAGTTTCTGAAATACCTCGCCGCCGTCGGCAACTCCTACGAATTCATCGAACTGTACTGAAACGAAAAACCCCGGCCTTCCGGCCGGGGTTTTTCGCAATGCAGGGAGCGGTTATTTCATCTCCACCAGCGCTTTGCCCGTCATTTCGGCAGGCTGCTCCAGCCCCATCAGCTTCAGCACCGTGGGAGCCACGTCGGCCAGAATACCGCTGCGGACGGACTTCACGCGGTCCGACACCACCACGATGGGAACCGGATTGAGCGAGTGCGCCGTGTTGGGCGTACCGTCGGCATTGACGGCGTTGTCGGCGTTGCCGTGGTCGGCGATCATCACCACCTCGTAGCCGTTGGCCCTGGCGGCCTCCACGACCTCGGAGACACACTTGTCGACAGCCTTCACGGCCTTCACGATCGCCTCATAGACGCCCGTGTGGCCCACCATGTCGCCGTTGGCGAAGTTCAGGCAGATGAAGTCGAATTTCTTTTCACCCAGCGCAGCGACCAGTTTTTCAGCCACTTCCGGGGCCGACATTTCGGGCTGGAGGTCATAGGTCGCCACCTTGGGCGAGGCGACGAGGATACGCTCCTCGCCGTCGAATTTCTCCTCGCGGCCGCCGTTCAGGAAGAACGTCACGTGGGCGTATTTCTCGGTCTCGGCGATACGCAGCTGTTTGAGGCCCTGCTTCGAAACCCACTCGCCGATGGTGTCGGGCACGTTCTCCTTGTCGAAAAGGATGTGCAGGCCCGTGAACTTGGCGTCGTAGGGGGTCATGCAGCAGTAGTAGAGCGGCATGGTGTGCATTCCCTCGGCGGGCATATCCGCCTGCGTCAGCACGATGGTAAGCTCCTTGGCGCGGTCGTTGCGGTAGTTGAAGAAGATCACCAGGTCGTTCGGACGGATCATGCCGACGGGCTGTCCGGCAGCGTCGACGCGCACGACGGGCTTGATGAACTCGTCCGTAACTCCCTCGTCGTAGGATTTCTGCACGGCCTCGACCATGTCCGACGCCTTCTCGCCGACGCCGTCGACCAGCGCGTCGTAAGCGATTTTCACCCGCTCCCAGCGTTTGTCGCGGTCCATGGCGTAATAACGGCCGATGACCGTGGCCACCTTGCCCGTCGATGCGGCCATGTGCTTTTCGAGGTCGGCGACGAAGCCCTTGCCGCTGCGCGGGTCGGTGTCGCGGCCGTCCATGAAGCAGTGCACGAACGTATTTTCGATCTTATATTCGGCGGCGATGTCGCAGAGTTTGAAAAGATGCTCCAGCGACGAGTGCACGCCGCCGTCCGACACGAGGCCCATGAAATGCACGTTCACGCCGTTTTTCTTGGCGTATTCGAACGCGGCTTTCACCTCCGGGTTCTGCATGATCGAGTTGTCGCGGCAGGCGCGGTTGATCTTCACGAGGTCCTGATAAACGACGCGGCCGGCGCCGATATTGAGGTGTCCCACCTCCGAGTTGCCCATCTGTCCGTCGGGCAGGCCGACGTTCTCGCCGTCGGTGCGCAGTTCGGCATGGGGGTATTTTTCGGTCATGGCCGAAATGTATTCGGGATGCACGGTCGAAATGACGTCCGCCTTATCGTGACGGCCGTTTCCCCAGCCGTCGAGAATCATAAGTAATACCTTGTTATTCATATCTTACTCTGTTTTAATTACTACCGTTTTATTGCCTCCGGAGGCTGCATTCGTCGCCTGTGGCGCCGTTTACAAATCTGACCCCATCCCAAACCCTTCCCTCGGGAAGGGCTTATCGCATCGCGACCGGAATGCGGACGGAAACCACACAATTATTTCACCTGCGCCCCGATCAGCTCCACAGCCTTGTCGATGGCGGCCTGCAAACCGTCGGGGTTCTTGCCGCCGGCCGTCGCGAAGAAGGCCTGTCCGCCTCCGCCGCCCTGCATCAGCTTCGCGGCCTCGCGCACGACGGCTCCGGCATTCACGCCGCAGGCCGTGATCTCGTCGCCCAGCATCACCGTCAGCGTCGGTTTCCCGTCCCAGACGGAACCCACGACGAAGACCAGCCTGGGCGAACGCTGGCGCAGGTTGTAGGCCAGGTCCTTCACGAAGTCGGGACGGCGGTCGGTCTGCGTGGCGAAAAGCTGCATGCCGTGACGCTCGGGCGTCGATGCGGCGATCTTGTCGGCCCACTGGGCCACCTGCTCGCGGCGCATCGACTCGACCTCCTTCGAGAGGGTCTCGTTGCTTTCGAGCATCTTCTTCACGGCCTGCACGACCTGCGGGTTATTGAGGTATTCGGCGATGTTGCGCATCGTGTCCTCGGCGGCATAGAGCACCTTCTCGGCCTGCTCGCCCGTAACGGCCTCGATACGGCGCACGCCGGCCGAAATGGCGCTCTCCGAGAGAATCTTGAAGAAGCCGATATTGCCCGTGGCGCCGGTGTGCGTACCGCCGCACAGTTCGACCGACGACCCGAAGCGGACCATGCGGACCTTGTCGCCGTATTTCTCGCCGAAGAGCATCATCGCACCGCACTTCTCGGCCTCCTCCTTCGTAGCCTCGCGGTTCTCCACGAGCGGATAGTTGGCGCGGATGGCCCGGTTGACGAGTTGCTCCACCTTGCGCAGCTCCTCGGGCGTCACCTTCTGGAAATGCGAGAAGTCGAAACGCAGGATTTCGGGCGTCACCAGCGAACCCTTCTGCTCGACATGCGCGCCGAGCACCTTGCGCAGCGCCTCGTGCATGAGGTGCGTGGCGGTGTGGTTGCGGCGCAGGAAGCCACGGCGCTCGGCGTCAAGCGTGGCGGTCACAGCGGCACCGACAGTCAGCGTGCCATCGACAACGTGCGCGACGTGGGCATACAGACCGTTGTGGTTCTTGGTGTCGGCAACGGTCAGAACAACGCCCTCGGCGGAAAGCTTGCCGGCATCGCCCTGCTGGCCACCCATCTCGGCATAGAACGGGGTGCGGTCGAGAACGACCTCGACGTCCTCGCCGGCGGCAGCGGACTCGACGGACTCGCCGTTGCGCACGATGGCAACAACCTTGGCGCCTACGATCACATCGTTGTCATAGCCGTCGAACTCAGTCGCGGCGACCTTGTCGGAAAGTTCGACCCACACGTCGTTGAAGCTGCCCCAGGCGTCGCCCTTGGCATTGGCGCGGGCGCGGGCCTTCTGGTCCTCCATGCAGGCGGTGAAGCCGTCCATGTCGACGTCGTGGCCAGCGGTGCCGGCGATCTCGACGGTCAGGTCGATGGGGAAACCAAAGGTGTCGTGCAGCTTAAAGGCAACATCGCCCGGAAGCACAGCGCCCTCGGCAAGCGCTGCCAGGGCCTCATCCAGGTAGACGCGACCGTTGTCGAGCGTCGTGGAGAAGCGCTCCTCCTCGGAGGCGACGATACCCTTGACGAGCGCGACGTTCTTGAGCAGCTCGGGATAGGCCTCGCCCATCTGAGCGTTGACCTCGTCGATAAACTTGGTCAGGAAGGCGCCCTCGATACCCAGCAGGCGACCGTGGAACACGGCACGGCGGAGCAGGCGTCGAAGGACGTACTCGCGACCCTCGTTACCGGGCAGGATGCCGTCCGAGATCATAAAGTCGACGGCACGAGAGTGATCCGCGATGATACGCAGCGAGCGGCTGGCACCGGAGTAATCGTCGGCGTCATAGGTCTTGCCGCTGATCTCCTCGCCCAGCTTGATGAGGTGCTGCATCAGATCGCCGTCGTAATTGGCGGTCTTGTGCTGCATGATGGCGGCCATGCGCTCTAGGCCCATGCCCGTATCGAGGTTGCGGTGCGGCAGCTCTGGCATGGAGCCGTCCTCCTGGCGGTCGTACTGGGTAAAGACGAGATTCCAGAACTCCAGGAAGCGGTCGCAGTCGCAGCCGGGCTTGCAGTCGGGGCTGCCGCAGCCAACCTCCTCGCCCATGTCAAAGTAAATCTCAGAGCACGGACCGCAGGGGCCGGTGGGGCCAGCGGCCCAGAAGTTGTCGTCCTCGCCCAGGCGGGAGATATGATCCTCGGCAACGCCCAGGGAGCGCCACACATCGTGGGTCTCGTCGTCCTCGGTAAAGACAGTAAAGTACAGGCGGTCGAGAGGCAGCTTGAACTCCTTGGTAATGAGCTCAAAGGCCCAAGCGCAGGCCTGCTGCTTGGAGACGCCACCAAAGTCGCCGAGCATCTCAAAGAAGGACAGGAGACGGCCGTCCTCGCCGATGCAATCGATGTCGTTGGTGCGGACGCACTTCTGGCAAGAGATTGCGCCGATCTCCTTCATGGTCTTCTTGCCCTGGTAATACTCCTTAAACTGGTTCATGCCGGCGTTGGCAAGCAGCAGCGAAGGATCGTCGGGGACGAGGGACGAAGAAGGATAGAGCTTAAGACCGCGCTCCTCAAAGAAGTTGAGGAACTTAGAGCGAATCTCAGCCGTAGTCATTGACGGGTAGTCAGCACTCATAGAGGGAATCTCCTCGGTTTCACATCGAAACAGTTCAAACGTAACGATATTACCATCCCACCGCGCCTGTGCAAAAAAGAGGGCCGCCAAACAGCGACCCTCCAGCGAAAGTGCACGTTATTTAGTACTGTGCGATCCTTTGAAAAAGGGCTGCTGTAGAATTACATATAAGAGTCACCCGGAAGGAGAGATCGATGAAAAGCAAACGATTTTTCCTCAATGCACTTCTGTTAGCGAAACTTTTAACGCTTTTGGCTTTCACCTGCTGGTACGCAAACCAACCAGCATTTGGCTACGTGTTGTATGCAGTAATGTCCGGCGATAAGGCTTATTACACTCTACGCGCAATTGACATTCTCTTTTTCTATGTTGCCGGCCCCTTATCAATCGCTTTGCTCGCGTTTCTTGTCATTTTCAACTTCAAGAAACGTTAATAGGACCTATTTAGAATCCGAGTCGTCCATGGAGCCGTCGATGCCGGTTTTTGTATCGTCGTCCGTGTTGGAGTCATCGTCCTTGGCAAAGGGGTTCTTGAAGAAGCCCGTGGCATCGGGCTGCAGACCAGAGATCTTAATCCAGGGATTATCGAGCTCGGGCTTGGGCATGGCCTTGGCCTCGGGCGCAGTCTCGTTGCCGATGAGTTCGGACTCGTAGATGAAGGTGTCGTCGCCGAGCGCGTCGTAGGCGGCGACCGGGTTGCCATCGGCATCGCGGTACGGCGTGCCCTTAAACACGGCGCCGTCATAGGCCACAAGCTGTCGGCCGGTCTCATTCTCGAAGTAGTACACGAAGATACCCTTGAGGGCCGCACACAGCGGGATGGCAATAATCATGCCGATGGGGCCCATGAGTGCCGAGCCAATAACGAGCGCCGTGAGGCTCATGATGGGATGCACCTGCACCGAGCTCTGCATGACCTTAGGCGAAATCACATTATCAGTGACGTTTTGCGCGACCATCGTCACGATGAGCGTCCACAACGCCAACATGGGGCTGAACATGAAACCGAGCACTGTGGCGATTGCCGCGCTCACCCAGGGGCCGACGACCGGAACCAAATGCATGATGCCGGTAAAGATAGCCATGAGCGCCGCATACGGATGGCCGATAATCATAAAACCAATAAAGGCGAGGAAACCACCGCAGATGGACGTAACGACCATACCGCGCATGTAGCCGCCGACAGAGCGAGAAAGGATGGCGACCATAAAGCGGTACGAAGTCTCCTTCTCCTGACCGATGATGGTGCAAATCTCGTGGTGCATGCGAGGATAATCGCAGGCCATCCAGTAGGCAAGCACCAGACCAAGGAAGATCACGAACAACTGCGAGGCCGTATTGGTGATGAGCGGGAACACACCGCGGCCAAGCTCGGCAGCGATCTGAGACACATACTTCGATGCCACGGTAACCAGCGACGAAAGATTATCGTCCAAATACTCCATGAGCGGCGTGTTGTTGAGCGTCTTGACATGCGAGACCATCTCGTTGAGGTCGCCACCCGCAACACGAAGCTGCTCGGGCAGGCGGCTCAGGACTTCCATGATCTGACCAAAAAGAATCGGCGACAAGATGCAAACAACACCGACGAGCACGGCAACAACAACAATAAGCGCTATAAGCGAACCGATGCCGCGATTCACGCCATGATGCTCGAGCCAGTTGGTGATCGGGGACATCACAAAAGCAATGATGGAACCGACTGCCAAAAACTCGATGACCGGTGCCAGGATGCCCATAAGGTTAAAGATGACGGCAGCGATGACAATGCAGCCGACGACGCCCCAAATGCGCAGCGTCAGAATACGGGTATCGCGAAGCGTGCGGTCGATTTGTTGGGGGTGCTCACTCATGAACGAACCATCACTCCGTCGGGGTCGATCTTATCTTGAATCTTCTTAAGCGTGCGGCGCAGCAGACGCGAAACCTGCACCTGCGAGATGCCCAGCTTCTTGGCAATCTCGATCTGGGTCATGCCCTTCACAAAACGCAGCTCGATAACCTCGCGCTCGCGCGGCGAGAAATCGCGGATGGCTTCCTCGATTACCAGACGGTCATCGGTAAAGTCGAGCTCGTTGTCATCGTCGGCGTAACGATCGAGAATCGAAGGCGCATCATCGGAATCGGACGCACCGGGGGCCTCGATGGGCACCGAGGTGTAGGCCGAGGACGATTCCATGGCTTCGAGCACCTCGTCGACGGTTACGCCAAGATAATCGGCGATTTCCTCAACCTTGGGCGAACGCTGAAGCTCGTTGGTGAGCTTGTCGGTGGCCTGGTTAACCTTGGCAGAGAGCTCCTGCAGACGACGCGGCACGCGCACGCTCCAGCCCTTGTCGCGGAAGTGGCGCTTAATCTCGCCCAGGATGGTGGGCGTGGCAAACGTCGTGAACTCAAGTCCGCGTTCAGGGTCAAAGCGGTCGATAGCCTTGAGCAAGCCCAGATAGCCGACCTGCAAAAGGTCATCGAGCGGCTCACCGCGGTTTTTAAATTTGTTGGCAAGAAACCTTACCAGGTTCATATGGGACATAACGAGCTGCTCGCGAGCATCCGGATCACCGGTCTCCTTATAACGACGAAACAGCTCGCGGGTTTTCTCCTTGTCCCAAGCGGTTTTGCCGCTCCGGGAACGTTCGGTCATATTAGATATCCGCCTTGAGGTCGAGGGAAAGCGTTAGGGGCGCCGCAGTCTTTTCGTAGGAATCGCACACGCTTGCAAGAATGAGCTCGGCATACACAGCAGCCTGGTCATCCTCGTCGACGGTGGCCTGTTCCCCAAAGGTAAAGGTCATGCCGACGTGAGATTCGTCCACATCAAATTGAATGGTGATGTCGTCGCAGTCGACCGCGGTGCACCCAAAGATGAAGGCTTCCTCGGCAGCCATGCGGATGTCCTCGATACGATCGACAGACATAGAGCACAGGGCGCCGACGTTGGCGGCCGTCATGCGCACCAAGCGCGCGAGACGCGGATCACCGGCAACGCTCAGCGTGATGGGACAGGTTGCTTCGCTACTCATCGCAGGACTCCTCGGAGGTCTCGGCGGGCGTATAAGTGTAATACTGAGCGGGCTTAGCAGCGGGCTTCTGAACATCATCGTCGTCAGCAGCGGCATCGTCATCGCCAATCAGAACGCGCTCAGTAGGCTGCTCGGCCTCGGCGGCGGCAGCGGCGAGCTTGCGATCGGCGTCGGCTGCAGGAGCCTTCACCTTATTGAAGAGCTTCTGCACGGCACCAGCAGCAGAATCAGTCACGCTCGATACGGCATTGCTGGCCTCGGCCACGCTGCCCGTGACCTCGGAGATGTCGCGAACGACCGCCTCAACCTCAACGAGGTTAGACGTCAGAGCATCAACGGCAGTCTTGCTCGACTTGAGGAGCGGCTCAACCTGTGCCAGCGCGGGGGTGAGCTCATCGATAGCGCCATCGAGCTTTGCCACCACAGGCTGTGCCTCGGCGAGCGTATTGTTAAGGTCACTCACCGTCTTGTCGAGCGAGTCGACGACGGTGCGAGTCTTGCGCAGCGTGAGCGCGAGCTCGACAACAGCCCACACGCCGGCAACGGCGAGCACCAGCAGGGCGATTTGAATGGGACTCATGCAAGCCTCCCGAAGGAATCGAAATACAGACGTTTTTCATGGTACCCCAAAGAAGGGCAAAGATACCCAAAGGGAATGCGCGAGGCGCCAATGGCCTACTTGGGAGCGTTGCCGCTACGGTCGCGCTCGCTTTGCTCCACACGCCACTCTTCCCAACCGCGGCCGGCAGGCTGCCAGAACGCGCCGCGCTCCAACCCCTCGGGCAAATAGCGCTGATCGACCCAGCCTTCGGGATAATCGTGCGGGTACTTGTATACACCGTACTCGTCGCTGCCGGGACGGTGACGATCGCGCAGGTAGCTGGGCACCTCGCGAAGACCACTGCTGTGGATATCGGCCAGCGCCGCATCGATCGAGGCCTCGCACGCGTTGGACTTAGGCGCCAGGCACACATAGAGCGCAGCCTGAGCCAGGTTGATGCGACACTCGGGATAGCCAATGACCTCGGCAGATTTAAATGCGGCATGTGCCACCAAAAGCGCCTGCGGGTCGGCGTTGCCAACATCCTCGGAAGCCTGAATCATAATGCGGCGAGCGATAAACTTGGGATCCTCCCCCGCATCAATCATGCGCGCAAGCCAATAAATGGTGGCATCGGGATCGCTGCCTCGCATGGACTTGATGAACGCGCTAATAATGTCATAGTGCATGTCACCGTTTTTGTCATACGAAAACCCACGACGCGGATTGGCGATCTTCACGTCGTCCACGGTAATGGGATAGCGTTCCCCCGCCGCCGGCGCTGGCGTTCCCTCGGTATCGGGACGCGTAACGGCAATCTCGCTCGCAAGCTCGAGCGTCGTGAGTGCTGAGCGAGCATCGCCCGCGGCCAATGTGCAAATGGTTTTAACCGTATCCTCATCGGCCGAGAACTTACCGTTTAAACCCTGCGGCGCCTCGAGCGCACGCTCAATGAGCGTGGCGATATCCTCGTCCTTCAGGTGCTCAAGCTCTACCACGCGCCCACGCGACAACAGTGCGGAGTTGACCTCAAAGTACGGGTTTTCCGTCGTGGCGCCAATCATAATGACGATGCGGTTCTCGACCGCATGCAGCAGGGCATCCTGCTGCGACTTAGAGAAGCGATGAATCTCGTCGATGAAAAGAATGGTGCG
>OOAO01000336.1_pt1 | contig 56658 bp, 41 predicted proteins | sample 1671821 | NCBI WGS metagenome assembly OOAO01 (sample SAMN06348196, study PRJEB24527) | human gut metagenome | biome: human gut; feature: ankylosing spondylitis patient; material: feces | host: Homo sapiens | place: China | collected 2015-10 | reverse complement strand
AGAGGACGTTTAGACGCAAGAAGGACGCTGAAGAGCTTAGTTGCGGATTTGAGGTAGAAGAAAATTTATTATATTTTCCTTACCCGTCTCCTCGTGAAGAATATACTCCTTATTTAGAACGATTAAGCTCTCTTACATCATTATCAATACCACCATTGAAGGCAAAAAAAACAATTATTTTAATAAATGGAGTTGATAAAAATTTATTTTATATTGATAAACATCTAGTTAAGGAGTCAGATAGATTTATTATTGGATGTATAGGAAATTATATTGAGTTGAAAAGACACAGATGTTTAGTAGATGCGATAAAAATTTTAATAGAACGTGGAGTAACTGATATTAGACTTAAACTTGTTGGAAATAATCCACCTGAATTTTTTAAAGAATTGAAGCAGTATGTATTATTATGTGGTATAGAAAAATATGTTGAATATTGTCCTCCATATAATCATGATCAGCTTCGTGATTTTTATAATTCTATTAATCTATTTGTTTTACCATCTGTATTTGAAGGATTAGGTTGTGTCTTTTTAGAATCCTGGGCATGTGGTACTCCTTTTATAAGTTGTAGAAATCAGGGTATTGATGATTTAGTTCTTCCTGAAGAGAAGGATTTATGGTTGATTTCTAAAGATAATAGTTTGGAGTTAGCTGATAAAATATGGATGTTTAAGGAAAAACGATATAAACAACATTTAGTTGATTCAATTGATATTGATATACAAATTAAACGATTCTTAGAAAATCTCTCTTTATGTTAAAAGAAGTTTTATTCAAATATTGGCTCCTATTATTTATTATCTGTAATATATGTGCTCAATATTACCTAACATCTTCGATAGCAGAGTATTTATTTTACTTTTTACAGTTATGTGGTGTCCTGTTACTTATTATAAATATTAATTTTATTCGAAATAAAATCGTAATCAAAGAATTTCCGATTGTCTATTGGTTTGCTGTTATTTTATTTATTTATCAGTTCACTTTTGGTTTTTTATTTATATCAGAAAAAACTTGGACTTATTTGATCTCTAAAATATTAGTTAATTTTTCTATCATTATTTCATTAACATGGTGTACTGATTTTTATGAAAAGAAATTTTATCCAACAATAGCGATTATCACAGCTGTCCTTTTAGTTTTTGGTTATTTTTCCCATAATGTATTTTATGGTGGACGTCAAACTTTAGGCTTTTGGAATCCTAATAGTACAGGCTCTATATCAGCTGTATGTTTTGGAGTTGTTTTTATTATGAAAACATTTAATAAAAAAATTAGATATATAACAGCAATAATTTGTTTATTGGGTGTATTATTAAGTGGAAGTCGCTCCGCAATGGGAATAGTATTCATATCTTTATTTATAAAATATGGATTCAATTACCGATTGATAGGAATTGTTAGTTTAATCTTATTGATTATATTTATTATATTACCTGCTTGTGATATTCATTTTATTGGTATATCTCGTTTTGTTGAGGCCTTACAAAATAATGATTTATCATCTGGAAGAGAGACAGAGAGAGAATCTACTATTTACATGATTAAAGAATCTCCATGGATTGGGAATGGTATATACTCACAGCAAAGCGAAGAAGCCAGTAGAATTAGTTCTTTAGGTTCACATAATGCGTTCTTAGATTTTATTAAGTGGTTTGGATTTCCTATAGGTTGTTTATGGATTGGAATTATGCTATATTATATTGTACGATTATATTTATTTTATCGTAATTCTGAGAATAATGAAGAACGAGCTCATTTATTTGTCGTAATAGGTGTATTGTTAGCAGCTAATTATGAGGCTTATATTTGGGGGGTTAATCAAATGATTACTAGTATGTTCTTTTTGTCATTTTGTCTTTTACAAAAAAAATATTATGATTTGATAGTTATAAAATCTTATGAAGAAAAAGAAATATAGTTATCCAAAACTTTCTAATAAAGATTATGGATGGATTCGTATCGGTGGACCTGGGTTAGCAAATTGTATGTTTCTTGCAGCAAAGGCTTATATTCATTCTCGTCTGAATAATACATTATTCATAGATCCAACATGGCGTAAATTTAGTATTGGCCCTTGGTTGCGTAAAGAGAAAGACAAACGTGTTTATAATGAATTGTTTTTTCATCAAGGGATTACTGGATTTTCTAAATTTTTAGTCATAAAGGGAATTATGTCTTCGCAAAAAAATATTGCATATTTTTCTAACTTAGGTAATTATTTTGGAGATTTAAATTCACACTATGATTTGGTTAAAGAATATTTTGATAGTATTACTAAACGCGAAACTATAATTCAGGTGAATAGTGTTGATTTAGTTAATAAGATAGCTATACATGTGCGATTGGGAGATTATTCTTCTGATTTGAGAGTTGATTTATCATGGTATAAAAATGTAATTGAAAATATTCTAGTAATAAATAGGGAGCAACAGTTTGTTTTATTTTCTGATGGAAAAGATGAAGAATTAACATTGTTACTTAATATACCTAATGTAACACGAGTATTTTATGGTAATGCGTTTGCGGATATGTATGCGATTTCTAAATGTAAAATGTTAATAGCTTCTGATTCCACTTTTTCTGCATGGGGAGCATTTCTAGGACAGAAGCCTATTTTATTTAGTCGTCGACATTTTCCTCCTGTTTATAAAGGGGATATTGAAGAAGTTGTATTAGGTACATCTTGTTATATTCCTGATGAGTTTAAAAATATTATAATGCAGAATAATTGTAATTAATTTGTCGTTGAACGATATTATATTTATGAAGAGTTATTATGATTTTATTTATTTAACGAATACACCCTCATTTTATAAATTAAACTTATGTAATGAAATAGCACGTACAAATAGTTTATTGTTAGTGTTATATGGCTACGGATCAGAAGCTGTAAACACTATATTGGAAAATAATAAGAATTTGAAGTTTGATTATTATTTTATAAATCAAGGTGACTCCAATACACGTAATAAATGGCATACTTTTATTCAATTAATAAAATTGATGTCATCTATACGTTATAAAAAAGTGATTTATGCGGGATGGATGGCTCCAGAATATAACTTATATAGCTTTTTCTCGCCTAAATATAAAAATGTAATGGTATGCGAATCTTCTGTTTTTGAGTCCTCTTTTAATGGAATCAGAGGCTGGATTAAACGGCAAATCATAGGTCGGATGAGTGGTGTTTTACCGTCTGGAAAACCGCATGAAGAACTTTTTCATCAGATAGGTTATAAAGGAATAATTCATATTACAGGTAGTGTTGGAATTTTCTATAAAGGAAGACGAGAATGCAAAGTTGAACCTAATCAGTCATTACGTTACATTTATGTAGGTAGATTAGTTGATGTAAAGAATGTAGCTTTATTAATAGAAGAATTTAATCGAAATGGTAAACCTTTGACTATTGTTGGGCAAGGGGTCCTTGAAACAAAATTGAAAGAACAAGCGAAGGCTAATATAACTTTCACTGGATTTATTGACAATAATAAGTTAGGAGATATTTATCAGGCTCATGATGTATTTATTCTTCCATCAAAATCGGAACCATGGGGGTTAGTTGTAGAAGAGGCATTATATTGGGGACTTCCTGTCATCGTGAGTGATAAAGTTGGCAGTTCGATAGATATGGTAAAAGATTTACATACGGGCTGTATCTTTCAATCGGAAAATATAGATAGTTTACATGAGGCGGTTTTATTGATGGAAGCTAATTATTCTACTTTTAAAAATGCTGTCTGGAAAATAAATTGGAGCGAACGAGATAACAATCAAATTAAAGCTTATACTTCTTTCATAGAATAATTTTTATGACAAAATATTTAAGTGACAAATTGACCGTTTTATACACTATATTAATAATTATGGTAATATATATACATAGTTATTATTTAGAGTCAGAACAATATATTATATCTCATTTTATTCAGAAATTTATAGGGAATGGTATCTGTCAGGTTGCGAATTGTTTATTCTTTTGTATATCTGGATATTTATTTGTAAGAAATATTAATAGTATCAATGATATTTGGCCAAAGCTAAAGAAAAAGGTTCGTACGCTTGTGCTTCCTTATGTATTATGGAATCTGATTTTTGTGTTATGGTATATTATAATAGAAAGAATACCTTATGCAAATCAATTTAATAATGGTACAGGTACATTAGAGCGATATTTAAATCAACCTATAACTGATAGCTTATATTCATTATTTCTTGCTCCAGCTGCATTTCAGTTGTGGTTTTTGCGTGATTTGATTGTTATGTCAGTTTGTGTCCCTTTGTTGTGGTGGCTGACAAAAAAATCATGGGTCATAGCTTTATTAATAGCGTGTTTTTCTGTTAGTTTTTATCCATGGTTACTTTATTTTTGGATAGGAATTATATTGAGTGTAAAAAAATGTAAGATTGAAAATTATTCCTGTCCAGTATGGATATTTATTTTAGGCGTTTTTATCTACTTGTTTTATGCAGTTTATTCAGCTTATGGTAATGTGGTCAATAGATTTGTAATGGCTTTTATTAATATCGTGAGTTTATATGTGATATGGAAATTGTATGATATTTTTGCTCATGGCAAATGTTTAAAAAATAAAGGAATATTCAAATATATTTGTGGATATAGTTTTTTCATTTATTGCTTCCATGAGCCTACTTTTAATATAATTAAGAAATTAGCTCTTGCTATCTGTGGAGTCAGTGAATTTACCACTACTTTATTTTATTTACTTAATCCATGGATTATGGTATTTGTGAGTGTATTTGTTGCCAAATTGCTTAATCGGTTTACTCCGAGAGTTTATGCAATGTTAACAGGAGGAAGATAAATGAGAATATTACAAACAATAGCAGGATTTGGAGCTAAATCAGGAGGTACTTCTACATGTACGTATGATTTAGTTACTGCACTGAATCGGTTAGATTGTCAGACGGATGTATTAACGTTGAACCCTAATGATCCTACTGACCGTTTAATGGGAGTTGGTGAGCAATGGATTAAGGCTTTACCACACGATGGAAAAACTCCGTTTGGTTATTCACATAATATTACTCATTATTTGAATACGACTGATTATGATCTTTATCACACGAATGGGCTATGGATGTATTGTAATCATGTAACGGCTTCTGTGGCAAGAAAAAAGGATAAGCCTTACATTATTACACCGCATGGAATGCTCTATCCACAAGCTTTGGCTCGTTCGGCATGGAAGAAGAAGTTGATGATGCATCTTTGTTTTGATAAGGATATTCGTGAGGCAAATTGCATTCATGCAACTTGTATGCAAGAAATGAAATATTATCGAGATTTAGGGTATAAAAATCCAGTTGCCGTTATTGCAAATCCAATGCCTCTTCCTGACTATATTGATGATATAAAGCCGGAACGGAGTAAAAAACGTATCGGATTTTTAGGACGTTTACATCCAAGAAAAAATGTAAAAGGACTGATTGAAGCATGGGCAAGTTTAGGCAAAGCTACTCAAAATGCGGAACTCTACATTATGGGAAAAGGTGATGAAGCCTATGAAGCATATTTGAGAGAACTTGTCACTACATTAGGCTTGACGAATGTAGTATTTGCAGGTTTTGTAAATGGGCGTGAGAAATTTGAAAAATTAGCTACATTGACGGCTCTTTTTGTGCCGAGTGATTTCGAAAACTTTGGTATGATTATAACGGAGGCTTTAATTGTAAATACTCCTGTTATGGCCAGCTTAGGAACACCTTGGGAAGAATTGAATACCCGCCACTGTGGTTGGTGGGTAGATAATGATATTCATACATTGGTCCAAACGATGGAAGAAGTGTTTTCTTTGTCGGATGAAGAATTATTGGTTATGGGGGAAAGAGGGAAGCAGCTTGTTATAGAAAAATATAGTAGTGTACAAGTTGCTACACAGATGAAGCATTTGTATGAATGGATTCTTAATGGGGGGATAAAGCCAGATTTTGTGTATGAATAATCAAATAGATCTATCCAAATACCACAATGCATTAAGCCGGAAGCATCAAATGATACGATTGTTGTGGGGGATTGTGTGGGGTTTGTTGGCTCGCCCTTTACCTCGTAGTTTTGGATTGAAATGGAAGCGTTTTTTACTTCGTTTGTTCGGTGCAAAAATTCATCCGACAGCAGTGGTTTATTCATCTGCTAAAATCTATTTCCCACGAAATTTAATAATGGATGCTTATTCATGTTTGGCTTCTGATGTGGATTGTTATAACGTGGATATAATTCATATTGGTGCGAATACAACTGTTTCTCAAGGTGCTTTTCTGTGTACGGCAAGTCATGATATAACCAACTCATTGAATCCTTTAATCACAGCTCCTATCGTAATAGAGGACCAAGCTTGGGTAGCATCTGATGCTTTTGTGGGTATGGGAGTAACAATAGGACAGGGAGCTGTTGTGGGTGCTAGAGCTGCTGTTTTTAAGGATGTAGAACCTTGGACTGTAGTGGGAGGAAATCCTGCGAAATTTATAAAGAAACGTATAATTAAGGAATAACAAAGTCATGTTAGATATTTCGGTTATTATTCTTACTTACAACGAGGAAGTGCATATTCGGCGTTGTCTGGAAAATGTGAATCGTTTTGCTTCTAATATTTTTATTGTAGATTGTTTTTCAACTGACAAAACTGTAGAAATAGCAGAGTCTTTAGGAGCTACAGTAATACAGCATCCATGGCCAGGAAATCAGGCTGAACAGTTCAACTGGGCTTTAAAAAATTTGATGATAAAAACCAAGTGGATTTTACGCTTGGATGCAGATGAATATCTGATGCCGGAATTGATTGAAGAATTAAATCGTAAACTACCTACTCTACCGGATGACACAACGGGGGTAATATTCAATCGCCGTCATATTTTCATGGGTAAATGGATGAAAAGAGGAATCTATCCTGTAAAGTTGCTTCGATTATTCCAAACGGGTAAAGGTGTTTGTGAACAGCGTTTAATGGATGAGCATATTCAATTGTTGGAAGGTCGGTCGGTAGAATTTGAACATGATTTCTGTGATCATAATTTGAATGACCTTTCCTGGTTCTGTCATAAGCATGTGAATTATGCCATTCGGGAGGCGGTAGATTTGCTGGATATAGAACTTGATTTGACTGGAGCGGCTGAAACGGATGAGAATAAACAGATTAGTGCACAAGCGTTAAGCAAGCGAATGAAAAAACATAAATATGCCAAGCAGCCGTTATTTTGGCGTTCGTTTGCTTACTTCTGCTACCGCTATTTTTTGAAAGGGGCTTGTCTGGATGGAAAAATCGGATTTATCTGGACGTTCTTGCAAGGCTGGTGGTATCGTACGCTGGTAGATGCTAAAGTGTTTGAAATAAAGCAGGCTTGTGGTACGGATAAGGAAAAGATTAAACGGTATTTGAAAGAACATTATAATATTTCTTTATAGAAATGAAAATTTCTATTATAACCATTACATACAATAGTGCAAAGACACTGACTGATACACTGGAGAGTGTATTGGCCCAAACTTATAAGGAGATAGAATACATCGTAGTAGACGGTTCCTCGAAAGACGGGACAATGGACATTGTGAAAAAATACGAACCGCTGTTTGAGGGAAAAATAAAGTATATCAGCGAACCGGATAGAGGCCTGTATGATGCGATGAACAAAGGAATGCGGATGGCTACCGGTGATGTGGTGGGTATCTTGAATTCGGATGATTTTTATACGGACAAAGAGGTACTGCAACGGGTGGCTGAGGTGTTCCAAGAAGGGAATGTGGATGCGGTGTACGGGGATGTGCATTATGTGAAACCGGAGGATTTGTCGCACTGTGTACGTTATTATTCATCGAAACCTTTCCGGCGATGGATGATGAGGCTGGGATTTATGCCGGCGCATCCGTCTTTTTATTGTAAGAGAGAAGTGTATCGTAAATATGGAACGTTTAATACGAGTTACAAGGTGGCAGCGGATTTTGAAAACCTGTTGCGACTAATTTTTGTAAACCGGATACGTATACACTACATTCCGATGGATTTTGTAACGATGCGTACGGGAGGAGCTTCGTCTTCCGGACTGAGCAGCCATAAACAAATTATGCGCGATCATCTACGTGCCTTGCGCGAGAATAGAGTTTATTCGAATATTTTCTTATTAGGATTGAGATATATTTATAAGGTGGGTGAGGTCCTGGGAAGCCGGATGGGCTAAATCTGCATTGGAATATTTAAAGAAATTCTTCTGTAAAGTTGTAAACGACCGTAGAAATAATGAAAACTTGCTACCTATGACGGTCGGTATTCGTTCTAACAAACATTAAAATCATTATGCAAACTCATGTAGTTATCATGGCAGGCGGCATAGGAAGCCGTTTCTGGCCCATGAGCACATCCGAATATCCCAAACAGTTTATCGACGTAATGGGGGTAGGAAAATCGTTGATTCAGCTCACGGTGGAGCGTTTCAAGGGTATCTGCCCGAAAGAGAATTTCTGGGTGGTGACTTCGGAAAGGTATGTCGATATCGTAAAGGAGCAGCTTCCACAGGTTCCGGAGCAGCATATTCTGGCAGAACCGGAAGCAAGAAATACGGCGCCGTGTATCGCGTATGCGTGCTGGAAGATCCGAAAGGAGTTTCCGCAGGCGAACATCGTGGTGACGCCTTCGGATGCGCTGGTGATTGATACGGCGGAGTTTGCGCGCTGCATTGCCGTGGCGCTGGAGAAGACGGCGGACTCGCAGGCTATCGTGACCTTGGGGATGATGCCTACCCGACCGGAAACGGGCTACGGGTACATAGCTGCTCAGGGTGAAGCGGACGCAAAGGGTATCTGCAAGGTGGAAGCGTTTAAGGAGAAACCGGACGTGGAAACGGCAAAGGGGTATCTGGCTGCGGGAAATTACTTCTGGAACGCGGGGATTTTTGTGTGGAACGCGGACACGATTACGAATGCCATACGCAGGTATGCGCCGCAGATTGCGGGAGTGATGGACGAGCTGGAGCCTGCCTTGTTTACGGACAAAGAGGCAGAGGAGCTGAAGCGGCTCTTCCCTACTTGCGAGAAGATTTCCATCGACTATGCGGTGATGGAGAAGGCAGAGGATATCTTTGTGCTGCCGGCGGAGTTCGGATGGAGTGACCTGGGAAGCTGGGGTTCGCTGCGCACGTTGCTGCCGCAGGATGAAGCGGGTAATGCCAAGGTGGGCGCCCGGGTGGATATGTATAACTGCCGGAACTGTGTGGTGCATGCGGCGGAGCAGAGGCAGGTGGTGCTGGAGGGTCTGGAGGGCTACATCGTAGCGGAGAAGGACGGACGGCTGCTGGTGTGCCGGCTGAGTGAGGAGCAGCGCATCAAAGAGTTTTCGCAATTATAGATATTATTAATTAAACAATCAATATACTTATTATGGGCAAAAAAATAGCACTAATTACAGGTATTACAGGACAGGACGGTTCGTTCCTGGCAGAATTTTTATTGGAAAAAGGATATGATGTACACGGTACGATCCGTCGTTCATCTGTAGACTTCCGCGAACGTATCGCACACTTGGAAGGAACACCGAATTTCCACTTGCACTATGCAGACTTGGGAGATTCCATGAGTATGATGCAGGTGGTAAACAAAGTAAAACCGACTGAAATCTACAACCTGGCTGCACAGAGTCACGTACAGGTAAGTTTCGATTCACCGGAATTTACTGCCGACGTGGATGCTACAGGAGTTTTGCGTGTACTGGAAGCTGTACGTCAGTGCGGATTGACTGATACTTGCCGTATCTACCAGGCTTCTACTTCGGAACTTTATGGCAAAGTGGAAGAAGTACCGCAGAATGAGAATACGCCGTTCCATCCTTACAGCCCGTATGCGGTAGCTAAACTGTATGGTTACTGGATTGTAAAAGAATATCGTGAGGCTTATAATATGTTCTGTTGTTCGGGTATTTTGTTTAATCATGAATCTGAACGTCGTGGAGAAACGTTTGTTACCCGTAAGATTACGCTGGCTGCCGCACGTATCGCTCAAGGAAAACAGGAAAAACTTTACTTGGGTAACTTAGACTCGCTGCGTGACTGGGGATATGCGAAGGACTATGTGGAATGTATGTGGCTGATTCTGCAGCATGAAACTCCGGAAGATTTCGTTATCGCTACGGGAGTGCAGCATTCGGTACGTGAATTCTGTTACCTGGCTTTCAAGTATGCCGGTATCGAACTGGAGTTCAAGGGGGAAGGTATCAACGAGAAGGGATATGATAAGGCTACCGGAAAATGTCTGGTGGAAGTAAGCGAAGATTTCTACCGCCCGACAGATGTAGTAAATCTTTGGGGTGACCCGACCAAAGCAAGAGCTGAACTGGGATGGAATCCGAGCAAAACGACTTTCGAAGAACTGGTGAAGATTATGGTTGATGCTGACATGGCAAAGGTGGCAGTGGAAAAGGCTGGCGAAAAAATCCGTACAAATCTGGCTGAGTATCTGGAAAAAGGAATCGTAAAATAATGAATGTGAATATTAAGAACGGAACTTTTCACTATGGACAAATCGGCTAAGATATATGTAGCGGGACATCACGGATTGGTGGGTTCCGCTATCTGGAACAATCTGAAAGGTAGAGGATTTAATAATCTGGTAGGACGTTCACACAAAGAACTGGATTTACTGGATCCGATAGCTGTCAGAGATTTTTTCGATCAGGAGCAACCGGATGCTGTGATTCTGGCAGCGGCGCACGTGGGTGGAATTATGGCCAACCTGAATTATCGGGCTGACTTTATTTACCAGAACTTGCAAATTCAACAGAATGTTATCGGAGAAAGTTTTCGCCATGGGGTAAAGAAATTACTTTTTCTGGGAAGTACTTGTATTTATCCGCGCGAAGCGCCGCAACCAATGAAGGAAGAGGTACTCCTTACTTCTCCGCTGGAATATACAAATGAGCCATATGCCATCGCAAAGATTGCGGGGCTGAAGATGTGTGAGAGCTTCAACTTGCAATATGGTACGAACTATATCGCTGTAATGCCAACGAACCTCTACGGCCCGAACGATAACTTTCACCTGGAAAACAGTCATGTACTGCCAGCTATGATTCGCAAGATTCATCTGGCAAAATGCTTGAACGAAGGTGACTGGGATGCGGTACGCAAGGATATCAACCTGCGTCCGGTGGAAGGAGTAAACGGAAGCAATTCGGAAGTGGAGATTCTGGAAAAACTGGCGAAGTTCGGTATCACACCGGAAGCTGTTACGCTTTGGGGTACAGGAAAGCCGATGCGTGAGTTTCTGTGGAGCGAGGAAATGGCAGATGCCAGTGTGCATGTACTGCTGAACGTAGACTTCAAGCAGACGTATGATGCGTTGGAGAAGAATGCAGACGGTATAAATGAAATCCGTAACTGCCACATCAATGTAGGTACGGGTAAGGAAGTGTCTATCCGTGAAGTGGCAGAGAAAATCATGAAGGAAATAGGCTTCAAGGGCGAACTGCGCTGGGATGCTTCAAAACCGGACGGTACGTTGCGAAAACTGACGGATGTAAGTAAGCTGCATGGCTTGGGATGGCATCATAAGGTAGAAATAGATGAGGGTATCCACCGCTTGTATGAATGGTATCTGAAAGGTATTTGCATTAATCATCAGACGGTGTAATACTATGTACAGCATGGTCCACTGTCTGATGTAAGGTAGATGGAATGTTATGTTTTTTTTAAGTTTAAATAGAAATATATTTTTTAGTAAGGTGGGTAAGATCCTGAAAAGCCGGATGGGCTTAGGACTGTTGTTTTGCTTCCTGCTTTGGGGTATGGAAGGTAAAGCACAGCCTACTGTCCGGTCTGGCGAAGTGGATATCTTCATGGGAGTAGATTTGAACTATCGTGACATAATGTTTAGTAAACCTTATGAACTGTTGGTGAACCTGACACCGGGTGTGAAATGGAACATGGGCAGGCAGTGGCAGGTGGCGGCGCAGGTGTTGCTGCCGGTGTATAATGACTATGGGGATTATTACAAACGGGTGCGCTTGAATATGGCGGTGCTCTCGAAGGAGTGGTATGTGGGGGAGAAGCTGTTTCTGAAAGGGAGTGGCGGACTGTTCAGCCACGAGCGTTACGGACTGGACGCGAAGCTCTTTTATACCGTAAATAGCTGGCTGGCGCTGGAGGCGCAGGCGGGATGGACGGGCTTCTGTTCGATGGCGACGGGATGGAGAGCGAGCACGCCTGCCCGATGGACGGCGCTGGCGGGAGCTGATGTGTATCTGAGCCGCTGGAATACGCAGCTGAGGTTGAGGGGCGGACGCTTTGTGTATGAGGATTATGGTGTAATGGCTGAAGGTATGAGGCACTTTACGCATTGTAGTGTGGGGTTGTATGCGCAGTATAGTAATGAAGGTGGACGTAACGGGGGATTCAAGGTGGTGATGATGATTCCACCTTACGGGCGTAAGCACCGGAAAGTGAATTTCCGGCCGGCTTCGAATTTCCGGTTGACGTATAATATTCAGGCGGATGCTTATGCTAACAGGATGTATAATACGGATCCGGAGGAGAACGAACGGGAAGGCTGGTTCGACCGCGACAGGCTGAAATGGGGTAGCAATACCATGAAGCCTGATTTTGTAGGAAAGGAGGCTGCCAGATGATACGGAAATTGGTTATTGGCTTTGCGGCTGTACTGATGGCTTGCGGCGTTTCGGTAGTGCGGGCACAGGAATATACGGGTATCACGGGTATGATGCATGTGCCTACGGCTGAAATGGCTCCGGCTGGTACAGCCCGTGTGGGAGCTTTTTATCTGAATGGGGAATTTACTCCGGAAAAGCTGAGGTATATGGGGGATAAATATGATACGTATAATCATTTTCTGGCAATAGCTCCTTTTTCGTGGGTGGAACTGTCGTATGTGTGTACGTTGCTGAAGAATGCGAAAAATAATGATGAAACGCAGAAAGTGGGATATTATAATAAAGATCGTCATTTCTGTGTTAAAATCCGTCCGCTGAAGGAGGGTAAATACTGGCCGGCACTGGCTTTCGGAGCGCAGGATCCTACTGGCACTGTAAAGGATAAAAGTGGAGATTATGTTTATTTTAATAACTTTTATGCGACTGCCAGCAAGCATTTGAACTGGAAAGACCATGAGCTGGGGCTGCATCTGGCGTACCGTTACTACCGTTCGGACTTTAATGCGAAATGGCGGGGGGTTGCCGGGGGAATTACGTACAGGCCGGCATTTGCGCCTAACAGCCGGGCCATGGTGGAATATACGGGAAGTGACGTGAATGTGGCACTGGACTGTTATCTGTGGAGACTGCTCTTTGTACAAGCCGGACTGCAGAACGGGAAGTATTTTTCGGGGGGGCTGGTGCTGAGAGTTCAACTATAGCTTGTAGATGCTGTAGTGAATGTGATAATCAACTTTATATATTAACAACTTAATTAATTTAAATTACTAGGATTATGAAAAGTTTTTTGAAGTGGGGAGCACTGGGTGTTTTCTCCATGAGTTTGATGGTAGGTATTACGGCTTGTAGCGATGATGATCCGGATTATAGTAATGTAACACCACCGGAAGTTGAATCTGTTGCAAGTACTATTGGAGGTATTGTTTCTGACAAGAGTGGTAATGTGATAGCCGGGGCAAGTGTGACACTGGAAGCAAATGGCAGTAAGGCTGAGTCGGTAAAGACTGGTAGCGACGGTGTGTATCTGTTTGAGGATGTGAAGCCGGGTACATATACTGTTTCGGTAGAGGCTGATGGTAAAGTCGGTGCTTCGAGTGCTGTAACTGTTGAAAACACTGAAACAATGCAGCGCTATATATGGAATGTATCGCTGGCTGCGGATGTGGAAGAGCTGATTACTGTTTCTACTACAGGGGAAACAAGTGGAAGTATTGATACTGAAACACTGGAAGGAAATGAGGTTGCTATGGTTGAGGTTACTGCTGTAGTACCGGCTGACGCTGTAGATGGTGTAAAAGATGGTCAGGATGTGGTAGTTGCTGTAAAACCGGTATATTCGATTGATGATGCTGAACAGCGTAATTCACGTGCGGAAGCTGAAACTATGCTGACTGGTATAGAACTGACTTGTAACGTGGAAGGGGCTACGCTGAAGGAACCGGTGAAACTGCGTTTTGCCGTAGATGAAACTTTGGCTAACGGTGCTGTAGTGAAGATGTATAAAAACGGTCAGTGGAGTCAGGTAAACTGGACGGTAGAGGGTGATGATATCGTGGTAGAGGCTAGAGAGTTTGCAGTATATGGTGTGTTTGTTACTATCAACTATACGTTGACTGATGCCAAACAGGCTGTTTCGTTTACTCAGAGTGTATGGGATAACTTGTATGGTTCACAGCCTTTGACTGTTGGATCGGCTTCATATTCGTTTAAGGCTGGTGCAGAAATCAGTACTACTGCCCAGGATAAAACAACCGGTCTTCTGATTGAGAAACTGGCACAGCTGTATACGGCTACTTCTACTACTGTTACTCGCAGTTATCCGCTTAATGTAACTTTGCCAGTGGGTACTAAACTGGAAATTTCGGGATCGCAGCTGGTTACTACTGCTTCTATTTCCGGACTGGGAAGTACGGCTACTCTGAAACAGTATGGTGATGTTTCTATCAGTGTGAGAACTTCTAACCGTCAGCATACAGGGGGAAGTAACTAATTGGGGATTTGCGTATTTCAGATAATATAAAAACAAACCGCTATGGATGTTTCTTGAATAAAGAATGCCATAGCGGTTTTTGTTTATTTATATCGGAATGCCAGTATATAATATGCTGTTATTGATAAAATCCATATTATCAGCGAGATGATTCGTAAGATTGCTGCCCAGCTATAGTAGTCGGACAAAATGCCTGCAACCATAAACATTGTCAAAAAGATATTGAAGATACGTATGAGTTTAGTGACCAGTATATATTGTTTGACAACATTATGTTTTCCAATGCGTACCGGAAAATTGATGCAACGTACGGGAGCATAGGCTCCTCCAAACAATAAAGCAAATACTACTATACTGATGAATATTCCATATACTCCATAATCGGAGAGGAGGTCTGTGTGGAAATAATTCCAGCATACTATTCCGATGCCAGAAAGCAGGCAGAGAGCTGCTGTGCCTTCCAATATCCTATCTGCGATAGATGGATGATAATGTATTTCAGGAGCGTTTTTTCCGGAAAACGGACCTAAATTGATGGTGAACATATTATTCTTCTTTTGTATCAGTTTTCTTTGTTTTCTTTAATCTTCCGCTTTTGCGTAATGCTTCGTTGATAATCCACTGAAGTTGCCCGTTGGTACTGCGAAATTCATCCGCAGCCCATTTTTCGATAGCTTCCATCGTTGCGGCATCTACACGTAGAACGAAACTTTTAGTCGTATTCTCTTTTTTTGCCATTGGCCGTTTTCTTGATTAATGATTCAGCGTTCCTGTGTTCACAACCGGCTGGGCGGCTTCGTCGGCACAGAGCACAACAAGCAAGTTACTTACCATAGCAGCTTTTTTATCTTCATCCAGCTCTACGATATCTTCCTGAGAAAGCTTGTCGAGCGCCATGTGCACCATTGATACGGCTCCTTCTACGATTTTTTCGCGTGCGCTGATAATAGCAGAAGCTTGTTGACGACGTAGCATGACGGCAGCGATTTCCGGTGCATATGCCAGATAATTGATACGTGCTTCTACGACTTCAATGCCGGCCATAGCCAGACGTTCGTTCAGCTTTTGTTCCAGTTGTTCATTGATTTCTTCTCCTCCCGAACGTAGAGTAAGTTCATCAGTTCCCGCTTCATTGTCATCGTAGGCATATTGTCCGGCTACTTGTCTAAGAGCTGCATCACTCTGTATTTTCACAAAGTTCTCGAAAGCATTCATACGATTGGCTACAGCATTTCCAACACTGATTTCTTTGCCGTTACCAGAAGAGGTCGTATCGCTCGCCATAGTTTGTGAATCGATCTCGAACATGGCTTTGTATGTATCTTTCAGTTTCCATACCAGTACCAGACCGATAAGAATCGGATTTCCTATTTTATCGTTTACTTTAATCGGTTCTACATCAAGGTTACGGGCACGTAAGGATAATTTTTTCTTGTTCATGAAAGGATTTACCCAAAAGAATCCTGTCTCTTTGAAAGTTCCTTTATATTTCCCGAAAAAGACCATGATACGCGCTTCATTAGGTTCCAGTTGCATATAACCACCAAATAAAATAAACCAGATAAGCAAGAGTACTCCACCCAATATGAAGAATGGAGTTGTCATTTGCATAAAGCAGCAAATAATGATACCTGAGATCAATAACAGGTGCATAGCCAGCATGAGAAATCCGTTAGCTTTAAATCCTCTGAAATTTAATTCTTTTGCTTCCATAAACTCATATTTAATTGATATTATTTTGATATCACAAATTTATGGATAAAGAATGAATAAAACAACACGAGAGAGGATGTTGTTTAGCATCCTCTCTCGTGTTGTTTTATTGAAATGCAGATTATTCTGCCATGCGTGTATATGTATATTTATCATAGAAACTACCGTATTCGTCTGCTCCAGTTGTTTCGATAACAAGTTTGTCTGAAGAGGCTTCAAGTATTTTTGCGGTAGATACATCGACTCCCTCCATGCTTTCCGGAATCATATTGTTTCCTTCCAAGTAGAAGTTTTCACTATCGTATTGACGCCAAGTACCACTATAGTATTCATAGTGAGTTACAGTGTATTTATTACCGTCTGTTTTTTCTATAGTAATTTTTTCGCAGTCATCTGTAGGTTCAAAAGGATTGAAGTTTTCATTATAAGAAATTTTTTCACCTTCATAATAGTAATATCCGTTAACGGCAGTCATACCCCATACTCCTTCTAACTGATTTACTTCGATAGCTTCATCGTCTTTAGAACATGATGAAAAACAAAAAACACTGATCAGGAGTGTTGCTAAAAACAAAATCTTTTTCATTGAATTAATTTTATTAAATTTTTATTTTTTTCAAAAGTATATAAAGCTAAGAAAATACACAATACAGTTTTTATGGTTCTATGACTATATTGATTTTTATTGTATATATGAGGTGTAAATTTAGGATTATCAGGGTATCCTTTATAAAAAAACTCCTGCCATTTTGAAAAACAGCAGGAGTTTTTTCATTTATAGATTTGCAAAATAAATTAAAAATCATCAGCAGGGAAACCTGTGCGGCGGAATCCTGAAACTTTATAAGTCAGTCCGTCTGGGTCATCATCAAACTGTATCATGTACACAATACTGTCGGCAGGCATTCCACTAGGAGTAAGGGCTGCTCCTTCGAGTATTTTTCCATCAGTTATCTTCACTTTGCAATCGTATGAAGTATTGTCAATGAAGTCGTTGGTTGTAAATGTTCTGTTATTATAGTCTACATTTACTTTAACTTTATAATCCCAAAAATTTGCTCCGTCTTCTAGCCACATTTCAGTAGATACATTGGCAGCTGTATTGTATGTGTACATGCGAAAATGTCCTAAACCTACATCACCAAGCTCTTGTCCGTTACTTATAGCAGTGGCAGTAACCCACCAGTCGCCTGCCATCTTTTCAACAGATGTTCCTCCTGGCTCGGTATCGTCATTACAAGAAGTTAGTCCTACAGCCAATATGGCAAATAAAAATATGATATATTTTTTCATAAAGCTTCAATAATTATTTAGTTAGTGTAACGCTTAGAGGTGTTCCTCCATAATCTACGGTCATAGTGACTACGCCTGTTTCTGGATTATATTTTCCTTCTGTTAAGCTCAATGCAAGTTCTGAAGCAAAATACCAGTTTCCTACTTTAATTAAAGTGAGTGTATTATCTGCGTTCAGTTTTAATTTTGCTTCAGCATGGAAATCGTACATTGGCTCAAATCCCGGATTCATTCCATAAAACTGCAAGCCTCCCAATAAATCATCAATAAGGTAAGTTCCATCTTCATTTTCTGTAATCAAGATGGGTGCGCCTGTATAGTGACGAGTTCCAGCCTGTGATTCTCCCTGATATGCACTTGCAAAACTATCAGGATTAACTACCATTACTTGACGAGTTTTGGTTACTGAAAATCCATCAACGTTGGCTACAGAATAAACTAAGTTATAAAATCCAGGTGTTGAGCTGTCTACACTACCAGTGACCTTTACCTTTTCACTGATATCTTCCCCGTTTTCGGTTGCTTCATATCCAGGCTCTGTATAAGTTTCACCTAATGATAGTTTTACAAAATCATCTCCTTTCAAGTTTAATTCTGCAAAATATGTTACCTTAGAAAGGTCTTTTACTGAGTCTTCACATGAGGTGGCAGTTCCCAATAAGAATGCTCCCATGAGTATGTAATAAAATATTTTTTTCATTTCTATAAAACATTTAAGTTATTAGTTCTTGTCCCACCATACAGGAGTACTTACTGGTACTGCTTTGGGAGTGTTTACATTATACATACGTGCACTCAATGGGTATGTCATACGTTTTACCAGTCCATTACCAAGACCGTTGATCCATGGCTCTATTAAATCACCCGGAACATAACTTGAGTTACCTTTAAAAATATCTAACTGAGAAACAGTAGTAATATTCGGACAATCGGTACGGCGTATTTCACTCCATGCTTCCATATGATCCATACAGAATAAAGCTGCCCACTTTTGCATGTATACTAAATGAAGTTTATCGTTTGTTGAGGTAGCATTGTCCCATAATGCCAAAATTCCTGCTTCTTGACCACTCATACTACGTGCTTCAAAATCGGCTGTAACTCCAGCATTATAAGCATTTTGAGCTTTTCCTTCATCATTCAGGAAACGTAAATTAACTTCTGCGATAAGGAACTGAAGTTCTGCTTGAGTAAACAGATAGAATGGCTGAGTTGCTCCGTTTCCGTCAGAATGTTGATAATTGATGGCACTTACATTTTCATTCTTCCAAGTATCCGAACCGTTGTTGTCATCAGATTTTGTTCTACCACCCGGAATCTGTCCTAAATATTTGCCTTCTTTTTTGTTTTTATTGATAGCGTAAGCTATACGTGGGTCATTATTTGCCTGATAGTAAGCTACGATCGGATAAGCTGCACACTGGTTACCCGGTGTATTTACTGCATTCGTTTCATACCATGGATTACGTTTTGATGTTTCGTCTGCGAAACCTGTAAATGCAGCATCACCAGTAAAGAAATTATTTTCTGCTACTAAAGTTTTTACTTTTTCAGTATAGGTAGCAGCATCTACTCCTGCATCTATGAAGCGCAGATACATACGTAAGCGTAATGCGTTAGCCAATCCTTTCCATTGTTTCATATCACGGTTAAAAATCAGATCTTGGCTATCCATAGATGCATTATCTGTCAAAGCTGCTTCTGCTGCATCCATTTCTGCCAATACACCTTTGTATACATCTTCTCCGTTATCCCATTTCGGATTGCTGACTGAGTTACCTTTTAACGCTTCACTATATGGAGCTTCGTTAGTATTGTCGACCATTACCTGTAAGACATATGCACGCAATACTGTTGTAGCAAAACGGTCAGCAGGGTTTGTACTTTTTTCTAGAACTTCTTGAGCATCCATCAGTGCCCCTGCATAAATAATGCGGTATGAATAGTCCATCAGCTGTGAAGACTCATTGAACATATACTGACTGATTTCTATGTATTGGCTTTGTTCTGGATTCTGTTCATAATACTGTGCAAAATACCCCGCATAGTTATGAATTTCTCCTCCTACAGCAGCTGCAATACCTGCTTCAACAGAAGGAAAAATCAAGTCTGGCGTCATTTGCTCATTGCTTGGGTAGTTGGGATTTTCATTAATGTCAAGGTCACAGCTTGTGCATAAACTTGCCATTAATAAGGTATATAATGCTAATTTTTTCATATATAAACTTCTTTTTAATCGTTAGAATTTCACATTTAAGTTGATACCGAAGTTACGTGAAGTTGGGTTTGAAGAGTATTCACCGTAATTACCTGACAGGTCGTTACCAAATGATGTTGTTTCTGGGTCGATAAATGTGTTGCTTGATGGTGTCCAGATAAAGAGATTATTTCCGTATGCTGAAATACGAACCCCTTGTAGCGGAGTTTTAGCTAACCATTTTTTTGGTAAATCCCAGCTTAACACAACAGTACGCAACTTAACATATGATTTGTCTATTAAATCGATTTCTCCACCAATACCTCCCATAGGGTCGTAATAGTAGTTACAGATATCTGCGCTTGAAACAGGTGTTGTATTTTCTACATAACTGATGCTGCCATCAGCATTAGTAACCTTATTTACAGAGTTGGGAATAATGAATGTATTACGGTCGTTGTATGCTGTTTGTATTGCATTACCTGTGAAGTAAAGAGTATTCTTTGTCTTTGAATACATGATACCACCTTGACGAATATCAAAATCAGCACTTAATGATACACCTTTGTAAGTAAGTGTAGTAGAAACACCCATCTGATAACGGTTATTCATATCACCGTAAGTAGCAAATTCTGCTGCTGCAACTGGCAGACCTGTATTGGCATCAGCTACGATTCTGCCTTGCGGATCACGTTCTACAGCTTCGGCTTTGAATACACCTAATGGTTGTCCTACAATTGCATACATACTAGTACTACCGTTCAATCCATATATAACTGTTTCACCTCCCAGTTCTTCTGGTAAGCTTACAACTTTACTCCAGTTTTTGGTAAAGTTTACTGTAACATCCCAACTGAAATCTCTAGTTTGGATAGGAGTTCCGCTTACTAATAATTCGACACCTTTATTGCTGATCTTACCTAAGTTGATATTTTGAGAACCATATCCTGTTGCTGGATCCATGCTTAAAGACATGATCTGTTTATCAGAATTACGATTGTAATAAGCAGCGTCGAAAGAAAGACGATTATTGAAGAAAGCCATATTTAATCCGAATTCGTATTCGGTTGTCATTTCTGGACTTAAAGTATTACTTCCTAAAATATTTCCTAATGTATAAGAGTTTACTCCACCTAATGGGAACTTCAGATAACCAAATGGAATGGAATATTGAGCTGAACCGTATACTGGGCTTAACATATATACATCAGCATCGTTACCTGTTTTACCCCAGCTGGCACGTACTTTACCGAAAGTAATGATGTCTTTTATTTCGTCATTTAAAAGTTCGCTGAAAATGAAACTACCAGTAACACCAGGATAGAAGAAATCACGATTTCCTTTAGGTAAGGTAGATGACCAGTCGTTACGAGCTGTTACTGTTAAATACAACATGTTTTTCCATGAACCTTCAAACTGTCCGAATACACCCATTAAACGGCGGAGTTCGCTATATTGAGTTACAGTTGGAGTTTGTGATGAGTTTGACAGATTGAACCAAGTAGGAATGGTCAGGTTGTTTACTGCTGATTTTTGATAAGAGTATTTACGTTCGTTTCCATTGAATCCGACCAATGCATTTACATGAAAATCGTTGATTGGCATGTCAAAAGATAACAAGAAGTCTTGGTTGATTTCACGACGGCGAGTCGTCATGATGCTATATTCTCCGTATTGACCGGCAAACGGGCTACTTGCTCCCATACCTTCTCCATTAGGAGTTCCTTCATAATATAACGCGTACAGATTTTCTGTTCCATATTCAGTTTGTCCTGTTGTAGAATCCAAACCCATACGATATGTAAACTTAAAGTATTTCAAAAAATCATAATCTAATTGGAACTTACCATAAAAACGTTCAGAATTATAAGTGTTTAAATTATGTTCCAATATATAATAAGGGTTCATAACGCCGTAAGGAGTATAATAATATCCCGGAGTATTGAATGGATCATTCAAATCGGCTAGGCTTTCTACATTAATATCTCGTGGAGTCTGCCATAGAGAATTAGCCATTGACAGTCCCTGACCTGTTGTTGCAAACTTATTATCCTGATATGCATAGTTCAAAGAAGTACTAAATGTCAGATTACCAATTTTATGACTACCTCTTCCAGAGAAAGTATACTTATTATATGAGTCTGCATCTGTAGGAATAATACCATCATCACTGATTTGTGAGAATGATACAAAGTAGGTACTTTTATCTGTAGCTCCGTTGAAAGATAAACTATTATTATATCTGAAACCTGTATCGAAGAAGTTTTTCATATTGTCTTCTACAGCGACATAAGGTTTTATCTTTTGTGAATTGTTATATACGTTACCATACAACTGCATTGAACCGTCAAAACGTGGTCCCCAAGAACCATTTTCTAGCGTAGTATGTGATCCACTCCATCCCATACCAAATTCATTCTGCATTTCAGGCATGCGTAAAACAGAAGACCATTGAACACCACCATTGTATTCAATTCCTAATCCTTTACCTTTTTTACCGCTTTTTGTAGTAATCATTACTACACCATTGGCTGCACGGCTACCGTACAAGGCTGTAGCAGCAGCTCCTTTCAGGATAGTCATGTTTTCTACGTCATCTGGATTTACAGCATTAGCACCATTACCAAAGTCGAACCCTGAATTCAACCCATCGCTAGAAGATACAGATGAGTTGTCCAAAGGTACTCCATCAACAACATATAAAGGTTGGTTGCTGCCACTTAATGAGCTTACACCACGGATGATAACAGAGTTTGATGCTCCTGGGTCGGAGGATGTGGCAGAAATCTGTACACCGGCAACCTTACCTGCAAGGCTGGACATTACATCTGAAGTACGGCTTGCAGAAATCTTTTCACCGTTTACCGAAGTAGCGGAATAGCCTAATGCTTTTTCCGATCTTTTTATACCCATTGCTGTTACAACAACTTCATCCAATTGTTCTGCATCTGAACGAAGTACAACCTTAACAGTAGGCTTGATAGTTACTTCTTGGCTTTCCAGACCAATGAACGAAACAACCAAAGTTTTTGCCGGACTAGGCACATTGTTGATTGTAAAGTTACCGTCGATGTCTGTTACAGTACCTACAGTAGTACCTTTAACTAAGACAGACGCTCCAACAACCGGCAAACCGTCTTCTTCAGAGGTGACTGTACCAGTAACCTTTGAAACTTGCGCGTTTACCAGACCTATACCTATCATCAGGAAGGTCATTAAAAGCATCAATTTTCTTTTCATAAGATTCTCTCTTAAAGTTTAACTTTGAATTAATAATTTTTCATTAGTTATATTTCTCGGTCGCAAAAATAGTTAAAAATGTAATAACTGTATACTTTTCGATAGAAAAAACTCAATATAAACCTTTTATTTTAACACTTACACCACGTTTTTTACACCAAAATGCTTCTATTTTCAACTCTAAAGCATTTCACTTTGTCATTATTAAAAGCTATATAAGAAAAAAACAAAATATAGAAAATGACAATAATTTCTTTGTTATTATTACGTTTTTCTAAAAAAAGCGATGGTTAATATTCAATTTCTAAGTCTATTTTTGTAAAGAGACCTATATGTTTTTTTAGACCATCAATGCATATATATTCACTAATTGTATATATAAACGCAATAAAGATTATTTAAGATAAAGATATAATACTTTCACATAATAGTTGAAAATGAAAAAGATTAAGTATCGCATAGTTTATAACCGCAAAAAACGGTTAGATAGCCAGGGAAAAGCTTTAGTTCAAGTGGAAGCTTATCTATTAGGGAAAAAAGCTTATTTTTCTACTCATATTTATATTAAACCCGACCAATGGAATAGTCGTAAATCAATAATTTGCAACCATCCCCATGCTGAAGAATTAAATTACATGTTAGAAGAATTCATATTGAATTTGCAAATGCGTGAGATAAATGCTTGGAAACAAGGAAAAGAAATTTGTTTGGAATTACTAAAGGAAATGGAAGAAAAAACAAGTTCCGACAATAAAATAATTTCTTTTGGTAGAAAATGGATAGAAAATTCCCCCATACGCAGTAGTACAAAAAATAATTTGTATACCACACTTACCCTATTAGAAAGTTTTGCTCATGAGATTACTTTTAAACAGATGGATTACAAACTTTTATTATCATTCGAGCAATTTATGAAGAACAAAAAATTAGGAATAAATACCATCGCAAAACATTTACGACATATAAGAACGATTATAAATGAAGCTGTCCGTCAAGGAATTATAGCTAAAGAAGATTCACCTTTTACAGAATATAAGATAAAAACAACAGAAAGCCACCATACATACTTATTACCAGAAGAATTGGATAAGTTAGAACATATCAATCTTTCCAGAAAGAAGAATACACTTCGCCATACTCTCGACGCATTCTTATTTTGCTGCTATACAGGCTTACGTTATTCTGATTTTATAAGTATGAAAAAACAAAATCTTATTCAAACTGATAAAGAATTATGGCTGGTTTTCAAATCACAAAAAACAGGAACTGTCACTCAACTTCCCCTTGGCTATTTATTTCAGGGAAAAGCTATCCGCATTTTATATCATTATCCAGATATAGAAGAATTTTTTCATATAAAGCCTAACGCTTCGGTTAATAAAGAATTAATTCGTATAGGAAAACTAGCAGGAATAACAAAACATTTTTCTTTCCATACAGCACGTCATACGAATGCTACCTTATTAATATATAAAGGTGTACAGCTTTCTACCGTGCAAAAACTATTAGGACATCGTAATATAAAAACAACCCAAGTTTATGGTGAAGTACTACCGCAAACGATAATCAAGGAACTAAAAAAATGCAAGTTTTGATTAAACAGGTAAATGTAGAATGTATAATAGAAGAATTAACCTAACAACAAATAGGTAGAAAATCAAAGTATTCCATTAGACAAAAGTACACATTGCATCTAGATATATTATCAGAATCTACATGAAACTGTTTTTATTATGTATCAGTTTTCCCAAAACTGCCTATTAGTTTAGTCCGGCAAAAACTTTGGTTGTTTCGTTCATTGGTCTGGAAAGCCAAGAAGTAACTATCAAGCCTACTGTTAAGGTCGTACTTCGTTCAGATTCAGAACAATTGGATGAAGTTATGGTTGTTGCTTATGGAGGAGCTACCAAACGTTCTTTTACAGGTTCAGCTACTGAAATTGGTGGAGAGCAAATCTCGTTGAAGAATCCGACTGAACTATCTAAAGCATTGGCTGGAGAAGTTGCCGGAGTACAAGTGATGTCTACTTCTGGACAACCTGGAAGTAATGCTAGTATCCGTATTCGTGGTTTAGGTTCAGCATATTCTAGCCGTTCTCCGTTGTATGTTGTAGATGGTATTCCTTTTGAAGCTGATTTAAGTGGTATCGATCCAAGTGATATTGCTTCTATGACAGTTTTGAAAGATGCTACTGCTACTGCATTGTATGGATCTCGTGCTGCAAATGGTGTAGTCTTGATTACTACTAAAAAAGGTGAAGCAGGTAAAACACGTGTTGATGCTGAAGTTAAATATGGTGCAAACATGCGTTTGACTCCGCTTTATGATGTAATTGATAGTCCGGAAAGATTTACAGAGCTTACTTGGGAAAGTTTACGTGGTTATGCAGAAGTTGCTGGTGGGTATGATCGTGCTACAGCTGCAACATGGGCTTCACAACAGTTGTTCGGAGGACAAAATGGTATTGCTCCTATATATAATATGTGGAACGCAGATGGTGACAAGTTGATTGATCCTTCTACAGGACGTTTTTATAGTGGCATTACACGTAAATATACTCCGGAAAAATGGGAGGATTATTTGTTTAGAACAGGTCAGAAATTTGATGCTAGCCTTAAAATCTCAGGTGGTAACGAGAAAATGACCCATTATACAGCTTTTAGTTATCTGAAGGATGAAGGATATTATATTTCTTCGGATTACGAACGATTCAATGTTCGTAACAATATGAGTAATCAGATTGCCCCTTGGTTGAAAGCTACAACATCATTATCGTATGCATATATGATTACCAATAAGCCGGGACAGTCTGATAGTAATATGAACAATGGTTTCCAGTTTATAAACGGTATGCCTTCATTGTTCCCTGTTTTTGAACGTGATGAAAACGGAAATATTGTACAAGATACAAGCATTGGAGGAAATAAATACGATTATGGTATGAATGCCGGTTATAGCCGTCCGTTTGCTGCTGGTATTAATCCTGCTGGTGCATTGCTTTTGGATAAAGATGAAATCAAGACACACCAGTTTAATGGTAATGCTTCATTTGAGGCTCGTTTCTTGAAACACTTCAAAGCAACTGCTAATGTTGGTTTGCAGTATTATGGTCAGGCTGAAAACGAATTGACAAATCCATATTATGGTGATAGTGCTGGTAAAGGACAAATTGTGAAAACTCAGGTGAATTATTTGAACTTTACTGCTAACCAGATTTTATCATGGACTCAAAGTTTTGGAAGAAATAATTTTGAAGCTTTTGTTGCTCATGAATCAACAAATAGTACAACCAACGTATCATATGGTGCTAAATCAAAAATGGTTCGTCCGGATAATACAGAATGGAGTAATGCTGTTATAATGGATTATATGGAATCGTATACTTATGGTTATGCGATTGAAAGTTATTTTGGTCAGTTGCGTTATGACTGGGATAATAAATATTTTATTCACGGAACACTTCGTGCTGATGGTAGTTCACGTTTTGCTAAAGGTCATAAGTGGGGAACATTTGGATCTATTGGAACTGCATGGGCTATTACTAACGAAGAATTTATGAAAGATATCAAATGGTTGAAGAATTTGAAATATAAATTGAGCTGGGGTGTTCTTGGTAATCAGGATTTTATAACAAGTCCTGTTGTCGCTGGATACTATCCATATGAAGATTTGTATCAGATTAACAACTTGAACGATAATTATACTTTCAGCTTTGTTTATAAAGGTAATCCTGATTTAACTTGGGAAAGAAGTTCTACTATTAATACTGGTATTGAATTTGATATTGCTGGTATACTTGAAGGTGAAGTTGAATATTTCCATAAAAAGACAACTGATATGTTGTTTATGAAGCAGGTAGCTCCTTCTTTGGGATATGCTTCTTATCCTGTTAATGATGGAGAGCTGGTAAATCAGGGTGTAGAATTTTCTTTGACTGCACATCTTTTGAATAAGAAAGATTATAAATTCGATTTCCGTGTTAATGGTGGATATTATAAGAATGAAATGACTAAGATGCCTATTGATGAAACTACAGGTAAAGAGAAGGCTTTGGAATTAAGCACTTACTATGGATGGGCAAAAGGACATTCTTTGTATGATTTCTACATGCGTGAATATGCAGGTGTAGATCCTCAGACCGGATACGCTATGTATAATCAGTATTATAATGTATTGCCTGATGGTACTAAAGAGTTGATTACAGATATGGAAACTTATAAATCAACTAAAACCATCAATAAACTGGAAGTAGAGCAGACAAGCGACTGGAGTCAAGCTACTAAGAAATTTGTTGATAAATCAGCAATACCTGCTTTACAAGGTGGTTTTGGTTTTGATTTATATGCAAAAGGATTTACTTTGAATGCGACATTCTCATATAGCTTGGGAGGATATGGTTACGATTATAATTATCAGGAATTAATGCATAATGATGGGGCTGGAAAGCATAATTGGCATAAAGATATTGAAAACCGTTGGCAGCAGCCTGGTGATATTACAGATGTTCCTCGACTTACCAATAACTATGGTGGAGGGGATGACGGTACTAGTTATGCTAATGCAACTTCAACACGTTTCTTGACTAGCCGTTCTTATCTGAACCTGTCTAATCTTCGTTTGGGATATACTTTCCCACAAAGCATTACTTCTAAACTGCACCTGGGAGGTCTGAGCGTATATGTATCTGGAGACAACTTGTTCTTCCTTTCGGCTCGTAAAGGTTATGTGGCTAATGCTTCTTCAGGTAGTAGAGATACGGTCAACAATGATAATAATAATGACTCAGGAGAATCAGGCAGAAGCCAATACAGCCCATTGAGTACAATTATGGGAGGTATTAAAGTTCAGTTTTAACTAAAATAAAATCAGAAATTTATGAAATTAAATAAATACATTCCGGTTGCTGCTTTAAGTTTGATGCTTCTAAACAGTGGATGTTCAGATTCATTTTTGGAAAAAAGTCCTTCGGATTATATCACATCTGGTGATTTGGAAGAAGTGGCTAAATGGAATACCAATATATTGATGGGACAAGCATTAGGTACTTATTCTACAACATTTGCAATGTCTACAGGTGATGTAAAAGGTCATGATGACTTCGGACAGAAAGCTGTTGATATAGCAACAGACTTGATGAGTGGAGATATGGTCATTATGATGAAAGGATATGGCTGGTTTGAATATGCTGGTGATTTGACTTGTTCAACTCGTACAGCATCTCAGTTCTCTTATCAATTCTGGAGATATTATTATCGTCTTATCAAAGCTGCCAATGAAATTATTGATGCTGCTGGAGGTGATGAAGCGAAACCTACTGGAGAAAATGGTGTGTATTTTGCACAAGCCAAAGCTTTGAGAGCGCATTCTTATTTTAACTTGGTAAACTTATATGCCCGTCCTTATCAGGAAGATAAAACAGCTTTAGCAATACCTATTTATCGTACTCAATTAACTTCGGAAGCTGCAAAGAAATCAAGTGTAGAAGAAGTTTATAAACTGATTGTTAAAGATTTGACAGATGCTATTCCTATGCTTGAAGGATATGAACGTCCTTCAGGACAAAAGGACCAGATTAATCAGGCGGTAGCAAAAGGTATGCTGGCTTATGCTTATCTTATGATGGGTGAAAATGGAGAAGCGGCTCGATTGACTCAAGAGGTGATTGATTCGAAAGAGTTTACCTTGATGAATAGAACGGAAGTTATCAATTCAGGATTTAGTTCTGTTTCTATTCCTGGATGGATGTGGGCTATTGATCTGACAACAAGTAACTCTCCGGCTCTGCCTACATTCTGGGGACATATGGACTTGTTTACATATAGCTATGCGTATGCCGGCGGTGAAAAATTGATTGATACTAATTTGTATAATTCTATACCGGATACAGATGTTCGTAAAAAATGGTTTACTGAAACAGATGAAAAGGGAGAACAATATGAATTGACAAACTGGTGGAAATTCTATAACAGCAAGCGTATCTTAGGAAACAGAGAATGGTATGACGATGAAGTATATATGCGTGTCGCTGAAATGTATTTGATAAATGCAGAAGCTAATGCACGAGAGAATAATCTTTCTGATGCGAAAATTTCTTTGAAAGCTTTATTGGATGAGCGTGATACAGAAGCAGCCGCAAAAGTAGAACAGATGGGTAAAGAAGGGCTTTTGGATGAAATTTACTTTAACTGGCGTTTGGAATTATGGGCTGAAGGACGTGGATTGCTTACAATGAAGCGTTTCCAGAAGAGTATTACTCGTTGTGCAGAAGATGCTATGCTTCCTGGACAAACTTATGATTATAAAGATGAACGCTTGACATTTAAAATTCCAGAAAAAGAGATTATAAATAATCCGAATTTGGATGATTAAGTTAAAGCATAAGCACTGATATTTTAGAACCCCGTCATTGGCATTAAACTGTTGATGACGGGGTTTTATTGTTTCGGATGATTTTCATAAAATACATAGCATGATGTTTGGGGCTGTATGATAAATACTTATTGTATGAATGTTTCTTTAATTTTTTGTTTGATAAAATACTTGGTGCGTGCTTTTTCGCTATATTTGCCACAATTAGACATACAACTATACTGAATGAAAGAATTTGTTATATCAGATGCGCAGACTGAAAAGGCTGCATTGGTGGGTTTGATTACCCAGACACAGAACGAGCGTAAAACGAATGAATATTTGGATGAACTTGCTTTTCTTGCAGAAACGGCAGGAGCTGAGGTCGTAAAACGTTTTACTCAAAAAATGGATTATCCCAATACTGTGACATACGTAGGTAAAGGTAAGTTGCAGGAAATTAAAGAATATCTTCTTCAGAAAAAGGAGGAAGAAGGAGAAGAAGTGGGTATGGTTATCTTTGATGATGAACTTTCTGCCAAACAGATACGTAATATCGAAAAGGAGCTGAATGTAAAGATTCTGGACCGTACATCGCTTATTCTGGATATTTTTGCGATGCGTGCACAAACTGCCAATGCCAAGACACAGGTTGAATTGGCACAATATAAATACATGCTACCCCGTTTGCAACGTTTGTGGACTCACCTTGAGCGTCAGGGTGGTGGTTCCGGAGCCGGAGGTGGTAAGGGTTCTGTTGGTCTTCGTGGACCGGGTGAAACTCAGCTTGAAATGGACCGTCGTATTATTTTGAATCGTATGGCTTTACTAAAACAGCGTCTGGCTGAAATAGATACTCAGAAATCTACTCAGCGTAAAAATCGCGGACGCTTGATTCGTGTTGCTCTGGTTGGATATACGAATGTCGGAAAATCGACATTGATGAATTTATTGGCTAAAAGTGAAGTCTTTGCTGAAAATAAGCTGTTTGCTACTCTTGATACGACAGTACGTAAGGTGATTATTGAAAACTTGCCTTTCCTGCTTTCCGATACGGTAGGTTTTATTCGTAAACTTCCAACTGATTTGGTCGATTCGTTTAAATCTACACTGGATGAAGTGCGTGAAGCTGATTTATTGCTTCATGTGGTAGATATCTCTCATCCTGATTTTGAGGAGCAGATACAGGTGGTAGATAAAACAATTGCTGATTTAGGAGCAGGAGGAAAGCCTACCATGATTGTATTCAATAAGATAGATGCGTATACCTATGTAGAAAAGGCTGAAGATGATTTGACTCCGAAAACGAAGGAGAATATTACGCTGGAAGAGCTTATGCATACATGGATGGCTAAGATGAATGATAATTGTATCTTTATTTCGGCTCGAAATAAAACGAATATCGATGAACTGAAGGAAATTGTTTATAAGAAAGTAAGAGAGTTGCATGTGCAGAAGTATCCTTATAATGATTTCCTTTATCAAACTTATGATGAAGAATAATTATGATAAATTACCGTTCGCTGACTGATGAAGAAATAAACAGGCTGGAATCGCAGCTTTGTTCGGCTTCCGACTGGAAGGATGTACGGGTGGCTGAACGTTTCACTCCTGACTATGTACATCATGCTCGTTTTTCCGGGAAGGTGTGTCTGGGAGTATTTGAACACGAATTTACATTGCCGGGAGGTATCTGTAAGCATTCCGAATTATCGTATGTGACTCTGCATAATGTGACAGTGGGAGATAACTGTTGCATTGAAAATGTAAAGAATTACATTGCTAACTATGAGATTGGGGCATATACATTTATCGAGAATGTGGATATTATTCTGGTAGACCGGAAATCTCGTTTTGGAAATGGGGTAGAGGTGTCTGTCTTGAATGAAACAGGAGGTCGTGAGGTTATGATTCATGACCGTCTTTCTGCACATCAGGCATATATTATGGCACTTTACCGTCATCGTCCGCAGCTCATTGAGCGTATGAAAGCGTTGGTTGAGGCTTATGCAGACGAACATGCTTCGGATAGAGGAACGATAGGTTCGCACGTCACGATTGTCAATTCGGGATATATTAAAAATGTGCGTATCGGTGACCATTGTGAAATAGAGGGAGCTGGCAGACTGAAGAACGGTAGTATTAACAGTAATGCTGACGATCCGGTACATATCGGTTACGGAGTGGTATGTGATGATTTTATTATCTCCAGTGGTTCGCACATAGAGGATGGCACGATGATGACTCGCTGTTTTGTGGGACAGGCTTGTCATATGGGGCATAATTATTCGGCTTCGGATTCTTTGTTTTTCAGCAATTGTCAGGAGGAAAATGGAGAAGCATGTGCTATTTTTGCCGGACCGTTTACGGTGACTCATCATAAGTCAACTTTGCTGATTGCCGGGATGTTTTCATTTATGAATGCGGGTTCAGGATCTAACCAGAGTAATCATATGTATAAGCTGGGGCCGATTCATCAGGGAGCGTTGGAAAGAGGTGCTAAGACTACTTCGGATTCATATATCCTTTGGTCTGCACGTATCGGAGCCTTTTCACTTGTAATGGGACGTCATGTCAATCATCCTGATACATCGGATTTACCTTTCTCTTATTTGATAGAGGATAAAAATACGACTTATCTGGTTCCGGGGGTTAATCTTCGTAGCGTCGGCACAATTCGTGATGCACAGAAATGGCCGAAACGTGATTTGCGTAAAGATCCTTTCCGTCTGGATCAGATTAATTATAATTTGCTCAGTCCATACACAATTCAGAAGATGATGAAAGGACGGAGTATTCTGAAAGAGTTGGAAAGAGTATCGGGAGAAACTTCGGAAACATATTCTTATCAGAGCGCAAAGATTAAAAACTCGGCGTTGAATAAAGGTATCAAGTTTTATGAAACAGCTATTCATAAATTCCTGGGTAATTCGGTTATCAAGCGTCTGGAGGAAATACATTTTAAGAATGATGAGGAAGTACGACAGCGTTTATTGCCGGATACTTCGATCGGACAAGGTGAATGGGTTGACATTTCTGGCTTAATAGCTCCAAAAACAGAGATAGAGCGATTGATGAGCGATATAGAAACAGGTGTTTTGCATACTGTTGACCAGATACATGACCGTTTTGCAGAAATGCATGCCAATTATTATACCTATGAATGGACTTGGGCGTATGGAAAAATGCTGGAGTTCTACAGACTGGATGCCGAAACAATAACTGCAAAGGATATTATAAACATTGTGCATCAATGGCAACAGTCTGTGGTATGGCTGGATAAGATGGTATATGAAGATGCAAAGAAAGAATTTTCTTTGTCTTCGATGACTGGCTTTGGTGCTGATGGTAGTAAGGAAGAGCAAATGCTTGACTTTGAACAAGTGCGCGGTGTGTTCGAAAGTAATCCTTTTGTAACAGCCGTTTTGAAGCATATAGAAGTGAAGACTGAACTTGGAAATGAATTAGTTGCTCGTTTAAGCAATATATATAATTAAAAAGAATGTGATTTATGAAAGGCGTATGGCTATTTTTTGTTTTTAGTTGTATGTTTTTGTTTTTGCAGGCGGGAACTTATCGTAAAAGAGAAGTTAGCCGCCCGTGCTTTATTACGACAAATACGTCGAAAATAGAAATAAAGAAAATCATATTAACGGATGAGCAGACGCAGGTAGATGCTGTTTTGTATGGTGAGCCGGGAGAAGCTGCTGTTATCTCTTCGAAAACATGTCTGCGTACCACGCAGCAAGAATTTAGCTTGCGTGAAGCTGAAGGGGTGTCTATTGATGGAAAAACCGAGCCGGAGCTTATTTCGAAGTCGGGGAAGCATCATGTAACTCTTTCTTTTGCTCCGATTCCTGCAGGGGTGCATGCTGTTGATTTTGTAGAGAAAGAAGAAGGATGGATTATATGGGGAGTACAACTAAGTAAGGCAGAACCCTATGTATATATACCAAGTTTTTTGCAAACTAATCATCTGGAGCAAAGTCAGGATTTGCCTGCTCCCCGGTTAAAAGCAGGTAAGTCTATAATAAACGGTTATATATTAGGTTATGATCCTCAAATTGCATTGGATGTTGTTTTTCGTCATTCAGACTGGCTGTTTTATAATGATTGGGGAAAGACTGTAAAGGTACGTCAGGATGGTTCTTTTCATATTGAAACCGATTTACTGCTCGCCGGAGGGGCAAAACTTCAGATAAATAAGGCACAGTTGGATCTTTTCCTTTTACCAGGTAAAGAAATGACTGTGTATATTCATCTTCCCAGATTGAGTATGTCGGCTTCCCGTTTGTTGAAGGATGAGTATGACCGGAAGCAGAAAGCGTGGTTTGATGGAGCTGAATCCTTGTTGAATACGGAACTGGCTACCTGGGGATATCCTCTGGCTCTTAACGATGATCCTGATTTCTCAAGTAAGACGCTGGATTTATCTGATGAAGAATATAATAAACAGGTGCAGTCTGAGCTGGAAAGACTTGAATCGGATTTAGACCATGACCAACGAGCCGGTAAAGCGTATAAGGAATACGTATCTGCAAATATGCAGATAAATGCTCTTGTTCTGCAAGGTGCCCGTACTAAAATGCAGGGGATTGTAAACTCTCCTTATGATAAATATGGTTACGATTATGTGACATACTTACAGTATCGGGAACGTGATACGGGGGAAACGTTAGATTTGTGGGAAGATATAAAAAAGGCAAGAAATATTTATCAGAATGTTGTTAAAGAAGAACGTCTGAAATCGGCAGACAAAAAAATGCTGGCTTCGATAGAACATCCGGAAATAAGTGCATATGTAAGAGAAAAGATAAAGACCATGCAGGCTGTTGCCGAACGGGCAAAGGCTTCTGAAAAATATGTTATTGCAGAGTTGGATACATTAGTGTCGGGAGCTGATATATTGCCTGCTATCATATCTCAGCATCGGGGTAATGCTGTACTTGTTGATTTCTGGGCTACATGGTGCGGTCCTTGCCGGAAAAGCATGCCTGCGGTAAATGTACTAAAGCAGCGGATGTCATCGAAAGATGTAGTATATGTTTATGTTACAGGACCATCTTCTCCAAAAGAAGTCTGGAAGACTGCTATTGCGGAAATAAATGGTATACATTATCGTTTGACTCAGAAACAATGGGAATATCTTTGTAATTCGTATGGCATTACAGGAATTCCGGGATATCTGGTAATCAGTTACGATGGTAAGCTTCAGGATCGTTATGTAGGATTTCCTGGAGTTGACATTTTGCAGAGAGATTTGTTGAGAGCTATGGAGTAGGAGAGTTTCAGTAAATCTCTTACTGAATCATGAAAGTGAAATACGGCAGAGTTTTTGAATCATTCGGAACAAAGATTTTATCTTAATTAAGGAAAAATTTCGATAATACTTCGTACCTTTGTTGGCATAGTAACTAACAATTAATTTCTTATCATTATGGCAACACCAGAATTCAAGTATCAGCCGATGTTTGAACACGGAAAGGATACTACTGAATACTATTTGCTTACAAAAGATTATGTGTCTGTAAGCGAGTTCGAAGGAAAACCTATCCTGAAAATTGAAAAAGAAGGATTGACTGCAATGGCTAACGCTGCATTCCACGATGTTTCTTTCATGTTGCGTCGTTCTCACAACGAACAGGTAGCCAAAATATTGAATGATCCGGAAGCTAGCGAAAACGATAAATACGTTGCTTTGACTTTCTTGCGTAACGCTGAAGTTGCAGCAAAAGGAGTTTTACCTTTCTGTCAGGATACCGGTACTGCTATTATACATGGTGAAAAGGGTCAGCAAGTATGGACTGGATACTGTGATGAAGAAGCTTTGTCACTGGGTGTATATAAAACATATACAGAAAACAACTTGCGTTATTCTCAGAATGCTCCGTTGAGTATGTATGAAGAAGTAAACACACGTTGTAACTTGCCTGCACAGATCGACCTGGAAGCTACTGAAGGTATGGAATATAACTTCCTGTGTGTAACAAAAGGTGGTGGTTCTGCTAATAAAACTTATCTGTATCAGGAAACCAAAGCTATCTTGAATCCGGCTACATTGGTTCCGTTCCTGGTAGAAAAGATGAAGACTTTAGGTACAGCTGCTTGTCCTCCTTATCATATTGCATTTGTAATTGGTGGTACATCTGCTGAAAAGAACTTGCTGACTGTGAAATTGGCTTCTACTCGTTTCTATGACAACTTGCCTACTACAGGCAATGAATACGGACGTGCATTCCGCGATGTAGAACTTGAAAAGCAAGTATTGGAAGAAGCTCACCGTATTGGTTTGGGAGCACAGTTTGGTGGTAAATATTATGCTCACGATGTACGCATCATTCGTTTGCCTCGTCACGGTGCTTCTTGTCCGGTTGGCTTGGGTGTTTCTTGTTCTGCTGACCGTAATATCAGATGTAAGATTAATAAAGATGGTATCTGGATTGAAAAACTGGATTCAAATCCAGGTGAATTGATTCCTGAAGAATTGCGTCAGGCAGGTGAAGGTAATGCTGTGAAGATTGACCTTAACCGTCCGATGCCGGAAATTCTTGCAGAACTCGATAAATATCCTGTTGCCACTCGTCTGTCACTGAATGGTACTATTATTGTTGGTCGTGATATCGCTCATGCTAAACTGAAAGAATGTTTGGATCGTGGTGAAGATTTGCCTCAGTACATTAAAGACCATCCTATTTATTATGCTGGTCCTGCCAAGACTCCTGCAGGTATGGCTTGTGGTTCTATGGGACCGACAACTGCCGGACGTATGGACCCGTATGTTGACTTGTTCCAGAGTCATGGTGGTAGCATGATTATGTTGGCTAAAGGTAACCGTAGCCAGGCTGTAACCGATGCTTGTAAGAAGCATGGTGGTTTCTATCTGGGTTCTATCGGTGGTCCGGCTGCTATTCTTGCTCAGAATAATATTAAGAGCATCGAATGTGTAGAATATCCTGAACTGGGTATGGAAGCAATCTGGAAGATTGAAGTAGAAGACTTCCCTGCATTTATCCTGGTTGACAATAAGGGTAATGATTTCTTTAAACAGATCAAACCACGTTGTACTGGAAACTGTAAATAAGTAATTTATTTCCAACTATAAGAAAGGCATCATCCTCTACTGATTTGAAAGAGGATGATGCCTTTTCTTTTTATGTTCCTAGTCGGTTTATTATTGAGGATTAGCGACGACTTCGAATATTTCAGCTTTGCCTTCCAGAGTGACTTTGGTTACTTTATCGTTTGTCAGTTCAAGTTTGAAGAAAGGCGAAGAAATACTTGTTTCGGATACCAATTCTCCTTTTTTATCAAATTGTTTGACTTTGAGCGGAGCTGAAAGTTTATCCATCAATAATGTATAAGTTTTTGTTCCTTGAGGAACTTCGAAAGTTAATGCATTAGAAACCTTATAAAAAGTAGACAGATTTTGATCGAATGCATAAACAACTTGTTGTGGATTCTCTGACTCCAGTTTGAATCCTAGATTTTCAACATGAAGCGGGTTGACCTCGAAAGAGCGGACAGAAGCATAATTTTTGCGTTCAGATTCCAGTCTTTTCAGTCGTACGTAACGTGCTTTTACAGCATCTCCTTTCCAGTTGATGACATATTGCTTATTCAATTCTTTGATAAGGGGAGTCCATGTTTTGCCGTCAGCAGAACATTCCAAAATCGCATGGTCAAAGTAGTCTACATCGTCTACAGAATTTCGTCCTTGCAGGATTGATATTTCTGTCACGTCACGGATGTCTCTCAGGTCTACTCCAATCCAGTCACCTTCTTTTTGTCCGATACCTGACGTATAGTAAGTAGTAGTGTCATTATCAAGCATTAATTTAGTAAGGATTGTACCAGAGTTACCAAACGAACCAATGCCTTTATAATCTTTAGGTGTTGTACCCAGCAGTTTCTTTAAGAAACCATGAGCCATATCGTCCATTGCATTTTCATAGAACGGTTGCAGTTTGAGTGTTCCGAATTTATGAGCTTCATAAGCTTTACGATCTTCTTTACTCATCAAGTTCTGCACATATTTGTTCCAGAAGCTACTGTCGTCGTTGCCTGAGCGATAAATTTGAGCCAGTTCAATAGCTTGTTTCCCTCTTGTTCCCAGCTTCCCGAATTCTGTCAGCCACGGACGGAGTTCTTGCAGCAGGGCTTTATTCTCACATCCCTGTTCCATTTCAGCCGGGACTTTTTCTATTTTTTCGAATTCTGTTTTAAGAGCCTGAGCCGTGGCATCATTCCATTCTGCAATCCGGAATGTCTTAGTTTCCCAAGATTCATCTCTGCGATATCCGTTTTCAGTGTCACTGGAGTGAATGGCAAATGTACGGTAAGCATCTTTGGCTTTTGGAGTCAACTCCTGCAATCCTCTTTCCCAACTGTCTATAGGATTATAGTTTGCGATATTCCATGTGTAGTCTGCAACTCCGTACAAAGCAAGCTTGGAAGCCTCACCGTGTTCCATTGGGTTGCTGACAACACCACAGACATTTTCTTTAGTCAGCGAAGTATCCAGACCGTATACGGGACCTTGTAGAATGAAGTTACGGATATAATCGGTTACCGGATAGTTCCACCAGTAATATGCCGGTCTTTTGATACGTGAGTTAATCCATTCCATTGTTTCCGGAGTCAGGTCACTGCATACCACATCTCCTGTCCAGAATACTTTTATATCTGGATTCAAACTATTTCCATAAATAGCCAGGCTCCCTTGCGGAGTAGGATTAGCCCAAAGCTTAGAGTAGTCTGTCGGGCAGACTGTCAATGGAGATACATCACCTTTGGCTTTTACAAAGTCATCAGTCAGACGGTTTAGTAATTCTGTCTGTTTTAACGGATTGGTTCCTTCTCCTGAAATGTCATCGAAGAAAATTGCGAAATCTCTTACTCCCAGGTCGTACATCCAGTTAAACTTATTGACCAGATTCTGATAATCTTCTTCGTTCCATTTGATGTCTTGCCCCGGATGGATGGCCCATACAAAATCTACGCGATTCCGTTTACACGCCTGAACCAGTTCCTTGATATTCTGAGCTTCTTTTTCGGGATAAGGAAGTCTCCAGTTCGGACAACTATGAAATGGATCATCTTTAGGACCATATAAGTAAGTGTTCATTTTGAATTTTCCGTAGAAATCAATTAATGACATACGTACCTGATGTGACCATGGTGTGCCGTAAAAACCTTCTACTACACCACGGTTGGGTAAGTCTGGATAATCGTTGATATCCAAATAAGGTAATTGTTTTTCTGCAGCGATAGGGCTTTCTATAAGTTGGCGCAATGTTTGGATGCCATAAAAAGCTCCTCGTTCATCATATCCAACGATTGTAACTCCTTTTTTGTCAATACGCATGGTGTAAGCTCCAGAAATCTCCTTGACCCCTTGCTTAAGTGCCACCTTTTTTCCAAAATCGATAGTTAGTTTCACTCCTTTCTTTGTCAGAGTAAGAAATTTCAGATCTTCTGAAAATTTTTCTTGTTTATCTTTAAGAACCAATCCACCAGCAATATCCAACATATTGTTTCGATCTACTGTTAGTTTGTGGGGAGTCGGATTGATGATAATTCCCTGATGGTCTATCTTCTTTCCGGGAACGGGCAATACTTGTTGGATTTCCAGTCGTTGTGACGATAAATCAAACTCAGTTTCTTGTGCAAGGAGGTTACTGCATGCCATTGCGCATATTACTCCTGCCATTAGTGATTTTTTATAGTATCTTTTTTCCATATAAAATAGGTTTTGCTTTACAAAGCTATTGATTTCCTTGTAAAAGAAAGTTGTTTTAGGGCAAAATGTTTGCTTGAACTTGAAAAATATACTTTAATAAAAGATACTATTGTTTCATCTTTTATTTTAAGTTCGCCAATACCATTTGATACGAGTAAAAAACATAGTTATAAATACAGTTAAGCTTGTTAATATAATTCCGTGTAAAAATCCTAGCCAAGGAGATGAATAAAAATATTTTAATAAAGGAGTTATTCCTAAGATATTTAGTATTGGATATATCAAAAGATCTGTTGCTACATAGGCTATCATCGGATTTTGTCCAGACATGATTAAGAAACGTGTGGAACGAACACATTTGAAGTAATCACAAATAATATTGAAAATAATCAATGTCATAAAAGCTAATCCTGATGTAACAAAGAAATAGCTGAATGTTGCATAATCTTTTTTGATACCTTCTTGAAAAGGTTCAATAAAAAGCCCTAATAGCAGGAAGAAACTTCCTAGGTCGAACAGTTTGTACCAAAGTGTTCTAATATCAGTTTTAGGTTTACCTTTAAGTAATAAATATCCGGTTGTTAGTAAAATAATAGTAATAATCAGGTTTGCTTCAAGAAATCGATTATATAAACAATATAGATTTACTAATATGACAGATACCAGAATACTCAATAAAGCAACTCCTGTTATGACTTTTGTCGGATAGATATTCTCATGGTTCTCTGAGAGCCATTTTTTTAGAATCTCTCCTGCAAAGCTTCCTGGGATAACAATGAACAGATATTCCAGATATTCAAACCGGTACAGCCAAGGTATAGGAGAAATATTCAGGTAATGTTCTACCCATGAGCTTTCGATATCTTTACTTATCATCAAAGCTCCTAATAAGATTAAAATACAGATTCTTAGCAAGCGATTATGTATAGTAAATATGTAAAGTAACGAGCCGAATATAGCCATATTGGCTAATATTAATATGATAATATTACTAAAATATAGGGAAAAGCTTCTTTCATTGGCATATTGTGTCGTTACCAACATAATAATGGCGATTAGATAGGCTGATAGTTTTATGATTTTATGTATTTTTTCAGGTAGTTGATATGGAATACGCATAAACATAGGAAATAAAACCATAAAGCAAGTTATTGCTAATAACCAGGAACGTAAGTCTTGTGGAGAACTTATTACGTAAGGATAAAAATGTTGGATAAAAATAGCAAAGAAGGTTAATTGTATTCCTCTTTTGATCGCATCATAGCATAGCATTAATTTGCTTCTTCCTTTTTCTGCATGTCTGCCGATGGAAAAAGGAAATGCAGCTCCCATAGCAAAAAGGAAAAATGGAAAAACTAAATCTACCCATGTGATACCAGGTATTTCCGGGTTAAAAATATGCTCAGGAGGAGGGGTTTGGGCGTGACTCATCCATCCTGGTAAAATGGAGGATATAATGGTAGCTGATAATACCATTGTGATGATAGCATATCCTCGTAAAGCGTCTAGTGCTAAAGCTCTTTGATTCATTGGTTGTGTGTTTAGATTTATGTTTTATAAATATTCTGCAAATAGAGGCGTAGTTCTCATCTCATCGAGATTGAATGACTGACGCCTCTATAAATGATGGTCACCTTTTTATGCGTTATCCCTCCATCATTAATCAATAAAAACCTTAATATAACTTATGAAATTTATTTCTGGTATTGTAAAAAGAAAGATGAAAAATCTTGTGCCGATTGTATATATTCATGTCCAAATCGGTCGGTTATTTTTACACTTATTTGAGCTTGTGGGTTTTGGGGTATAGCCTTGAATAGATGATTTGTTTTAACCGGAGCAATCCAGCTATATGTCTGTACAGCTTCTTGACACATCTTTTCAGCTAGTGGATCATAAGCTGTATACTGAGTCATTTCTCCCATGAGTTTTCCATCTTCCATCCATTCAACTTTCCATAGCTTATCCCAATTCCATACATTAGCGATTATTGCTTGTGGAAATTCTTTTGAGGCTCCAGGCAGATATACTCTGGCCTGATAGTTATCAGGTTTTCCGATGCATTTATATTTCCAGATAAGCTGATTGCCGTTGACTTGATAAATACCATATCCTCGTGGAGTACCATCTAGACAGATATCGGAGCACCACCAAGTACCACAGATTGCAGCTGTATTGTGTTCCATAAGTTTGTCATTGTAACATATATTGAGATTGTAATGCATATGTCCTGAAATAATGTGCGTGGGATGATCCTTAATTAACTGGTGAAATGCTTCTGCATTGACAGTCTGGTCGGCTAGTGTATTATAGTCGAATTGGAACGGTTGTTGTTTTTCTGTAAGTCGGGTAGGTATATGCATGACAATTACAAGTGGAGTTCCTTCTTCTAAAAAAGAGAGATCTTTTTCCATCCATCGAAAAGTTTTTTCGTCGATGTAGCCGATATAATAAAATTCTCTTCCGATGTAAAAGTTATTATTTAAAATAATATAGTGTACTTTACCCTTGTTGAAGGAATAGCATGTAGGACCAAAAAAGCTTTCGAAGCTATGCTGTGAGGTTTCGAAAGAACGTCCGTTATAATCCATATCATGATTTCCTATGGCACGGTATACAGGGATGTTCAATGACTTGATTGCTTCAATATATGGTGGAAATAGTTGGGCATTATCGCCCGTAATATCTCCACAGTCAATACCGAAGATATCCGTATTACGATATGATGCAAGTTCTTCCTGATAATCATTTAGAAAAGTATGATATGTTTCTAAATTTTCAGGTCTGATAGCTTGAACATCGGCTTGGGCAAAGAATACATGATTTAAGTCATCATGAGGGTTCTTTTTAAGATGAAAATTATAGTTCTTATCTACAGAACGATCTATTGGCTTATAGAATAATGGAATCGTATTTTCTTTGATTTCTGTCAGGTATCCAGATGGTGTGGATATAAATACAAATCGACTTTCATTATCAATATTGAGGCTATAGTTACCTTGTTTATCTGTTTGTACGCAATTCTTTCCATCGGAAACAACAACACCAGAAATGCCTTTATTTTCGCAAAATACAGTACCTCTTATCTGATGCAGGTGCTGTGTCATTCCGGTTGTTAATCCAAAAACCGATAATAATATGCATAAAATATGTCTCATCAGATATTTTTTTATTAAGATTTACATTTTTGTCCAGTCCAAAACAGTTCTATTTCTTCAAGTGTCTTTCCAGCAGTTTCCGGCATCAGTTTCCATACGATTAGCATATAGGGAAGACACATGAATGCAAATAAGAAAAATGTTCCGCCAGGAGTAAGTGTTTCTAGCATCCAAGGAGTAAGCTGTCCTATTAAATAAGTTCCGATCCATAAGGATAATCCGGCTACAGACATTGCCAGTCCTCGTATTTTTGTTGGATACATTTCAGAAAGCAAAACGAATATAACAGCACTGATAGAACCTGCACAGAAAAATATGTATGCTAGGAAGAATAGTAATAAATATGTGTTAGATAAACCAACTTTCTCTCCTGCCAAGAAATAGATTCCAATGGCGATAAGAGATATAATCATACCTGAGACTCCATAATAAATGAGTTTTTTACGTCCTATTTTATCAATGATTAGCAAAGCCAAAACTCCTGTTACCATATTGACTGTGCCGATTAGAATTTGGTAGAATAGGGAATCTCCTCCTGATAATCCTGCATCTTCAAAGATAGAAGGTCCATAATAGAGTACGGCATTTACTCCCATAAATTGTCCAAGCATAGCTATACATACTCCGATGATAACTGCTTTTAATATGCCAGGTCGCCACAACATAGACCAGCTGGATTGATGTTCGTTTGCCAGAATAGCTTTGGTCTGTTCTATTTGTAATTGTGCTTCAGAAGTGGTAAGATAAATATTTTGAAGTACTTTCTGAGCTTGATTTTCTCTTTGTACGACAATAAGCCAACGTGGGCTTTCGGGAATAAAGAATATTGTTATCAGAAAGATAATAGCTGGTACTGATTCCATCCCGAGCATACTTCTCCATACTTCTGATATAAATATTTTATTAATCCATTCTATATTTGATTCGAATCCGCTTTGTGAGAAACTCAATAAATAAAAATTAGCAATGTATGCTCCTAAAAAGCCTACGGTTACAGCTACTTGATAAAGTGACACTAGCCTACCTCGATACTGTGCTGCTGCAACTTCGGATATGTATAGAGGGGAAACAATTGAAACTACTCCAATAGCAATACCTCCTAAAATACGGGCAGCTATTAAGTGATTGAAATCAGATGAAGCTGCACACCAGATACCTGATATAGAGAATAAAAGAGCAGCGATAATCATTACCCATTTTCGTCCTAAACGGTCGCTTAACATTCCTGCAAACATTACACCACATATAGAACCAATTAAAGCACATCCTACATACCAACCTTGTTGTAATGCATCGAGTTGGAATTGATCGGTAACCTGACTGATAGTTCCAGAAATGACAGCAGTATCATAACCGAAAAGTAATCCTCCTATGGCTGCAACAAAGGAAAGAAAAATCATATATCCCAGATTGAATTTAGTTGATTCCATTATAATTTCTCCTTATTATTTAATGTCAAAATATTCTTTATACCTGTCGTAAAGATGTCCTGCTTGCAGATAAGCAGACTGAGGACTCATGAAATGCGAAAATTCAAAAGTAATAGCTTTATCATATCCGGCTCTTTTAGCTGCTTCTAGCTTCATTCGTAGTTTATCGAACTTGATTGGAAGGAAGCGGATAGGCATATCACGATCAAATGATTCTGCATTTGTCCAGCATTTCATGCCGTATTTATCTGCTAGCTTTTTGTTGACACTGAAAAAAGCGTCAAGTTCATCGTAGTCGATGTGCCCATCTTGGAAAGCACAAGCATCTACTACATTGTGTATAGCATCGAATATTTCATTCCATTCACGTTCGTGTTCTTGTACGGATACAGCATCTTCTTTTGTTAGATTACCTGTTCCCATAACGGCTTTTTTACCGTCAATCCAAGGTGAAATAAACGTAGGAAGTCCTCCTGATACATCTTTACATTGTTTCCCCAATGCTTGAAAGGCACCAATAGCTCCTTTAGTTTTTCGACTGATTTCTCCGCTTATATACCATCCTCCAAAACTTTTATATTTGGTACCGTATTGTTCCCATACTTCATCGATAACATACTTATTATCTTCTATTTCCCATGTAAGGTCACCTGTATCCCAGTATTTTCCCGAATCATATAGCCCGAAGTAGAATTTCATTTTATATTTTTCAGCTAATTGCAAAAATAAATCTACTAGGTCCATTGATGGCATGTAACATCCTTTATTTAATAGATATTTTGATGGATAAGTAATAAATTTACGATAACCAGAACGGATAAGGATTACAGTATCGATTCCAATGTTTTTCATATATTGAAAATCACGATCCCATTCTTTTACTCCCCAATTCTGATGTGGTATGTCATGTGATATTTCATCCAAAAAAGTCCCAGTGATGCGTAAGCCATTGTTTTTGGGAATAATTAACGGATTGTTATCATTTTCTTTTTTCATATTGCTTTCATTGGCCAATGAGGCAATAGCGGGCATTTCATTTTCTGAGTGCAGGAAGGAGGGAGCTGCAAAAGCTGCGGCACCTGTCAGTAATGTCTTTTTTATAAAATCTCTACGGTTCGTCATATTGCTTAAATTTTAATTTTTTCTGTTTTATATTTTGATATAAATATTCTTTCTGTATAATGTGTATCCTATTATTCCGATAACAACAGCTATAGATAATGCCATGAGTAGCGATGAAAAACAATTATCTCCAAAGTAATGAGCTAATACATGCTGATAATACCATGTATGAAGTGTGTTTCCTCCAATTGAAATATGTATCAGAGCGATGAATAATAGTTCGCCTGCTGTATAGCAGAATAATGGATTGACGCCATATACAGTAAAAAGTTTGAATCCTTTTTGATATTTTCGGATATCAATTATCCAAATAAGTAAAGATAATAGTAGAATGCCGGCACCACAAGTCATAAATACATAAGTGGGCGACCAAATTTTCTTGTTTATCGGACAGCCATAGCTGAATAGATATCCGGCGAACAAGAGTACAGTACCTATCAGAAAAAGTTTCTCTAATTTACTGTGTATATTTTCTTTTTCAATGCAAATTTTGCCAATACAGTATCCGATGAGTGTATGTGATATGGATGGTATCGTGCTTAATATTCCTTCAGGGTCAATACCATGATCGTTGTAAAGATGTGAAGCTCCTAAAATATATTGGTCAATAACAGCGATTATATTTTGTGGTCCATAGACAAATCCATTGCCAGTCACTAATATAATTTGATATATGAGGAGTAATACAGTGATTAAAGCAGGAATATATTTTTCGTGAATATTTGTACATATGATAACTGTAAAAAAGTAACAAAGAGCTAGGCGCTGCAATACTCCTGGTATTCTTAATTCTTGAAAGCTGCACATACCCTTAGCACACCAGTTGATGAATAATCCGACGAGAAATAATAAGATGGTACGTTTAATTACTTTCTTTATTAATGGTAAACTAAATGAAAAATTAAATTTTTTGAGTGATATATAAGTTGAGATACCCATTATGAACATGAAAAAAGGAAACACCAAATCTGTCGGTGTTAGTCCGTTCCATACAGCATGCGTCAATGGCGTGTAGACATGTTTCCATGAGCCAGGATTGTTGACGATAATCATACCTGCAATTGTAATTCCTCTTAAAACATCCAAGGAGATAAGGCGCTGTGCTTTTTCCATAATGATAAGGTTTTATATCAGTTTGAAGATACAGATTATCAACATCTTTGATAATCTGTATCTTTATAAGGCACTTATTTATTGCTGAACTTCTTGCTGACGATTTGTATCCCACCAAACGTGTACAGTAGAGCCGTCTCCTTGATTTTGATTAAGGGAGGAGCTTGTTGCATTTTCACTGTTCTCACGTCGTTCATCGTCGGTATATCTTAATTTTCTGATGAATTCATGATTGGCAGGATTAATGTTAGCATCTTCACTATGCAGAACAGGTGAAAGTTTCGGATATCCTGTTCTACGGCATTCTGCCCATGCCTCTATGCCATTAGGATAAAGGGCTAGCCATTTTTGTGTTCCGATTTTTTCTAATTTCTGTTCTTTTGTATCGTTGTCGTTCCATGCAACTTTACCTGTTGTCATATAAGTTTCGTCGTTGGTTGATGGAGACAGTGAAGCGTCACTTAAGAATGAACGCTCATCTGCTAAAGAAGCTTTAATGCCTTCTTTGTAATTTTCTCCAGCATCTCCAGCGCCGTTCCAACCAAGTAGAGCTGCTTCAGCCTTTAACAAACAAACTTCACCGTAAGTCATGATTTTTAGAGGAAGAGTAACTGTTATATTTAATACATCTTCCGAAGGAGTTGTTTGAGAATTCCAGTCGGGATATGCTTGTAATCCAAGGCAAACAGAATGTCTTCTTACTCCGTTTTCCGGCAATCCGATTTCTGTTGCATTCATTCCGTTTGACATGCCGGCAAATTGTTCTCCAGTATAAGTATTGTCTCCATTTCTTAAAGCTGCAACGTAATCTTGTGTTTGTCCAAACCAGAGAGGCATACGTGGATCAGTGACTGTACTTTCATTTTTTAAAATATTTTCCATAGTTTTACTCATACAGAATCCGTTCCATAAGCTCATCATGTATAAAGGATGTCCCCATCCCCAATCTCCGGTAGCAGAGGCTGTCATATAGGCATTGTCATCATTGCTGGTCATTACTCCGCTTGCCAAGGCTGCTTCACCTTCTGATTTTGCACGTGCCGGATCGATATATGAAATTCTCAGTGCATAGCGTAATCTTAATGAATTACCAAAACGGATCCATTTTTGAATATTGCCTCCAAAGACTAGATCATTGTCTGAAGTACAGGTTGTTTGTCCTTCTCTGTTTTCTTTTAATATGTTTACAGCCTCTGTTAATTCTTTAAAAATATCTTGATAGATAGATTCCTGAGAGTCATATTTGTTTTTTGTCTCTCCTAATCCAGCTTCTGAGTACGGAATATCTCCAAATGTATCTGTCATGCCAGCTGTGTTATAGGCTTGTGTTATACGAATCATCTGGCATATATTTGTTTCTTCTGGATTATTCTCAGCTGTTTGCTTTGCTACTTTCATGTGTTTTAGAGTTTTGTAATATGGTTGCCAAAACCCTTCATTGGACCATGAATCGTTGTAACCGTATCGGTCGGATGCAAAGCCGGCGTCTGCATTTGCAAAATATTGACAATACATTTGTGCATATAAGTTGTCTGCTCTTTGGTAGGGTGTACAATCAAGGTGAGCACCTACTTCCTGTACATAAGGCAAGATATATTTTAAACTTGCTTCTGTAACAGCTCCGGGATTGGTATTCATGGATTCGAACTTATCAGTACAGCTGCTGAATAGTTCCATACCAACCAAAAATATACTGGATAAAATCAAAGATTGTTTCATAGCTCTAAATTTAGAATTTAACATTTAAAGAAAATCCAAAACTTCTAGTAGGAGGCATTGAACCATATTCGAATGCCTGAGCATAGTCAGCACTAGAAATAGCTGATTCTGGATCTACAGGTGCATCTTTGTAGAAATAGAAGAGGTCACGTCCTACTGCAGAAACCTTAACTGCTTGTAGCTTGAGTGGCTTAAGCCAGGAAGTTGGAAGATTCCATCCTATAGATAGTTCTCTCATTTTTACATAGGTTCCTTTATACATAAATTCTTCGGCTACACCACTTGAACTTCCTATTTTAGTATAAAATTCTTGTGCTGTAACAGGAATGGTATTTACTTCTCCTGTTGAAGCTAAAATGCCATCTACAACCATTTTGTCACGTCCTTCCAATGTTCGTGCAGATGTTCCTGCAGAACATGCGTTGGCATCAGTCATAGAGATAAAGTCGCCACCATAACGTATATCGATCAAAGCATTAAGAGACAGATTTTTCCACTGTAATCCGGTGCCTATTGAACCTGTCCATTTTGGTAACATATTACCAATAACCTTATCTGTCTCAGTAAGAGGTAGTCCATCATCACCAATCAAAATATTGCCATTGGCATCTCTCTGATAAGCGTTGGTTGCAACAATATCACCGTATTTTCCACCTTCGTTGATAACAACTGACGCGATACTGGTACTACCTAGTGTATAACGTTTGATTCCTCCACCTAGTTCTATACATTCGGTTCGGTTTAATCCCCAGTTTAATGTGATATCCCATTTCCAGTCTTTTGTAAGAATAGGAGTTCCTGTTACGGTCAATTCATAACCTTTACTGCGAATTTTACCAGCATTTATCAGCTTACTGGTATATCCTGATGGTACAGGAGTATTAATAGCTAGAATTTGATCTGTTGTTGCACTTTGATAATATGTAAAATCAATACCTAATCTATTTTGGAACATGCGCCATTCCAATCCTGCTTCGTATGAATTAGTACTTTCCGGTTTTAAGTCGCTCAGTGGAAGTTCATCCGGTAATTGCATTTCAAGAATGGTTCCTCCATTTACCAGACTACCATATTTACTGTATGCATAAGCCAATTTATAAGGATCAGTATCATTTCCGACTTTTGCCCATGATGCTCTTACTTTTAGATAATCAATCCAGTCAGGCATTTTTAGCATTTCAGAAATAATGCCACTTAAACTAACAGATGGATAGAAGTAAGATCTGTTTTCTTTTGGTAGGGTTGAAGACCAATCGTTTCGTCCTGTTACGTCCAAATATAACATACTTTTCCAGCTGACAGAGGCATTACCAAATACAGATTGAATCTCTTTTTTATAGAAAGACTCTGATGCTTCTCGTTTGTCGCCGTTGCCCATCCAGATGAAGTCGGTAATCTGGAAAGTACCTGCATCGCCTGCAAGACCTTCATACGATTGGTTTTCGACAGAAGTACCGAGATTGGCTGTTACACCGAAATCTCCGAATGTCTTGTTGAAGTTCAATATTAAATCGGCAGTAAAGTCCTTATGAGAAGTTTCACTATGAACATATTGTGAAGCTGTCGATCCATCAGACTGATGAATAGCGTATTTCCGGTACTGGTCGTTGTACCAGTCTACACCTACTCGTCCCGTCAAGTTCAGGTAACTGGTCAGTTTTAACGATGCCTTGATTTGTCCTAAGAAACGGTTTCTGGTATTTTTATTTCCGTTATCGGGCAATATCATTCCATAAGGGTTGGTATAGTTTTCTGCCGGGCCCGTCCAGTTTTGTACCTGTCCGTTTGATTTAAACATATCGGTGCTAAGGTCAGATAGACGAATACCACGTGGCATGGTAATGAACTGCGACATTAACCCGTAACTACCTTGTGCCGGAGCGTTATTAGTCTTTTCTATCATGTAATTGGCTTTTGCTCCGATAGTCAGAAAATCGTTTTTGAATTCAGTGTTTAAGTCGAAGTATTGTCGATTGATAGAGTGGTTAGGAACAATACCATTGTTTCTGCTGTCTGTAAATGATAAACGTCCCGTAAGTTTGTCGCTTCCTGCTGATGCTGTTACAGTGTTTGAATATTGTACGCCGGTATCGTAGAATTCCTTGATGTAGTCATCTTGTGGAAGCAATGCATATTGACCATAATCTGTATTGCCATAGATGACATTTTTCCAGTTGTCAACCATCTGACCTTCCATTTTCGGACCCCAGCTACCTTTGGCTGAAGTACTGAATACCCCACTGGACCCTTGACCATAAATATTTTGATAGTCGTATGGATTGTATACTTTGCTGAATTGGATATTGCCGTTATATTCCAGCTGTAAAGGTTGCCCTTGTTTTCCTTTCTTCGTGGTAATTATGATGGCTCCGCTTTGTGCTCTTGAACCATAAAGTGCGGCAGCATTGGCTCCTTTTAAGATAGAAATACTTTCAATATCTTCCGGATTAATTTGTGAAGCTGCACTGGCAAGGTCTGTACCTCCATATTCATCGGCATCACCATTTGAATCATCATTAATAGGAATGCCGTCAATTACCCAAAGAGGTTGATTTTTGCCACTTAGTGAGTTTAGACCACGCATAATGATACGCGTTGATCCTCCCATTCCGGATCCTGATTGTGCAATTTGTACACCGGCTACTTTTCCTTGTAGCATATTGCTGAGACTGATAGATTTGTTTTCTGTCAGATTATCTGTCTTAACCTCCTGCATGGCATATCCTAACGCTTTTTTCTCTCGCTTGATACCCAGTGCTGTGACAACTACTTCATTGAGTTGTTCTGACTGAACACTTAGCTGGACATTCAATCTTTTATTATTCCCTATGGTAACTTCTTTATTCTTGTAGCCTATAAAGGAAACTTGTAGGATATTTTGATTGCTGGGAACTAGTATTTCGAAATTTCCGTTCATATCTGAAATTGTACCGATAGAAGTCCCTTTTATAAGAATATTTGCACCAGGAATACTATTACCTTGTTCGTCTGTTACAGTACCAGAAATCGTACGACCTTCTTGTTGTATAATAGATGATACCACGGTTGATCCTGATAGAACATCAGTGGCATATACTGCATTTTGGCAGGTTAAAGCAATGGTTACAAGTGATATCCTTGAAATCCATTTTTCGCGTTTGAAATTTTTTTTCATAAGAATGCGGTTTTAAAGATTAAGGTAAAGATAGGTTATGTATTATAGCTTTTCCAGTGTTTTCCAACATTGATAAAGCCCTCTAGGAACATGGAAGCATCCTTTCCATTTACCACCTTTTAGTGGAAGTAAAACTTCACCTCTTCGATTTAGATAACCAAACCATTCCGGATACTTTGGATCTTTAAAATGACTCCATGTATATTGATGAACCTTTTTGAAAACTTCTAGACATCGGTTGTCTTTTGTCAGTTGGTAACCTTTTATCATGGCGATTAATGTTTCAATATGAACCCACCATAATTTTTGATCCCATTCTAATTGTTGAGGTGGAAAACCTTTGCGATCCATGAAATAGAAAATACCACCAAATTCTTTATCCCAGCCGTAATCGAACATGTTCAATGCTGTATCTTTAGCTTTTTCTATCAGGTCAGGACGATTGAGACGTTCTCCTAAATCCATAATAAACCACATTGCTTCAATAGCATGCCCGGGAGTTATTTGTCTTCCTTCAAAACAGTCGGCCAAGGTTCCATCACTATTTACATTTTCTACAATGAGTCCTCCTAATTCAGGTCGGTAAAAGATATCCATTACTTCATGTATACACGTATCTATTGTACTTTGCAGATAATCTTTGTCGAGTAAATGTTCTATTTCTAAGGCTAAATTACAAAGAATCATAGGAAGAGCAAAGTTTTTTAGGTCTCGTGTGCCGGGGTGGAGTTTATTCCATTTTCCTTTCGGGTTATCTGTTTTGGAAAGAATAATATCGAATGTCTTTTTGGCAATGTCAGCGTATTCTTCACAACCGGTAGCCAGACTTAACTGTCCAAAGGCCATTGTTGCGAATGTATATGAAAAAATATTATATGGCTCTACCAGAGGTTTTCCTTCTCTGTTCAATGAGAAATACCAGTTGTAATTACCGTCGTGTCCATATTTTTTTAAGAATTCGCCACCTTGTATGGCACAGTCCAGCCATTCTTGCTTTTTCTCCAATTTATTATATAACATAGAAAACATCCAGACTTCTCTACCTTGTAGCCAGATGAATTTGTCGGTATCGAAAACTTTTCCGAATTGATCCAAGCATGTGAAATAACCACCGCATTCTTTATCTTGGGAATGTTGAATCCAAAAAGGAAGTACATTATTAAGTAATTCTTCCTTATACTGTTCTTTTAATTGTTTTAAATCGTCCATAATACTTTATTTATCGATTTAATTGTATTAATAAATGTAGAGTACTCTTATAATGCAAATATATAAAATATTTTATTTATTATACTATCGGTGTATTATTTTATTTTTTATTTAACTCCTTTTGACTATTTGTTATTATTTGGTGTTGTTTTTGTTTTATAATATTATTAATATTAGGTGTTTTGTTTTAGATTGTTATTAAATGTGTTGATAGTGTGAGATTTTTGTAATATGTGCGGTTTGTTGTGCTAGGGATATATGGTGTTTTTTGTTTGAGTCATGGTTGGTTTATAAGGTAGGATTATTCTATTGATATTTCATCTACAAAAATAAAGGCAGGTATGGCTGGAAGCCCACTCCATGAAGGCAGTTTCTTTTCTGATGTAGCCGATATTCTGACGTATCGTGCTGTTTGAGTTTGGAAAGTTAGTGTATGTTGCTTGACTTCTTTTCTATGCTCTGTTGACATCGTATAGATTTGTGATGCTGTTTTTTTATAGTTTTTCCCGTCACTTGATAGCTCTATGCAAATATGTTGCGCGTCAAATATACCATCACCAGTCGCTATGCATGTGTTGAGTGAGACTGATGTAATAGGTGTTTCTTTTTCTAGATCTATTGTTGCAATCATGTCATTTCCATTACTGAATCCTAGCCATTTATCACTTCCGTAAGTTGTATTTCCGGAGATTCCGTCTACCAATGTTCCATACCCTTGTCCGTTATATTTTTCGTCGGCAGGGAATTTTAGTATTATAGGTTTGTTGGTTGCTTTGTTGAAATGAAATTGTTCTTTATAGATTTCACTGTTCCCTTCTGGGCGGATTGCAATAGCTTGTAGAGTTGTTGTTTTGTTTATTTGTAGTTTTTTCTGATATACAGGTGATTGGTTTGTTGGAATAGTGCCGTCGAGTGTATAGTGTATGGGTGCGTTTCCTAATGTAGATAAAGTTACTTCTGTGTATCCTGTTTCAGGGTTAGATACATAGGTAGCATCTACGTTTAGTACATGTTTAGCGTAATTGTATTTTTCTAAATCATATAATTTTAGCATATTTCTTAGTCTATTAAGAAATTCATTATAATTTTTCTGTTTGGGGTTATTCCATTGAATTTCTGCTAGTGCTGCCCATCGGGGGAGTGTCATATATTGCACATGTGAAAAGTCGGGTATATATTCAGTCCATAAATTGGATTGTACTCCTATGATATGTTTTTGCTGATTTTGGGTTAGTTGGTTGGGGATTGGAGTGTAATTGTATACTTTTTCAATAGGAATATATCCTCCTATAGCTAAAGGTTCCTTGTCTGTATCTAATGCTTGATAGAAATCAAAATACATAACAGTATTAGGGGTCATAATGACATCGTGTCCTTGTTGAGCAGCTTTTACTCCACCGGCTTCTCCACGCCAGGACATAACTGTTGCTTGAGGATCAGCATTGCCTTCTAGAATTTCATCCCATCCAATTGTTTTTCTATTTTTTTTCTTAAGGTATTCTGATACGTGCTTCATTATAAAGCTTTGCAGATATTGTTCTTTTGTATATATTGAATCTGATTTTATGTTTTGTTTTTGAATAAATGCCTGGCATTTAGGACAATGCTTCCACTGGGTCTTAGGGCATTCGTCGCCTCCTATATGTATGTATGTGGAAGGAAACATTTCGATAATTTCATTAAAGACATCATCTAAAAACTGGAGTGTCTTGGGGTTTCCTGCACAGAGTACATTTTCTGAAATTCCCCACTTGGTCCATACTTTATAAGGACCTCCTGTACAGCCTAATTCTGGATATGATGCTAATGCTGCTTGCATGTGTCCTGGTAAATCTATTTCTGGTATGATTGTAATCTGTTTATGAGATGCATAGTTAACTATGTCTTTTATTTGTTCTTGGGTATAAAATCCTTGGTAAGGTTTTCCATCATATTTTTCAGGATAATCATTGAGATGTCCTATTAATGTTTCTTCTCTTTTTGAGCCGATTTGTGTTAAACGAGGGTATTTTTTTATCTCTATACGCCATCCTTGGTCGTCTGTAAGATGCCAGTGTAAGGTGTTCATGTTGTGCATGGCCATCATATCGATATATGTCTTGATTTCGTTAACGCTGAAAAAATGTCTACTTACGTCAAGATGTGCTCCTCTATATTGGAAGTAGGGAAAATCGTTAATGTGTACAGCTGGAAGTGCTATAACTTTATTTTCTTGTGCTATAGGCAATGCTTTCCATAAGCTTTGTATGCCATAAAAAATACCAGCCTCACTGTTGCCACTAATGGTAATTTGATGGGAGTTTATGTCTATCTGATATCCTTCCAAATTAGTTCTTTGGGGTACAATTTGTAGAATAATAGAGTTATTTGCCTTAGTGCCGGAGTCTATTGTTATTTCTTTATGAGTTTTTTCTTCTATATATTGTGCCAATAGTTGTGCGTACTCTTTCAATTTTTTATTTCCTTTTGGGTGTAGTATGTTTGTTTTTTTATTGATAATGAATGGATCTTCATTACTTTTTAATTGGATTTGTTGAGGCAATGGGATGATTTGGTAATCAGCTTGTATGCTTTCTTCTTGACAAGACAAAAGTGTAAGTAGGGCTGATAGTAGGCAAAGGGAAAGTTTTATGGTTCTTTTCATAATATAACAAATTAGATAGTTAATAAAATTAATTATTAATTATCGCAAATATATAATTAATTTTTTCTTAATGTAACGATGGGTATACAGTTTAATGTTTTTTATAAGCTTATTCAATTTTGTCTGTTTAAGGCAGAATTCCTTGAATATGAATTTATTTATAGGGTAATTTGATTTATTATATTTGAAAGAGATGCTTTCTAAAAAATATTATTATATTTGAAAGAGGAATTAATAAGGAAGGAAATATGACTCGAAAGTTATTGGAAGAAATCGAAAGGGGGTCGAAGAATGCACTGACCAAGAAACGGATTATTACTTATTATATGTATAACCGTTCATCTACTATACCAGATTTGTCGAAAGAACTTGATTTAAGTGTACCTACCGTTACAAAATTTATTATGGAGATGTGTGATGAAGGGTACATCATGAGTTACGGAAAGCAGGAAACCAGCGAAGGGCGTCCTCCTACTTTGTATGGATTGACTTCCGATTCTGGATATTTTATAGGAGTTGACATTAAGAAGTTCAGTTTAAACATTGGACTTATGAATTTTGTGGGAGATTTTGTAGACCTGAAGATGGGTATCCCTTACGAAACAGAAAATAGTCCGGAGGGATTGAATAAACTGTGTGGATACATCACAGATTTCATAAATCATGCAAATATTGATAAAGAGAAGATTTTGAATATAGGAGTCAATATTTCCGGTCGGGTCAATCCTGAGTTAGGATACAGTTTCAGTCTGTTTAATTTCGAGGAACGTCCGCTGGCAGAGATTATGACTGAAAAGATAGGCTATAAGGTTACAATTGATAATGATACCCGTGCCATGACGTATGGAGAAATGGTCAAAGGGTTGGTGAAAGGAGAAAAAAATATCATCTTTATAAATTTGAGTTGGGGACTTGGAGCCGGATTGGTAATAAATGGAGATATTTTTACCGGAAAGTCAGGCTTTTCGGGAGAGTTTGGACATTTTAATGTGTTCGATAATGAGATTCTTTGTCATTGTGGTAAGCGTGGATGTCTGGAAACGGAGGTTTCTGGAGCTGCTTTGCATCGGAAGCTGGTGCAATGTGTGCAAGATGGCAAACAGTCTATTCTTTCCAAACGCATCTTACATGGCGATACTTCTTTGACATTAGATGAAATCATATCTGCAACCAACAAAGAAGATTTGCTTTGTATCGAACTGGTTGAGGAAATCGGACAGAAATTGGGACGTTATCTGGCTGGATTGATTAATTTGCTTAATCCCGAACTTGTTATTATTGGTGGAGTTTTAGCTCAGACGGGAGATTATATTCTGCAACCGATAAAGAGTGCGGTCCGTAAGTATTCATTGAATTTGGTAAATAAGGATTCAGTTATAGCGTTGTCGAAGTTGCTTGATAAGGCTGGAGTCATAGGAGCTTGTATGTTATCGCGTAGAAGTATGTTTGAGTCATAAATGGTAGATTGTTTCCTCTTTTTAACCCTTCACTTTCTTCATGGCATGTGAGAATGAAGACGTTTTCCATATAATTGTACTATCGGGTGAAGGGAAGAAAGATGCAGGACAAAAAACAATACCTTGTTTTCTGGAAAATATCAGCATATTTTGGAGAATTCTTCTTGATGTTTTTGAAAAATTTGTACGAAAATTTAGAGCTTTTATTGGACGTTGTAAATCAATGATTTAAAAGTGTAAATGTAAAAGGAATCTTCCTTAAAATAGAACCGGGAAATAAAAATCTCCTGCTTTAGTCGTTGTTTATTTCAATTGCAAGACTAAAAGCAGGAGTTTTTTATGTTGTAACTAATGGATTATAAGTAATCCTATCTCAGTTTTTTATTTTGAAACAGCCCTTTTTACGCGAGTTCGGGATAAGGATTGCGTAAAAAATAGGGTAAAACGAGCTAAAATAG
>OOAO01000266.1_pt1 | contig 63869 bp, 76 predicted proteins | sample 1671821 | NCBI WGS metagenome assembly OOAO01 (sample SAMN06348196, study PRJEB24527) | human gut metagenome | biome: human gut; feature: ankylosing spondylitis patient; material: feces | host: Homo sapiens | place: China | collected 2015-10 | reverse complement strand
TAATAGAGTAACAGATGTTGATATTGATGCAAATTTCAAACCATTTAAATTGCCAGTTACATCAGTAACCGCATCTGCCACCGCCTTGGCATCCGGGACATAGCCGGTAGCCTTGGTTGCCAGCAGGTCATCCTTGGATGTGATCATCTGCGCAAAAGCCGGTGCGGTCAAGTCCGCAAAAAACTTTTTAATCTTGCCAAAGACCGTCTTTACGCTCTCGCCCGTATTAATGTTCTCGCGGTTCTCCGCCTCAGTAAACGCGATTTCTGAGTCTCCGATGTCTCCACTAAATCCCTTGGCCAAATAGATCCAGTTGAGCTTATCATCCCTCGGTGCTCCATCCGGAGCATCTTTGATGGCAAGATATGTGCTTCCGTTATGTGCCACTGCATCCAGCCGCTCATACGCAGTATTGGATGCATATTCTCCTTTGTAAGATATTCCGATTTTTCCGAGAGCCTTGTAACCTTCCGGTGCTGCCATAGTTCACTCCTCCTTATGCTACTTTCCAATACAAAACATTGTCATCTGCTACAAAATCCACACCCACGCCATCCTTCATATAAAGGTTCATTGTGGCTTCGTCTAAATAAAATTTAGGCTCGCTGATGCTTGCGTAAGTCTCTGCACGATCTGCATCTATCTTAGCCTGCGCCGCAGATGCTGCCGCCGCAGATGCCTGCTGTATTGCCGTTTCTGCTTGTACGGTAATATCCGCCAGGTAATCCGGCTGCAGCTTATCCGCCGTAATACTCCCTTTCTTTATATCTGCTTTTACCTTGCCATCTTCCCCAATGGTCCAATAAATGGTATCCGAGTCTAAAAACTCAAACTGCGTGATGAGTGCAGACATATCTATGTACTGTTCTGTTCCATCTTTTAAGTAGATAATAAGCTGCTCGGTAGCCGGATCATAGCCGAAGTTGATGGCAATCTGTGCCATCAGGGTATGTAACACCTTGGTTGCTCCAGAATAATAAGTAACCGTAATATCGCCATTATCCTGATTAATGGTAATTCCCGTGATCATCCCATTAGCCTCTGTAGTTGACAGCTTAGTCAGATCCAGTGTAATCACACGCTCGTCAATAATGCGAGTCGCATTACTTAGCTTGTCCATGTTGGTCTTATTTAATGCTGTTTTGATAGATGGTTTATTCTCCCAGTAATCCTCTTCCCAGTCATACGCTCTCTGCATCCTGCTTCACCTCCTGTTTTGCAACCTCGGCAGCATCCCTGTCCGCAATCTCCGCCAGTAATGCATCCCTGGCTTTCTGCTCCTGACGTGTCAGCACCTCCTGCAGAGCCATACGCTTGACCTCCTCCGGCAACCTGGAACTATCCACAAAGTTTATAATTGCCTGACTAAATTCCCTGATTTCTAAATTGCTCATTCTTAATCCTCCGGTCCCAAATAAGTTATAACAGTCCCACTAATGGTTTTTGTTCTCCACGCAACTACCGTACCCTTATAATTCATATAGCCCGACACACCGATAGCTCTTACGCTGACCAGATCAACGCTTGATAGCTTATTTACGATAGTCGCAGCGCTGATTCTGTCCGCTTTAATCACCCCAGAGGATGTCCAGTTGGATACCTCCATGTAGTCTGCCTTTACAGTGCTGGCGCTGATATAGTTGGCTTCCACGTTGCTCAGACGGGCTGATACGGCTGACAGATCAGATGTAGTCACATGATCTGCTTCCAGGCTCCCCACGCGGCCACTGACAGCATTCAGTGAATCAATAGTCGCCTTGGTAGCAATCAGGTTGTTTAACTCCAATTTGGTTATATTCAAGTTCTCAATGGTCGCATATTTTACTACCATCTCATCTGCATTGACGATACCAACCAAATCTATCCTTTCGGCTTTGATTTTTATGCTCTCCGCCGTCTGATTGATCTCAGATACGATATTGTCCTTGGATACCTTGGTAAGTATATGCTGTGCATTGATGCTGATCTGCGTGGACAGATTCTGGTTGATATCTTTCATTTCCAGACGAGTTTCATCCACCGTCCTAGTCAGTGTGTTGGTTTTTCCCTTTAACTGGATAATCTGCTTCTGCAGTCCATTGACCTGTCCGGTCCTGTATTCCTCGCCCTCCGCCGTATAGCTGTCACGAAGTGCCTGTATGCCTTTTAATGTGCGCTGCAGGATGTAGGTATAAATGGTCTCCCGAGTCGTGTGCAACAAGATGCCATCCCCTACCTCCAGGCAGGGATTGCCGCGGGCTTCCACCTGTGCCGGACGGTACCATACGACACCGATCACGCTGAGGACGTTGTCTGCGATGATCTGCAGGTCTGCAGCAGACTTGCCATACACCAAAAAGTTGTCCTCAATGATATAGCAGTTATTGCCAGTACCGGAGATTGCCCCGATATCATTTTCCTCCTGACGGATCTGCAGCTTATCAATATGCTGGCAGATAAAATCCTCATACTGACAAGAGATATAGTGGCTACGAGATACCTCTGTGGTGCCCATCGGATCTGCAGGATAAAGGTCATCTGCCGGATACAGATCATCCGCTGGATACAGCCCCTCTATCATCTGCTCCAGCACCACATACCGTAATTTTCCCGCCCGGGTGATGTGACCAAAGCAGCCGTTAATCTCACAGATGGCTTCAATTACCGTCTTGCCCGGGAGTTCTCCGGGATCTATGGTCTTTTCTACCATCATGTTGTCATTTATCAACGTGATTTCTTCCTGTTCCACACCGACATAAGCACAAAATCTATCTCTGAACTGCCGAAGTGTCATCGGAAATGTCAAACCCTTATACCATCCAGATACTTCCGCATTCAAAAGGTCATACATGGCATCATAAGCCGTTACATTTCGATACCGGCGGTCTGCAGTTGGTTTATCCGATACAACTCTGTATTTTCCCAAAGAAAAAGAAGCATCCTTCTGCCCCTCTAATGTAGTGGTAACTGCAAGCTGCATTCCCACCATTGATGTAAATACGTTCGATATCTTAAATTTTATCTGACTGGCTTCGCAGGACCCGAAAGTCAGTTCTGATTGCGAGCAAAGGCTTTCTTTCAACTCAAACTGCTCATAATGGATCTCTGAATTAGTGATATTCACCTTTCCATCGGCGGACACTATACTCAGCTGCTTATCGGTTCCATCACGGAAGAAATCTTCATGCTTATACTCAATCATTTGCTACACCTCCGATGATTGCGAACCGAATGGAATTATAATGGATTTTCCCATCATATATTCCATAGATTTGCGGTTGAAAATTAGAAATGTAGCAAAGCTGGGTCACATAATCATCATATTCCGGGATATATGCTGTAACTATGCACTTTCGTGCCTTACCCTCCACGTAATTCTCACGGATCCTATCCATGAACTCTTTGAAGTCATCATTCGTGAGTCCAGCCGGTGTTTCAAACTCCACCTTCAAAGCCTTCAGATCAACGGCATTGATGTGCTCATAGCCGTTTGCATCCGTCCAAGGATCCAGTACCTGCATGTTGGCATAAGGGCTGTAGCTTTCAGCTTTGATGAACCGTTCTTCATCCACTGTGTAATTTCCAATCTTTAAGAGCCATCCACTGTAAGCCATGATCTCCACCTCTAATTGTTCCGGTTGGCGGCTGCCATCTGGTCGGCAGTCGGAATTTTGGGTACAAGAAAAGCACCTACCCTAAGGTAAGTGCCTTACTTATTAAGTCTATTCTGTATAATGTTTCTCAAAATAATCCATTATCTCTTTTTTAATATCCTCTGGCATTTCAGCCATTTCGTCCCTAAATCCATTAAATGCTTCCTCTCTAGTGATGTGCCATTTTTTTATTAAAACGCCCAATATATAATCCGTTTTTATACTGTTTGCCATATTCTCTATGCTTCGTTCTCTGACATCCTCATTATATAATTTAGATATTTCAAACAGTGATATACAGTTGTATACTAACGCAACCGCATAAAAAATATCAAAAAGAGAAAGGTACGAAACAACGAAAGTAAAAATAATTAGCAATACAAGCGGCAACTGTTTTTTGTCACAAGAAATTAAAATGGATGTAATTACCAATACAAAGGTATTTATGCCCGATATAAACGCCAAGTACGCATAACTTCGCATAATTTGTTCAACGACTCCGCTTCCATTATTTTTTTCTATTAACTCGATTTGTTTTTTATTAAATAGGCTAACCATCATTGTCATACCGGCAAGAGAAAATCCTGTCATCCCAATGAATCCACCAATAAGGCATATCATTATATTTTGTAACAAATCAGCATATTCACTTATATCATTATAGAAACCTATCAAATAGAGCATAACACATAATACTAGGCTAAGAAATAAGGCAATTTGAGTTTCACTCTCTTTGATATTTATAATATCTCTTTCATGTCCTTCTATAAATTTATGCATTGATTAACCCTCGTTACAGTATGCTTGAAATCAGCCTTTTGCAATCACGAATGAAATGATCCAAACTTTTTACTTCTACCTTAAATGGTTTTGCATCGTCAGTTGTATATTTCTTTCCGTGTGCATCTATCGCATCAACAGCAGCATATCCTTTTCCAAAAGCATCTTTTTCCCCAGTAACACTGCTCATGTTTTTTATATTATCTATATTTTCCTTTATCAATTCCGAGTTAAGATTAAGTCCTCTCCCACCTTTAGTTTCAAATATATGACTAACTCTGGTTGCATTAGCATCTTCCATGGTATCTAAAAATTTTTCTCCATTTTCCCTAATTCTATCTAAAGTCTCTGAATCAGGATTAGGCGGCTGGAAACGGAAACGAAGTTCATATATATTATCTATCTTTTTCAGTTCTTCCTCAATTTCCTTTATTTCCATTCCTTCTGTTCTCAAAGAAACTCTAAATCTGAAATCATGATTATTTTCAGCCAAAGCACTATTAATTATGCCTTCCATTGCTGTATTAAATTCTCTATATCCAAGCCTACTAGCTGTATGGAAAACTATCAACTCATTAAACACATCAAAATAAAATTGTACAGATTCCGTATACGGCGTAGACTGAGTTTCTGACTCCTTTGTTTTCTCATTAAATGTTTTATAATACAGCATTGAATCTTTGCACAAATGGCCATACACATAGTCCGCTGTTTTTTCACTAATAGATAATTTGTACTTTATTGTTTTGGTAATTATTTCACCATTTTCATTATCAAACTTGTCAATTTCCTCATATACAATATCAGGAGTTAAATCGCCTAATAAAATATTAAGTATTTTTGTTAATACATCTTTGTTCTGATAAACCTGATACAATTCCTGCGATGCCAGATTAATTTTGGAACAATATAGAACTGCTTTCATACCTTTATCCCCTGTACTTTCCCCGTATTCACGGTTTTATTATATTACCATTGTCCTACAGAATCCGTATTTTTTCAATAGCTCCAGTCTTTCGATTTATCGAAGCAGATATGCTATTATATCGAAATGACACTTTCAGAAAGGGCCTCCGCATAGGAGCCACTTATCTCTTTATTCCAGTTCCAAATTTTTTGAGAAGAGAATATTTTCTTTTAGTGTTATCCACGGCTCAATTTCCAATTCCACATCATCCATGCAATCACCCAGTACAAAGGAAGATGCCACTTCCAATGTCGTTCCTGGCTTTATTTCCTTACCGCTGTTCTTTGATTCTTCATTTGCGTGCCAGTAAGAAGGTTCTACCTCAACACCATTTTGGAAGCACTTATCAGAGAACGCATAATCAAAAGTCTGATTTTCGTCTGAATTGTTTGTAAAATCATAATATACTACCAGTACCTTCTGACCTACAGAATCCGTCATTACTTCATGCCTTAAATATTTTACCGTCATTCCCTCATACTCAAACTGTGTGACCGGTTCCGGTGTTGGCTCAGGTGTAGGAGCTTCTGTAGGTGTTGGCTCTGCTGTTGGTTCCGGCGTATTTAATTTCTCAACCTCTGCTACCGTTTCCTGGGCGGCAGAAGCAGTCGTTTTATCACTGTTACCACTATTTGCAATAATTACTATTACGATAAACAGCGCAATGCCTACCACCGAGCAAATAAGTCCCGCTATAGCAGTTTCTTTTTTCTTATTTTTTTGACACAATGCAATGATAGCAAAAATCAATCCCAGTACTGCGGGAACAATGCCTATAACTATACATACCGTCACAATGCTAATTATCCCCAGTACTAAAGATGCAATACCAAATCCACTTTGCTTCATATAAATTCCCCCTCTTATCTTTGGTTTCTTAATTTTTCAATATATAGGCAATGTCAATAACGTATCCCCATTCTTACCAACTGTACATGGATATGTTTCATTATATGATCCATCGGGGCTCATAATGGTAATCTCATATTCCATAGGTTCAAAGTTGAACCATACTGGTTCTGAATAATCCCAAACTATAACCTCTGAATACTCCGAATTAACATACCCTATTGATATTTGAAAACCCTGCTCTGAAATTTCGCCTTTTGACTCTAATTCAATGCAAAAATTTCCATACTGTTCGTTGGTTTCTACATAATAAGGTACTGAGCCTCGCAGTAAACCATTTTCTTTACTTTCTTCAAACCATATACCTTTTGTATAATCATATGCTACTCCTCCAGCAAGCGTCGTTACAATAGTTACGATAAGTCTTAATATTCTTTTCTTAGTTTTTGAAACTTTCTTTCTCGATTGTATTATTTCTTCAATGTGCATTAAAATAAGCGTAACAATAAACAATATAATAATATATAAGGTTTTCATTTGTAATTCCACCTTCTGTTTGTAACTACTTATCCGAATATACTACAGTTGTCACTTTTGTAGCTGTCCTGTCGCAGCCAGTAAGCTGTCCCACTCTGACATATCCTCCATAATACTACTAAAAGTTCTGTGCTTTCTCAAAAAAATGTATATCTCCATAAAACTCTCATTAGGATAAAAATTCCACTTATAGATCGGCAGTTCTGGATAGCACTCCTGTAGGGCGATATATCTACCGTACTGTCTGATGGATACATCTAACAAATCATCAAGGTACACTTTCAATCCACTATACACATTTTGGATTTTTTCTCTAAACTCGTCAGCCACTTTTTGAGGTGTATCTGATAATCCGTTTGTCTTAATCAAATACATATATGTTTGATATTCTGCATGAAATTCTGTCCAATAATGGAATGGGACATTTTCCTGTAGCTCTCTTAGGTTTGAATTACCTGTATAGTCAGAAAGCATATAATAATCCAACCCATGAACCTTCTCATGAAACGCTGTTCCAAAAGTCATTACGCCTCTATTTTTTACAACCAATAACTCCATTTCATTTTCTTTCGTTATGTAACACAGACCGCTCAACGCCTCAATTGTATCCCGCACTTTATTTGCATATTCTGTATCATCCTTTGCAACATAATCATATAAAGAATCTACATACACCACTTTAAAGTCCGGAACTTCTCCCCTTCTTATACTGTCCATATCCCCCACACCTTTCATAATATGTCAATAGCGTATTTAGAAAATCATCTTTCCTTTTCCCCTATTATATTTGCCAGTTGATTTCGATATTTCAAAACATCAGCATCTGAAACTGCAAGCCTCATAAAATCTATATTGGAATATATATCGTATGCCTTATCTGAAACTTCGACATCTTTGTTACAATATATGATCTGTATATCAAATTCTCTATCTGTAAGTTTTCTGTCTAAATACTGATCTGCTGTAAAAATAGCCGCTTTTGCATCTTCAACCGCTTCTTTTCCATATTTGTACTCCGGCGTATTGCACATAACCAAGAACCATATAAAAAATACAATAATTCCAACTACTGCCACCACACCTATAATCATTTTTGAATTTACGCTTTTGTATTCCATATATAATCCCTCCCACAATATGATATATTCAGAATACCATATTATGGGAGTTTTCTCAATGACCTATCCCCAAACAAGTTGAGGATTACCTTTTGCCCCAAGTCTCGTGGCTTCAACACGATAGCCGGATCTTGCAGCCTGGAACACATCGTCATTATCAATGGTAGGCTTCTGTAATATCTGAAGCAGTAATTCATTCTGTCTTTGCAGCAGATTATTTTGCTGCCTTAGAAGTGTATCTGCTTCGCTATTGCTTTGGGTACTTATCTGGACCGGATTCATCCTACTTGAATACTGATTCATGAATTCTGTGGTGTTATATGTTCTATCAACACTTGCCAAAGGGGCTACTGTTACTCGTCCACCCAATGCTTTTAATGATGCCTCAATAGGATCGTATAGATTTTCCATACCATCCTTAAAACCTTCCATCGTATACCCGCCCAGTTCAAACATAACTTTGGACGGACTGTGAATGTCTAAGGCAGTCTGCATTGTTTTAGTGACATTGTCAGCTATATCCTCTGCTTTTCGATAAAGATCATTCTCAATGCTGCTCATGCCATCTATTAAGCCTTTTATGGTATTAACGCCAATAGACTCAACCGATGATGTAATAGTTGAGAATTTTTCCAAAGCCTTATCTATAAAACCATCAATAATTTCCAGTGTACTATCTGTATTATCGGTTATTCCAAGATTATATCCATCAACTGCATCTTTTCCTAATTCTTTTGTTTTTTTCGACGGTGAATGAGAGTCCTGTTCCGTAGCCATTTCATCCAACACTGATGAAATCATCTTATTAGCTGCCTCTATGGCTTTACTTGCGGATTCTTCAAAACCCTCCGCATATCCGGTAGATCCATCCGTACCAAGCTTTTCAAAATCGTTACTCCATTCGGAATACATTGCCGAATAATCTTCAATTTCACCATTAATTTCCTCTAACGCTTTTTTTGCATTGGTGGTTGACTCTGTATATGTCTCAACGGCTAGAGTTAATTTACCGATTTTATCCCAATAATCCTGCAAATTTGCCATACTGGGATCTGCAAACGAATTTTGATATGCTTCCATTTCAGCATATGCCGTCGACAACTCATCTGTTGCTGTTTTCAAGCTAGTGGTATTTTCCTTTAAGTCCTTTTGTGCTTCAATCTGATCTTTTAATGCTGCTTCCCACTGATCACTTATCGCAGAAAGTTTAAGTTCCTTTTCTTTTTGCGTTATTAATTCTTCTAGGGTCTCCCTTTGAACATCGAGTAATCCGGTCGTACTATTATAAAATTCTTCCAGCTGTGGGAAATAGTCTACTAATTTCTCAGAAACCAGCTTTAACTCCGCCTGTTCATCTACCGACAATCCGATTTTTTGAGATAATTCGAAATATTTATCCTTTAATGTATTGATATAGCTGACATCTATATCTCCAACATTTTCAACTAAGGTCCGTCTTGCCTCAGATGCCTCCAGCAAACTCTGGGATGCTTCCTGCGCCTTAATTGAAATATTTTCAAGGGTATCACCGTATTTATCAATTTCTTCGCTTTCTCTCGCTGACTCTCTAATTTCAATAAATGCATTGTCTATTCCCATCAGTCCAGCTGTAATTCCTGTTATTGCCGCAGCAGCTATTCCTGCTGGACCAAGTGTAACATACATTGCTGCGCCTGCTAACGCAACCGTTCCACTTATTTTAGACAATCCAACTAAAAGATTTTCTGTACCTTTTACCAGATCCTCTGTAGTATTATAAACAACTTTGAACTCTGCAAAACCAGCAACCGCTGTTATTGTTGCCTTATTAAGCAAACTCATATTATCTCTGACATTATCTAATGCCCCTGATAAGCCTTTAAAAACATTTCCCTTTCCCAATAGCTTTGCAGTATCGTAAAAATCCTTAAAACCATTTACAATTTTCACGATTCTAGTATAAAATTTCGTACCTGTGATCGCTTTTAAAACCTTAGACAACGAAACAAATGTTAATATAGTTGCTTCAAGTGGAGCTGCATCGAACAACCCCGATGCAAGTTCAAATGCTCCTTTAATGCCTTCCCACAGTACACGACCGACAGCCTTAAATACATCTATCCAGTCAATCCCGGCAAGGTACTCTCCCATGTTGTGACCAATTTTATACCAATCCACCGCCGCAATCGCATCGGCGAACCAGTTAAAAATCCCAGACACCAGTTTAGAGGTATCTTGTCCTGCGGCGAAGAAGTCACCATCGAACAGATCTTGGAAGATTTTCTTCACAGGTGCGAAGAATTCCTCAATCTTATCGGCAAGATTCTGTGCCTTATTCTCCATGTTGGCAAAGGCTTCATCCCAGGCTTTCTGATATTCCTCGAAGGATTTGTTGAAAGCATCATCCAACAGCCCGGAATCTAAACCACCGCTGCCGGAAGAGGATCCCGAAGATGTAGTAATCACATCCAGTTCATCAAACTTACGGATACCCTTCTGCAGCTTATTGACTGCTTCCGTGGCCGCTTCGGCTTCATCGGCAATGGATCCGAAATCAAAACTGCTCTCTGCTACGGATGATGTAACTTTGCTAAGATCAATTCCCAGCAGATTTCCCAGCCATGTGGCCAGTCTCTGTAAGGCGATCACCATAGCATTGACATACGGCAATACGTTGGATACTGCCGGCAGGAACAGGTTACCTATGGTCCGGGACAGGTTTTGGAAGTTGCTCTCAATCAATCGCAACTGGTTTGCAGGCTGGTTGATCGTAGTAGCCAGATCTCCCCAAGCATACTTGGTGCTGTCCAACAGGATGATTGCCCGGAGCAATGCTTTATCATTCTGATTCAGCGCCGTGATATTTGCCTGAATACCAAGTTCATATAACTTCTGCTGTAAGTTTACATTACGGATATTAACACCGTATTTATCCAGTGTACGGCTCATTCCGGCAAGACCGGATGCCATATCATTCCAAACCTTGTCAAAATCAAGGTTCTTTACGGATGCGAGGTCTCCACCGATCTCTGTAAGAGCCTGCGACAGCTTCAAAGATGTCTCTGCGGTAACTCCCATAGAGGATGCCATCTGACCGAAGGTGGCCTGATAGTTCATCAGCTTCTTGGGATCAATACCAAGACTGGGCTGCCCCGTTGCCTGTAAGGTTCCATCGTCTTTCACAGAGAACCCTGTCATTTTAGAGGTAAGCTGTTTTGCACGGTCACTGAACGACTTATAATAGGCTTCCGCTGATTCTGCTCCTGCGTCTTCCCACTGGGAGACTGCACTCTCTGCAACCTGTCCAAAGGCAGCATCGAAATAGTTCAGAGTCTCCACATAGTCCATAGAGGTCTCAATGGACTTCCAGAGTTTATCCGCTCCACGCTTTACCCAGAAGAAATTTGCGTATAGTGATCCGAATACCGATGCCAGGCCTTTACTGCTCTTTGATGCCCTCTGTGTGCTCGCAGAATAGCCATTAAGGCTGCTTGTCATGCTCCGGGTAGTACTTCCTACCTTGCTGCCCTGATTCGCCAATCCCGCCAGAGCAGTAGTCATATTGATCAGATTACTGCTAACCGTAGGAGCCTTAGACAGAGTATTCATCATGCTGTTTAATGCCGTTGCCAGCTTCGGCATATTGTCGATAGCTGTGATAACGCTCTTATTTCCCAGCTTAGATATACCCTTTGCAAGATTTCCTACTGCTTCCGCACTATTTGCGACCGCTTCATAGCCCATAATGGAATCAGCAAGACCATTCATTGCATTTGCTGTCCGACTAAGTCCTGAGGTGTCTAACGATGTTAATTCTGCAATACCTTTTGCCAGCCTGTTAAAATCTGTTTTTCTTATATCAGCAGATTTCAGCCCCTGCATGGCAGAACTAATATCAGAAATTCCCTTTGAAAAACCAAGGAAACTATTTCCATCGATGCTTCCAAGGGATCCAGCCAGTCGCTCCAAGTTTCCAACCAGTTTATCTAAGTCATTATTCGCTTTTGTGGCCTGTGCCTCAACCTCTATTTCTAAGCGGTCAATTTCTGCTCCCACGAACTCACCAACTTTCTAATTGTTATAAGTCAGCGACTATCATCCATTCAATAGCCGGTAATTTTCAGTACAAAAAAAGAAGCGGAAAAACCGCTCCTTCTGATTTCTATATATTATTTGCCAAGTATCCGAGATATCAGGCTCATTTTGTATCCTTCATCCTTTGGATATAACCCTAAGGCAAGAATCTCTTCCTCCGAATAATCATGCACTACTGATTTCTTTCTCTTTGGTTTCATCTGCCGTATTGTAGCAGATATGTTTTTCATATTTTCTTCATTCAATTCCGTGCTTTTAAAACACTTCGGGCAGAGAAGCAATTCATCACTACCCATATCGTATCCACAGTATCTGCATACCATAGGCATTACCTCCACACCCTCATCATATCACAGGTTGCAAAAATAGTAAATGCCATAAAAAGCGGCAATGCTATGACACATCGCCGCCCTGCTGTTCCGTCTTTTTTTTATGTGTTCTCCGCCAGTTAATTCTTCTTGCTTCTTCCTGTGCAAAGAACTTATCTACTTCTAACATTTTTTCCTCTTCCGTAAGCGGTCTGCTCTGTAATATTCCATCTTGCAGATTTGGTTTCTCGATATACTTCGATACCGCTTTGGAGCCTGCCAGACAATGCTCTACCGCCGTCATAACAGCAGACAAACCATAGGTGCCGAAATATTCCCACACTGCCCTGTCGTGCATCTTCCTGCGCATTTCATAGCCATTCAAGCAATACCCCAACTCTGTCGGGGTCATATGCTTAAATTCCTCCAAAGAGATTCCTATGGCGTATGCCAATGGGAAGTGATCCTCCCAGATTATTTTGTGGAAGTTGACTTCTTCCGGTGATCCTGCGGAGCCTTGGGCTGCTTCGGAATCTTCTCTTCCGCATTCTGACTCATTTCCTCCAACATCTCCGTCAGACCGGACAGCTTGAAAAAACCGTCCTCCTCCATCCATGCCTTAATCTGCTTGTACAGTCCAGCATAGGACAGTTCATTCTCTTCCATGTAGGTGCGCATCATTGATCTTGCATCTTCAAACGAAGCAGGATTCTTTTCCAGCAAGCCTGCGTAGAATGCAATACTGCAGATCTGCGGGATCTCTGCAACCATCTCTGCTGTACCATCCAGCACCGCTTCTGCTCTATTTTCACTATTGTTTTTCAAAATATAAGATCCTGACACTACGCTGAACATTCTCTGCACCAGTTCCTTGCACTCTGCCGCAGCGTAAGTAAATACCATGTTTAATTCAGTTCCGTTTACAGTAATAGTTCTCATATTCCTTCCCTTTCTCCCTGTTTATAGGGGAAGGGGCAGTCCTAAGACCGCCCCATTTTCCTTGTTTACTAATTTTTATCAGCCCCGACTCCAGGCGCAGTAGGCTCCACTGCGGTGATACGATCCGGTAAATCTATCAGAGTATTGTTGATCGTATACTGCAACACATTTCCTACTGCATACTCAGGTGCGGGCAGTGATCCGGGCTCAACAATGTACACATTCATCTTAGCTTTCTTAGGATGATATGAGCAGAACCACATACACTGTGTAGCTGTTCTTCCTTCGTAAGCCTCCAGCATCTCTTCCCACTGTTTATCGAAAGTATCCGTGTTATTGAATACAGTCTGCAACTCACCACCAGTGTCCTCGTGACCTCCGGTATACTTTTTTCTCTTGGACTTCAACGGAGTTGCATCCAGTTTATCTTTGGTTACCTCTACGCCACCAATGCTGATGCACTCTTCAATTTCCTTCCATGATGTAGGTGGTGTGGTTAAAGTACCAATACCCCAGCCAAATACCACCCCAATGGTTGATAAAGCCTGTTCTGCCATCTTTTCCTCACTTTCTACCGCTATCTTTCTGCGGTCAGCGATTACCTGTCCGGTAATCGGTATAAAAATAAGAGCCTTTCGGCTCTCTGTTGCGTTTATCTAACCCCCTCGATTTCGATGGGTTTTAATTAAATTGCTGCAGTGTATCTCCACTGCCAAATGTCCGTTGGTATCTTCCTACCCACCGGGAAATATTCGGGTCTGATGCATTAGCAACTGGTATAGGTCCGCCACGGCACTGGAATCCATAGGACAACATGATCTTCTTTGTCGCCTGGCTCATTGCATTGCAGATCCCGTCTGCTGCAGATCCGGTAGCATAGGCAGTAATGACGATCAACGGACTCTGGCTTCCCTCATTTCCCCGCAGATCATAATTGCCGCCGGAATTATCACCCAGGGAAACATCCAAATACGGAAATTGTGTGTTCTTCGGTGTTACGTAGCGACCGACTGTACACTTTGAATATGCTTTTTTCATCTTTTTCTCAAAGACTGTATAGAACTCATTCCAATCGAACCCAACCATCATACCTCCAAACTTATCCGGCAGGCGTCGCAGCTCCTGCATCTCTTTTAACCTATAGGGTGCGTGGTTGCAACGAAATTTACCACCTCGGATATTCCATAATTTTTGAATACCTCTCTTGCAATCTCCACAACCTTATCTCTCAGTTCCTTTCCGGCGTTGTACATTGGCATCTTCGGGGAAACACCAGTTGCATAATGCCATTTCCCTTCCAGATCCATGTACCACCATCCCGGTTCATTTCCATGCGTACCATATGTTCCGGTTCCTACGCCCGGAATATTTGCAGGGTTTTGTGCCGGAAGTCCGGCTCCAAATTCAAGCATGAGCGCCGGGGATATCTCTTTGCTCTGCACACCATCCTGATTCTGCCATTTGCTCACAATCTTCTGCGAATCTTCCATGAAGAATATTGCCTTGCATCCAGCTTTCTCCGGTGAGATTTCCGAGGACAGCCGAACGTACTTGCCAAAACCGCTGTTGCCAATGTGAGCCTGCGCAATGGCTATCCCTTCGGCGGATAACCTCCGGCACAGTTCCTCGCATTTCCCGGGAAGACTGTTCTGGTATTCCTTAATCTCCTTGATAGCGTTCTGAATCTCTTTTACGGATAAGCCGAATGAAATTTTCTTTGCCATGCCTTACGCTCCAAACGTCATAAATCTGCTTCCGAAATGTGCTTCATTCAGCGCCTTTTCAAGTTCATATTTATATGCAAATGGAATTAATGGGCTGTCAATCCGTTCTCGCAGAACCGGAGCCATAGCACTTACTGATGCCGTAGTTGTAACTTCTGCCATTGCACTTTGCGGCAACTCTGCCAATGCGCACATTTCCATTTTCTTATGGTCGCACGAATCAACTTTCGGGCAAGCCTTACACTTTTCCGCTAATTTTGACAATGTCATATTAACCATTTCCTTTCGGCAGTTTTTTCAGCAGATATTTCATGCTGTTCAATGACAGTTTCACGGCTAATACCGAATAGTCGGCACTGTCACCGTCAACTGAACCGTCAGCATGGTACTGTGGCTCTCTCTCATGCCAAATACGACTCGTTTCTGTGATAGGTAAGGATTTGTCCGACGACACTAAAACGGCTTGATATGCGCCGATATCATAGCCATACTCTTTGGCTTCTGCTTCACCGCCAGACATTGCAATGTTGGCATAAAAAATGACAGGCTTGTTATAGCCTGCCATAATACCTATCTGAATCGGAACCAGTTCTCCGTCAACCTCGGTGTATTTGATATTTCCATCCTCGTCCGTTTCATAGACGGGGATTTCATCACTGTATGTTGCATAGTACAGCTTCTGCTTATTTTTTTTTAATGAACGCACTCTTTTCTCGCCTCAACGATTTTTGATAATATCTACGGAAAATTTCACACCATGATTATCGCATACTTCCTCGACCAATTCTGTAATGTCATCTATTAATAGTGTTTTGGGATTGGTTGACACAAACGACAATTCACCCATAAATAAATCAAGACCTGTCCTTTTTGCATCAAAATAGTATCCAGCCTCTTGAAGTTTACTCGCAATTTCCATGGAAAGTTTCATAACATCATGTTCGTTAGCATTCTCTGCTAATTTCCAAAGCAAACATACTCTTAACCATACTTTTTTCCTTTCGACAGGAAGATGCTCAAATAATGTCATCTCTAGTATTCTATTTAACTGAGTTATTTGTTTCTGTATTGAACTTATTTCAAGCATGTTTGACCGTTCTTTTACAGAACTCAAAATAGAGTTTGACATGTATTCCTTATCTAGTCTAATTTCGTTCAAAAAATATGATAATTTCGTCCGTAATTCGGAAGCACCAAGCATATCATTAACAAAGAAAATTGTTCTGTCCTCTACTATGTCAAATGGCAAATTCGTACCACTTTCACATATATTTATGACTGGCTTCCCTGTCATCTGTCTTATAGCCAATTCATACATAACATTTGGATTATTTCCTGTTAAATTAGCTATAACTAAATCATCATTAATAATACGTTGAATTACCTGTTCTCCTATTTTGCCAGGCTCGTTAATTTCATAAGCGGGTCTTACATCATCAAAGCCATACTCTTGAAGCACCGGTTTGATTGTACTTTCTATTACTCCCTTCGCTTTTCTGAATGTCTGAGAATCCTCATTACCTATCGGAGTAATAATAAAACATTTCTTCCCTTGTTTTTCATCTTCTTTATCCATGGCAAATCCCCCTTTCATCGTCATTATACGGCAAAAGGAGAATGACTACAAGAAGTTATTCTGCTGCAATCCAATCCTCTGCAAGCATATCAGCCTGTGACGCAAGCCATCCCGGTTGCATCTTATCATCCGCAGTTTTCATTCCAATACAGTCCTGCATTGGAAATCCTTTCCACATATTGTTTGTATGAGGAATTATACACAACCACATCCCTTTGCTGTTCCATCCTTTACGAGTTACTTTCTGTCCTGCTTTTAATCTGCGTACAGCTTCTCCGAATGTGAATGTCTGGATATTCAAGTCTTTCACATCGGGACCGGCAGCAATTTCCCAATCATCTCTGAGGATGAAAGTGAGTGTGTAGTCCACGTTGTCCGTCTCACGAATATCCAATACTTTCCCGTCCTTGCAGTACATCTTAATGGAATTATCTTCCCATTTCCAATATCCAGCCCATTCTGGGCATTTAATCATAGCACCCTGTTTGAGTGCTTCATATGCTTTCTTAAAATTCATTGCTTTTCCCTCCAAAACAGAAATATGGCGCACCGCCCACCACCGCTCTATCGTGCGCCGCCTGCGGCTTTCGCCACGCTCAATCTTCTTTACCGCTTACCCGCGGCTGGGAGATTCCGGATCACCTTAACCTTTCTTTTCAGATACAATTTGCAAATCCAACAACTCCCTTGTAAGCCATAAGATACTCGCTAAAGGTTCTTGAAATCCCATTCTCCGAATGGCTCAATTGATTTTCTGCACCGTTCTTGGAATCAATCTCAATCGCCGCCATAGCAATCTTGGCTTTGTTTTTCTCCAGGTCCGCAAGAATCTTATCTTCATCCCACGAACCCGGATAATTTCTCAGTTCCTTAAATGCTTCGATGGCAAGATTGATAACCAGATCTGAAACCGCGATCTGTTCATCATATTCAGTTATCATCTTTTTGATTTCTTCTACAAAATCAGCCATCCTGCCACCTCATTTCATTTACAGACCAAACTTTTCAAGAATCTGCTCTTTCAGAGCTTTCCCGGTAGATTCCTCTGTCACTTCTATACCCAGGCTTTTTGCCAATTTCTTCAGGTCGGCAGCACTCATTCTAGTGATCTCTGACCTGGAATACTTTCTCTGATTCTCTTCTTTGTTCTCTGTTTCCACAGGATTGTCAGCCGGCACAGGATCAGTATTAGGAATCTCCGCAGAAAGCGGAGCAGCCGAACTGTTTTCCACTTTCTGATAACCGCAAGATTCAAAAATCCTTCCCATGCTCTCATTGACAATCATGGTTACGCCATCTTTTTCATAACAAACCATGACCGATCACCTCTTCCTAAGATACTGTCACAGCCTGAGTGGTTTCCACAGTCACACCATTCTCAGTGTATGTAACGGTCACATTCCCGGTTGCGTTGATGATCTCAGGACCATATCCAATAAGCTTGGTCACATCTCTGGTAGTGCTGTCATCATAAGTGGCAGTTACTACCATACCAGTGATATCAAACTTCTCACCGGCAGAATAGGTGGTCTTATCCGGTGCCTTGGTAATTGCAATGCTGCTTACCTTGGCAGTCGCATGAACACCGATTGCATCCAGCTTCTGAGATAAGCAGAAAGCATCATAACGAACACGGCCTTCTACCAGCCAGCCGGAGATGCCGGGTGCATCCGTATGGATCTTGTACTCAGTCAGTTTGATAGGTCCTACGCATACAATGGGATTTGTTATAATGAAATCCACATTTGCAGGGAAATAAGATGCAGGAGCCTTAATAATAGGCACGCCGTCAACCTCACCTACAACACCACGAATAGCAATCTGGGTTGCCATATCACCCTTCTTGGTAAATGCATCATCCAGCTTGATGCACTTGTAGTAAGAGGACCGGCAAATGCAGACACGACCTGCGGTAGGCACCTTTGCATCATCCAACTTCTCCTGCACAGACAGGAAACTTTCATATGCATTGGTCTTGGTAGTTGCACCGACGATAATATTTTCTTTCTTTGCAGATGCTGCGATCTTATGGATTCTGTAGATATCCACCTCCGGAATTACCACTTCATCGATCTGGCGAGCCAGTGCCTTACCTGCTTCCATAGTCATCTGAGTGTCATCATAAGACTTGCGGTCGATGGTGAAGGTGAAGGATCTGTCCTGAGACAAGGTCATTTCCTGCTCATTGTTCCCCAGCTCATCAGGATCACCATAACGGTTAGAACCGGAAGTCTTGTAATCATTCATTCCAACGGTAGGAATGGAGTATACCTTAACAGTCTCCACACCGATAAAATCATATTCCTGGTTTACCAACGCACCAGTCAGAGATCCCAGTGTAAAGCGCTCGTCTACCTTCTGGCCGTACTTACTTGCATAATTTACTGTTGCCATAATATCTTACCTCATTCTTTCTGAAAAATTATGAATTGAACCCCTTTAAGAACGGATCCTCGTTATCTCCACCGCCAGCGCCGGAATTTACAGGAGGTCTGTTTTTAAGCCATTCGGCTTCTTTCTTTTTAATCAGTGCCTGCTGTACCTCGGACTGGATCTTGAAAAGAGTATCTGTGTCTCCGTCATACTGGGCTTCTGCTGCCTCTGTCGCCTTGTCCTGCGGGTATCCAAGTCCCAAGAAATTCTTTTCCAGCTTAGTTACCGTATTCTCCTTCAGAAGCTGGTTGAACTTTGCATCTCTTTCAGCCTCTCGCTCAGCCTTTTCCTGATCTCGTTTCTGCGCATCTGTCAGAGTTGCGTTATATTTCTTTTTCCAGTTGGCTGCATCACTGGCCGCCTGTTCCTGCTGCTTTTTCAGCTTGGCATTTTCGATGCGCATCTGCTGCAACTGCTCCTCCACAGAAAGTTCCATTTCCTGCTCATTACCGGTTGTGTCTTCTGCCACAGTGTTGTCCAGCGCAGTGTCAGAACCGGGTCCTTGGATCTGATCATTTTCTAACTTATCTGTTTCATTTTCTTTCATCTCGATACCTCTACTTTCTGCGATTGATTACCCTCGTTTCCCTACGAGCTTTTTGTTTCTGCGATTACCGTTTTCCCTAACGTTTGCGAAATTTGAAATACGCTTTCCCTAGCGCATATAAAAAGCACCTATCTTTCGATAAGTGCCAATTTACAGATCTTTGATTGGACTGTTTGTTACCTGATCACTGGAATCTTGCATAATACGCTTTGCATCAGGATTTGGATCTTGGTCATCTTTATTTTTTGTACTTTTCCCAGCTTTTTTACTTTCAAGCAATGCTCTCTGATATTCCAGCATCATAGGCACTGAATCTTCTACTGCTTCTGCTAAATTGGGGAAGAAATCTATTGCCTCCATTGCAATTCTGGGATGGACCATATTCTGAACCATCGTTGCCAGTGAGTTGATTTTCGTGGACATATCAAACGTCTTCTGGCGGATAGGTCTCACATCAATATCACTGTTTTTCAGTTTTAACAGCGGACTGTCCTGCGGAACATCCGGTGATTTTTTTATTGCAATCAGTGCAAGGTCATTCCGGCGCTTATACGCTGATTTTATGATCTGAGCCTGCTTACACGCTACCGCTTCGGTTGCTGTCCAGCCAGAAGAAAGACTTGTTGCTCCGGTCGTAGAACCGCCGCTCTGCTCCGTCTGCTTCGGTGTGAATGTTCTTTCCAAGATGCCATCGTGCTTTGCCTGGATGTTGGCAAGGACACCAGCATAGTCATAATTAAGAACAAGACCTTTAATATTCGGCTGCTTTCCTGCTCCATTTGTCTTAGTTAAAATCCATTGTCCAGCCTGCGGTCCCTTCGGATTTCCTTTTTCATCAGAATCTAATTCAATGTCATTTCCCCACCAGTTCGCCTGCGTCGTCTGCGACACATCATTGCAAAGATCAGATTCCAGAATATTTAGAGCATTTAACTCATCTATCTGTCTTTCAAAAACACCGGTGCGGTCAATGGCCCTTTCAAACTCGATGATATGAACCTTGCCGAAAGGATTCTCTGTTATGTCATATTCTCCATTGCCGAGTTCTTTCCCTTTTTCATTCTTGGTGCCGTTAATAATTTCTACCATATCGCGGATCACAAATTCCTCATTGTCCGTGATACAGGTAAAAATTTTTGACCCGTTTTCATCCTCCGAGTAGGATACTCCCATCATCGGGTGCTCATAGGCATCGGATGAATAAACAACAAATGAATACAACGGATTCAATGTCACGAGGTCAAATACCGCTTCGCCATCACTAGGGTTCCTCTTAATGTCGATAAGCTGACAGCATATGCCACAAACTTCCAGATAATATGCAAGAAGCTGGTCCTTGGATTCCATGTCCTCGGCATCGTACATCTCATTAAACAATGTAATGGCCGAATCATTATCTTCCGGCCTGCTGCCTTTAGGATGTTTATCCGATTTCTGCACAAAAGCCATATGATTGCCCCAGAAATAGCCCAGCCAAAACTCTGTGATCTGATGCGCCAGATTGGAAATTGACTTAATATCAATATCCTTCCGAACGCTTTTTTCCCTAATAAGTGGCTGATCACCTTTTTCAAAGTTGATGAGATAGCGGATCTGCGTGCTATTCTGCTCATGTTTTATCATGGCAGTAGAAAGAACCTGGATAACATTGTCCTTTGTGATTTCTTTCACATCCGTATAGATTTTGATTCTTCCACGATATTCAATGTTACGTTCTTTTTCGCTCACGCCGACTCACTTCCTTTACTGTCAATATATCCTGCAACCGGATGCCGTTCTGCGCTCCGGCGGCTCAATTCGCTTAATGCCTTGCATTCCGGACAGACAATTTCAATCGTTCTAGGTGCCATATCATCATCTCAGGCAATAAAATAAGCCACCGAGCGAATCACTCAATGGCTTTACATACTTTCTTACATTACCTATTCTATCACACTAAGAATGTGAATTGTGTGAAAGTTGATTTTTAAAGAATCTATCAATTTTCTTTGAAATTGTGCTTCTATCATATCCCATAAACTTGCCGATTTCTGAATCTGTCATATGGTCTATGTATTTATTTTGCAGTATCTGTCTGATTTCAATATCCTCGATTTCTTCTATGGCATAATCAATTTCAAGTTGGAAATCTTCGTACTCTTTTTTCTTATTGCCAAGTTCAATGATTAGACTTTGTACTTTTTTATGCCTTTCCTCGTTGCTCCTTACATCTGGAGCACCAACAACAAAATGGCATTCAGCATACGGAAATCTATTCATAGACCCTTTTACAACCCCATGACTTCCTCCAATAGGATTATTTGCATAATAGTCCAATTTCTTGTTGATTCGTTTTATTTCATTTTCAAGTTTTGAATATTTCTCCATATTCTCTTTACTTAATACCATTCTAAATGCTCCTTTTCAAATAACGATTCAGATTCACAGATTCTTTTAGCAAATCAGAATCTAATAGAGAATCTCTAAATCTCCACCTATCATTTCTTTCAAAAACTATGTATCTAAGCGATTCCCTTAAATTCCATGTGTATTTTGGAACATCTTTTGCATCAATATGAACGATTTCCCACGATTCTCCAATTTCGCTCATTATCTTCCTATCTCGCAAAAACGTTTTTCCATCGTCTGTGTGATAAATCTCTCCATCTATTTCCAATATAACCTTGATCTCTGGAATATAAAAATCAACACACTTTCCTGCTATCTCTTTTTGCGTCTCATATTCAAGTCCTATCTTCTGCATTTGAATAGCAACTGCGGTTTCTGGGACACTTGAAAACGCATCAGTTCCGTCTGAAACTCTTTTCTTAACTTCATCAGCAAAATTTGATACATCAATTTTCGGTTTAAGACTCCTGCATTTTCCTCTTTTCTTTTCGAGCATAATTTTCGCCTTGTCAACCATTTCTAATTTTTTGATAAGGTTAATTTTTTCTGTGCACTCTAAACACAAATAAGAATTTTTGCTATTGCTTATTTCATATTCTTTTCCGCACATCACACAAACAATTTTTTTCATCGTTTCAGCCGTCCTTTCAAGAAAATTTTACACCAATCAATCGGGACATATAGGACAACTTCACAAAACAAACTGAATCAGAATTTCCTTTGAAATCATGTATGATCGCTCCTTTACCCCATAGGGCTGTTAATAATTGTTGTTTTTACACCCATTCCATATTTCATCATGCACAACTGTGCCATAGAATCAGGCGCATCGTCATGCTTGACTGCTCCCTCTTTTTTATATCCCCACACATTTTGAAGGAATTTCTGATATGGCTTTGATCTGCACTTGCTATCCAAGAAATACATTTCTCGGATCTCCGGTGCTTTATCCAAAATTCGATTTCTCTTTGCTACATTATTTGGTGCTGGCTCACCATAGGAGTTCAGACGATAGCCCTTATCCTTAAGCATGCTTTCCACGCTTTCTCTATAGTCAGCAGTTGTTTTTGTTTCCTCAAATCGTGCTGCCTGAACCTTATATTTCAAAATCATATCTACAATCAATGGCTTAGTAATACTCTTGTCTCCATTATCAAACACAGCATCCATGATGTAATAGGTATCTTCATACTGATAACAGACCGGTCCCGCAACATAATCTCCACCACCGAATGCTTCATCAATTGCCATGAAAATTCTGTCCGGCTCTCTATCCGGCAGGTCTCTATCCGGTATGAACGTCTTTGTTGTTCCAGCTTCAAATACCGCTCCCAATCGTTCAATTGGTGTTTGCTGATCCTGTGCATACCAAGATGCCATATCATCATTTTCTTCAAATGATGCTCTCATCATCAGATAATCTTCCGTGGAATATCCGACATCATATGGATAATCAAAATTTGATTCGTCATTTTCATTCAATGCCGGTATAGAAACGACTTTATATCTGCGATTTCTGTACTCTGGTCTTTCCTTAAGCAAATTTAACCTACGCCCCTGGCAATCTCCAAGCGCCCACCGGGTGCCCATATTGATCAACTTTGCTTTCTTCTTCAGACGTTTCATGAAGTTATTATCAAATTTCGCCCAGACCGTAGCCTGTCGGTCAACGCTAACTGCTTCATCAATACCGCTGAATAAATCATCTGCAACAGCAAGCCCACTACAGTCACAGGCTCCGTTCAGTGTTCCGTAAATTGAACGGCATGTGAATGTCGGATACGTTTTTCTCCGCACAAGGTCAACAGTCAGATCATCTCCGCTCGTTTTTTCAATTGCAATGTCCGGGAATATTTCATGGTATGTATAGGTCGGGTCGTTAATCAGCTCAATGATACCGGCATAGAAACCCTTTGTAATTTTGTCAGAGAATGCGGTATACAGGTTTGAAAGCTCCGTATTTCTACTTCCCCACCATAAAAAAGCGAATTTTACGATCTGTGTTTTTCCAACTCTTGAAGGCATATTGATAAACAGCTCATCTAGTTTATCCTCAGCAAGCTTCTGTATTGCATCTGCCACCTGCCGTAGCGGATTTATTCTGGGCTGATAAAACCTTTCTTCTGGAGGCCTGTTTTTCTCCATGTACAACATGAAACTTTCAAAAACATGCGGCGCTTCAAACTTTAATGTCTGCCAGTACAACCCGTTCATTCCCATGGAAGGCGGTAGTGTTGGAATCTTCCGTTTTATGAAATTTGTCAGCTTCAGTGCATAGGCAAGATCATGATCCCCCTCGGGATCAGCAATCACCTTCGCCATATCCAGCAGATCACTCAGCGCCTTGTAGCTGTTCAGATTCGATCTCTTGATGGCATCCACCACCGCTTTATTTTTTGCTGATACCACGAAAAAAAGAACCTCCTTTCCTTACATTTTGGAAATTTGGCTCTCTGCGTAGGCACTCTACGACTGGTGCTCTGAAATATTAAATTGTTTTATCAATCATTTTCATGCGAAATAGCTTTGTTCGCCCACATCACGCATTCTTCTAATTTTGTCATTGCCAATGATTTTTCACGACCATTCTTGCAATTTGATTCAATAGAACCCTCTAGCATCCTAGCCGCACATAACATATTATTCATTCTGTCCTTTTGAACTTCTGTAACATTCCTCTGCGTTAGTCTGCTTTCCATCACTTCACCCCAATTCTATTGATTTTCCCGCATTTCGGGCATTTGATTTCAGCCTGTCCGTTGAATTTGCCTAACAGGCGGTTGCACTTGCTACAACGATGTTCGGACAATTTTGCATAAAAACATTTTTTCAAAGTTTCCTCGTCTTCCTTTGAATTAGCCATAATAACCGGTTCATCTCCCAGCGTTGCGCATTCAATTTTTATATCTTCAATATTACCGATGTTTTTAGGTGTGACCTGTCGAAACGCATCACGTTCTATGCTCTCAATTACTGCTGTCATACTCATCTTTCATCCACCTACTTTCATATCAAGCATATATAATATTTCCTGTTCGGATACTTCTTTTGCTCCTTCTCTAACATGAAACAGTATTTCCATTAGTTGTTGATTATCTTTATCCGTCATTCTGTTTTTATCAATTGTTTCATCGATGCAGTAATATAAACAATGCCCATATCCACACCCCAAATAACTTCCATAAAATGATTTTCCAACAACATCAACCTTATCTGTTATCAAAATGTCATGTCTCAAATCCAAAAGATATTCTTTTTTTGCATTCCAGCAATTTAGGCAAAGATTTTTCAAAAAGCTTGCGACTCTTTCTTCTCTATCACTGATGTACAATATTGTGTCTTTCATTCTTCATCCACTCCTCAAACTTTTTCCGACATTTAGGGCACAAATGAAAGTCTTTGTATCCAACGTCGCATATTTCTTTAATTTGAACTGCCATAAGTAACGGAGATATAAGTTCAGTATCAGCAACATATCCTGTTACATTTGCAAATCTCATACTAAACTCTGACGGTGTAATCACTTTCCTTGTTAAAAAAGTTCTTCTTTCCGGAATCATTTTTATTTCAGATTCACACCGATCACAGGTGTACCATTCCTTCTCATGTTTCATATTCGTTCCCCCATTTTTGCGTAAAAAAATACCAACCATCGAATATTGACGGTTGGTAATAACGTTTAAAACATTATTCGGGGGTAATAATCGCAGACCATTTGCCACGCTTTATCTATCTTTCCCATTTGTCTTTTTATGTCCACTAAGAGTCTTTTTCTAATTGCTTCTTCGAGTTCTTCTCCACCTAGATAATGCTTATAAAAATCTGAATAGAATAAGGAATTCATATTTTTTCTATCATATAAATTCATAATATCTACAATCGTATGATAACCTTTAAATTCAACTTTTGTTTCGGCAAATATATCATTTTCTTTAATACTACAGTTCAGAAATCTTTCAATAGAATCATGTATTCCACCACATAAAACCCCCATAACACCAATATTAAACCATTCCAGTTCTTGATTTCTACTATAATACGGATGCTGCATATATCCGCGTATTTTCTTTCTTGAAGATCTAAATGGAAATCTCTCATGGTCGAAATATCGCACCGCTTCATCTACTGTCATGTTTCCACTATCTATTTCTAAATACGCATGTTGCAAAATTCTATAAAAATCATTATAAACTTCTTCTGTTTTTTCATATACCGCTTTAACCAATTCCTGTTTCTTTTTATTTTCTTTGTCAGATATAATTTCTGAAATTCGATTTACAATTTCACAAAGAAAAGTTATTCTTTCGTCCATATTTTATCCCCCTCTTCTGTAATAATAAAATTATACCACTTAAACCGTCAATATTCAATTATCAAAGATCGAAACGCCAACGGTAGGATTTGAACCCACAAGCCATTTCTGACAGACGATTTTCAAGACCGTTCCCTTTACCGCTCGGGCACGTTGGCAATTTTTTATATGCTCTCATAAACCACCGATTACTCACTCAGAGAGCTTTGGCACGTCCCAACTCTTTGTGCCTTACCTCGGATGTACGTTGTTTTCGCAGTCCTCCGCCTCTACTACATTCCTCTGCGCCTGACTAAGCATGACGGCTCGATTGGTTACGGCTCACGCACATCTGTAATCAGGTCTTTCTCGGAAGTTTCCACCGCCGCTTAAATCGCTGTAACGCTCGTGCACTCTAAGCAGTAAATTTTCCGCACCGGAGTTTTCTTAAAAACTCTTGGTAATGAAAAAGCACTTGGTGATCACCGGAACCTCGCCACCGCCAATTTTCTTTCCTGTTAAAGCCGGACTAAGAAAATCAGTTAAGAAATCCGCTCGTCCTACGGTTGGGAATTGAACCCAACTATCCCCGGTCGGGGAACCGTGGCATTTCCAGTTATGCTATCGTAGGCACTGTTGCAACAATGGTCTTTAGCGTGACTTACGCAAGCTCTCCAATTTTAAGTCCTGTCGGCTTTCCCTGACTGCTCAAATAAGCCTCGTCAATGAGCTTTGCAATCTCCCTATTTCCCGATTGCTTCCCACAGTGGCAAAACCACTAAAACCTCTACCGGATAGTTGACCGATTGCCCGGTGCTATTGCCGGAAGAATGGGTAGGAGAGGAATCGAACCTCCGGTGTTTACCGCGTGGCAGATTTACAGTCAGCTGCAACACCGCCAATTGTTGCCGCTTCCCCGAAATGCGCAGACACCTCACTCCATATCTCTGTATGCGACTGCGCTACGCATACAGTATCAAATCAGCTCGGCACCATCGGAAAGGTCGGACTCGAACCGGCAACTACAAACGTGCTCCCATCAGTCATAAAAAGGAATTGAACCTCGATAGTCTGTCGCTCTCCCATTGAGCTACTTTCCGAAACCGCCATCAGACGGTTAGCAATAATATTTTTCGTGCCCTGCGTTGCACTATCCATGCGCTATCATGGAAAATAGGTGGGTGAGGATTCGAACCTCACACGATTAGCATGCTTCCCGTCATCTAAGTTGTTGATTTCAACGGATTATCTCACAACAATAGCGTCTACCAATTTCGCCACCACCTACGCCCATTTTATGACTGCAAGGGCCGTGCAGGGTAATCAATCTCTGTCATTTGACTACCTGTAGTTCCACCCGCCGGCTTTGAAGATTGATGCTCTATTTACTCGCGTATGCCGAGCTTGCCGTATCGTTGTTAAAGCAGGACTAACACTGCTCTCTCCGACTCCGTGGGATGGGAGCCGGAAAACCCTCACGAGCCATTGACGGCTCTTAACAGCTTTCCGCTATGAGGGGTAAAAGGGGGTATTGCTCATGGACTAAGCAATACAATGGAGTCTCTGGGACTTGAACCCAGGACCGCCCGGTTATGAGCCGGGTGCTCTAACCAACTGAGCTAAGACTCCTTTTTGACACGACGTTCTATTTCTGCGACCATTACTTGGATCAGACTATGTGCGAACGGGCAATCATACATTTTTAACAACACCTTGCATTCTCGGTTGATCTGCTCCCAGTCCTTATCAGATCGAGGATACGGATTGCCTTTATGGATTTTCCATACCGCCGTATAGATGGCTTTTACGTCCTCCGGCAGTTCTTTCTTTTTCCCAGTCATGTTTGAAGCGCTTCCATCTCGCTTATTGTTATGATCCATCTGGCAGGCAAACATCTCTGTGATGTTGGATCTCTCCTGTTTGATTCCGTGCCCCTGAAGGAATAATTCACACTGAAGGACATCACCGCAGTACTGACATTCATCCGTGATCTCTTTACCGTAGATTTTCATTACGTCCTCCTAAGCCAGTTCCGGTTCTCCAAATAGTTCAATGTATTTCTCAACGTTCCGTTTTCCGATCCATTCTCTTACCCACTGTTCATCCACGGGAATGATAGTGGAATACCCCTCAATGAAATATTCAGCATTGCCCTTATATACAGTCACATGCTTGCCAAACAGGTTGGTCAGTGGTATGCCCGATAACTCTTCGCCAGGAACAATGATATCGCAAATTTTCTGTGCCTTGGATGTGTCATACAGTTTATAGTTTATGACTGCACGCACAATACTTGTATTCTCTTCTGTTCTTGGAATATAAGGAACAGGATCCTCTTGGTAATCCCATCGTGGCTTTTTTGAGAACATCTCAGTCAGTGTCTCGAACATCTGAAAACCCCTTTTTTATATTTTTTGAATTTTGAAATCATGTTATCGATCGTAACTTTGAATTTTATCTGATGTGCTTTGAATGATATTGTTTGCAGTAAGTTAATGGTCTCTATGTAGGAGGATGGCCTTTTTAATTTTTGAGTGGTTGAGGGGCTAAGCTATGCCCCGGGGACCGTTTCCAGTAGACCCCCGCCCCCGGGTCTGATCCTATGCCCTTTTCAAAAGTTCGCATTTATACCATTTTGCGAACTTTCCCATATTTCCGGGCTTTCCCTTTTTTGCCACTCTAAAACCTTTGTGCATATTGCCGATAGATCCTTAAAAATCCGGCTGGACATCCCCCGGAAGAGCTCCGGCGGTGCTGTAATCTGCTGCGATCTGCTCCGCTGTCCGGTGCTGCTCCTGGTTGGCTACTGGTATAGGTGCCGTTTCAACCATGCCATCGACTGCCTTACAGAGAAATATGCCGCCAACGTTGCCAGATGCTGCACTTTTATAGCGTCCGAGCCTGCATTCATCCTGCCATTTTTTAATGGTGTCGGAGCGTGATGTACCGAGCCTTTCGCTGTAATCGCTCTTTCTCGTCTCTCCATTCATCCAAGAATATATAGTATCTCTATGTATCCCTATCAATAAGCTAAACTCTTCTATAGTGGGCTTTTGCATATATTTATATACCAGTTCTGTATACATTTCCCATATATCATTTAATACATCTATACTCTCGTATATATCTTTATTAAACTTTATATTACGTCTTATGTACTTAATCAATCCAGTGAATACATTACTTGTATATATGTCATCTGGTTTATTCAGAGTTGTAATATACTCATCTGCATAATACTGCATAGCGTTTGTATATACTTCTGTTCCGTTATATGCAAGCTCTGTATTGTCTTTCATGGCTCCACGTCCTTTCTGATCTGCTCCATGTCTTCCGGATCCCTGGAAGTGATCGAATAAAAAAATAAAGCTCCAGCCCTACGGAGTGGATACCGTATAGACTGGAGCCGTCTGCTCTGATCTCTGCACGCCTGCTGCATGGTCGTTGTATGTGGTCAAGGCCTGCGAGCTAGCACATACACGCTTTAATTATTCCGGCGGATCATTGCCGCCCTATGGATATATTATAAACCACAGAATTATTATTATGTCAACCACCATTTTATAAAAATATTTATGTATGCGCATACGCGCGCACGCGCTTTTATTCATATCCTTTTTAAGCCCTTATAATATATTATTATATATAGTTTATATCTGCGCGCGAGGTTTGCTTGGGAACTGTTTGGGAAAGTGCGTGGGATTTGCTTGGGAAATTGAAAAATGCAAAGTCTTGAAAGCCGCATGAATACTGGCTTTGTTGGCTGTCCGTTGCTTGGGATTTGTTCGGGAAGTTGCTTGGGACGTTTTTGTTATATGTGAAGTATAACAGCAAAAAAGGCAGCCTTTGAAAGACCGCCTTAATTGATTTATTTTACTGCCATTTATGAAATAATATTATCCCATTCAGCTTTTAATTTTTCAACATCATTTTCGAAAAGTTTACAAGCTATTTCATACAACTGAGGGATCATATTCATTTGCCGATCTATGTAATCCATTTTATTTTTTATCTTGGGTTTAATAGTGCAACTTTCCATTCTCAATTTTAAATTACAATGATATTTCCGCTCAAACTCTGTATATAACAAGCTGTACCTGTCCTGATAATTCCCGCTTGCTCCATAGCGTACTATTTGTGTGATCCGCTGCCGTTTGGTCGCTAGATCGATATCTTCCACCAGCCCAATTATAACATCTTCCTTGTGCATGATTTCGGCTTTCTGCTGCTTAATGGTTTCGTTCTGTTCCCTGACTGTTTTTAATGTCTGGGCAAATATCAATTTTGTGCTCTCGTCTGCATAGGGCAAATATGTATCTATGAAAAGCTCGTCATTGTTCACATAGCCACCAGTTTTCCGAATCGTGGGGAGTACCTCATCTGTCACCCAGTCAGAAAATTTTTCTGCCTCTGGTTTTCTGCTCTGAAAAATCACTTTGTATAAATTACTTTCTGTTATAAAAATCATCTTTTGCATTCCGCCACTTGTGAGGGTGTCCATAGTACAGATACCCTTTTCGCTAAGCCTGTTCTTTACGTTGCCACTATTGGCAATATCAAGAACACGGCAAACATCAGCCAAACAAAAAACTGGTTCAGAATTATATACCGCTGTTCTTACTTCTCCAAATTCCAAGCTATTAAATGCCTTTATTTCGTTCATATATTTACTCTCCAATCAAATTTAATATTTTAATATCTTTCGTAACCTGGGAGTATTTCTCCCTCTTATGTGTAATTAAATTTGTTTTATCTGGAGTAAATAAAAAACACACGAAAAAATTCCCAACTTTCGGGTTTTGTCTTTCGTGTGCTAATTATTATAATAGTATTTTGTGCCTTTATTGTCAATATGTAAATGTGCCTTTATTTAAAACGGTTTTCTACTCTTTCCAGCTTTTCAAGTACTGCGTCAATAATAAAAGCATTGCAAGTGTATCCCGCTTTTTTAATTCTATCTTTTGTGCCTTTAGGAAATCTGCAATTTACTCTGTCTACTTTATCTTGATAGTTTTCTATTGCTCTTCTTTGTGCTTCTGTCGTTTTATATTCCTTTTCCATAATGCACCGCCTTTCTATTAAATTATATGTTATTATGTGCCTTTTTTCAAGTATAAATATCTATTTCTATATTTCATGCTCTAAATAAATGTGCCTTATATATTTTGCACAATATGTAGCTTTTATATGTGCCTTATTTTTGGCAATTATTCAGTATTGTATATGTGCCTTATAAATCATATAATATAACCATCAAGAGGAACACGAAAGGAGCAAACAGACATGGCAACACAAACATATAAAATTAAACTTCTCTTCTGGTGGATCCCAGTAAGTGAAAAGGTATTCAATTTATTCGACAGATAAGGAGGAAAACAGCATGGAAGAATTTTTAAGCATGATTTACAGAGCATACACCGAGAACAACGGATGCAGCAAAAGCTATTTCGGAGATCAAACAGATAAGCTAATGGATGAGCTCGACGCAATACTAAGTGATGAATTAGTAAGAAAAATTGATGATCTTTTCATAGATGCAAGCGCCGAAATAGAAAAAAATGCCTTTATGGATGGTTTCGCCTATGCTTGTAAATGCCTTTCAAACGGCAAAATTGAATTTTCCAATGATTAACTTCTCCGGCGGCGGTTCAGCCGTAGCATCAAAGCAACCGCCGGAATTATGGAGGATTTACCACTTTCAGGCCTTAAGGAAAGCGGCGTTGACTGGGAACCGATAAAGCCAGAACTGAAGCCGACGCCGGCGGCTATATCCGGCAGCAAACAAAAAACCGCCCGGCATCCTGGAAGATAAACGAGCGGCACCTAAAAAGAAAGGCACCCAGATTATAACACGGGTGAAAAGGTAAAAGCAATATGAGAAAGAATGAATTATTAGAAGCAATCAACAACAGCAAGGCAAGAAGCGCATGGGACAAGGGAGTAAAGCTCTATGCTTATGAGCTTGTCGAAGCTCTGGAAGTTGAAGAGATCCCGCAGGACAAGGCAGAGTTAAAAAGCCTTTTGCTGAATGGTGCGGCTGACTGGAAGCAGTACAGTTGGGGCGGCTGCTCTCTAATTTATGATTGTGACATTGCGGAACGTCTCTGCTGCCCGTCTGAGCTTAAGAAAACGAAGGGCGGCGAACTTGCCCCCGGATATGGTCGGGAATGGTTAGACGTACAGGGAAACGCACTTTTACAGGCATATTACGTTATTTGTGACATTGTCAGAACGGCAGCTTGACGGAGGTCTAAACATGGAAAACCTTATATTATTATTTTGCGGAATACTGGCCGGGTATGTACTCCGGTACTATAGAGAATTAAGCAAGTAAGACAGGCTTACACCGGGGTTCGATTCCCCGGCTTGCTTTTACCCGGATAACCGGGAAAAAATGAAAATATGGAGGAAATAAGGACATGACAATTATTGAAAAAATGAGAAAAGACGGATACCCAAAGATTATAAAAGGCAACGGAGGATATAGAGCATATTTGAAAGATATGCAACCTCTAGGCGGTGGAGATTATATGGCTATATATCGCTATCCAAGTGGGGAATGCTGTCACAGCCTGGAAGAAATAAAAAAATGCTTTGAAATCATCGAACAATAGCCGCCGCAGAGGATGCCCGCTGGATCACTACCGGCGGCGGTTTTATATTCAAACGAAAGGAGAAAAAAGCACATGAAGGAAAAGAACCTCGAACGGCTTTATAAGCTACTGGAACGCGCAGAGCGCGAACACGACACAGAGACAGCCGCCGCCCTGCGGTGGGCTATTTACGAGTTAGAAAGGGGATAGAATCATATGGGAGCTTATACCACACTGGCAGTTAACGAAGAAAGCTATAACCGTATTGTTTCGCTAATCCGCACCGGCTACACTGGAAAAGGCAACGTAATACACCGCCCTGCGCCACATATGGCCTGCTGCTTAGTTATACAGGCTAATTTAGGCTGCAGGATCGGTGATATTTTGCACTTGTCCCTTTCTTCTCTGGTGCGTGATGGCGATCACTACAGAATGGACATCGTGGAAGAAAAGACAGGTAAGGCACGGCGGCACCAGGTACCGGAACCGGTTTATAACTATATTCGGGACTACTGCGCAGAAAATGGAATCAACCCGGAACGACGTATTTTTCAGTTTACAGAAAGGGCCGTACAGAAAGCACTTAAGGCTGCTCGGGAATATTTAGACATCCCGCAGACCTCAACACATAGCTTCCGAAAGTTTGCCGGCCAGCAGATCTATAAAAACTCCGGCCATGATATTGAAGCAACAAGGGAATTTTTCCAACATGCCAGCGTTATGACAACGCAGAAATATCTTGCCAAGTCCTCGGAGCAGCTGGCGCAGGCTATAAATAAAAGTGTTCACTTACCAGTTGAAACAGATTGACACAAGGGGAGCGACCGCGTAAAATCCATTTTAAGGCTATTATGCTGCCTATACGTGAGTTTCTGCGTCTGCTCTCCTATCGTCAAAATTTGAGCCAGCCAGAGCCGCAGGCGGGGCATATTATAAGTTTGTGGAGTGTGCCCCCCAGAACTGGGGAAGAATAATCAAGAATACTATATCCAAAATCAGATCACATTTTTCAGAACAAATCTGTGTGAAATCTACACAAAATTTTGAAAAAATTCCATTTCGATTTTTCAACTGAAAATGAGGGGTAGGGGGGTATCAAAATCATTTACCAAGATTTTTTTGAAAACCTCTCCTATTTTTGCGCAAAAAAATAAACCGATCTATGGTCGATTTATCTTTAGTAGCACTTTTGCAGGAATCTCCTTTCCTTTGAAAAATTATCTAAAAGTAATCATAGGTAATCAAAACATTTTCGCTGAAATCCGCATAAATACTGGGATTTTAGCGTTTGAATAGCGAGTTCGAATCCCGCCACTCCGATCCATGTATAGGCGTCAAAATCTTTTTACGAGGTTTTGACGTCTTTTGCTTTTGAAAATTGTAGAAAAAATTTGAAAAATTTAAAAAATGGCTTGCTTTTTATAAAATTCTATGCTATGATAATTTTCGTTCCGGGGTGTGGCTCAGCTTGGTTAGAGCGCCGTCTTAGGGAGGCGGAGGTCGCGAGTTCGAATCCCGCCACTCCGATTCATTGTAAAGTCCTTGATTTTCAAGGACTTTTTTTGTTACATTTCATGTTGTATCATGGTACTTTTCTGATTTTCTCTATGTTTCCTTTTGGTGTTTCCCTATAGCCACATATGCGTATTGAATCTTTCTGCTTGGAAGTCATCGGGGTATACTGTAGAATTTTGGTAGATTACGCCCCACTATCGAAACACTAGCGGGGCTTATCTGAAACATTTTAAAGATTTACGCCCCGCTTTCAGAACGCCAACGGGGCTTATCTGAAACATTTTAAGATTTACGCCCCGCTTTCAGAACGCCAACGGGGCTTATCTGAAACATTTTAAAAATTTACGCCCCACTTTCTAAGTTTCAACGGGGCTTAGCACAAAGAAATTATAAATTAAGCCCTAGTACTCAAGATTTAGCGGGGCTTAACAAACACAATTTCAGCATGCTTATGAGCTCCACTTAATCATCCAGACACTCCTTTCCCATCTACCTCGCTGAAAAATTTTTCTATCAGTCTGTTTACTTCATCCGGTTGGTCAGTATTGGAATTATGACCGGCATTTTTTATCCATTTAAGCGGTAAACCGTCTCTCTGATGCCATTTCTTATTATAGCTTTTTGCTGAACCTGCTTTATCCTTTTCTCCACAGATAAGAAGTGCCGGACAACTGATACGATATGGCAGATCTGCTTTGATTGCCTCAGCAAGCATTCTGTACCCAAAACCGGCGAGCCTTGCATATTCTTCAGGATCTGAATCATAGGACATCATCATCTTCCGCATAAGATTCTGACCATAATCCGTCTCTGCGCACCCTCTTGACCCTGCCCTAAGAAGCACTTTCCATGGATATATCTTATATAATGGCTCTGCTCTTTCAAGAAGCCATATTTCCACTGCGGTCATATAAGACTTTTGAAGAGGTGCAGAATCAATGGAGATAAAGCCTTTTATCTTATCCGGATATAATTCCATATACATTTGAGCCAGATATCCCCCCATAGACTGACCGATAATTATGGGATTATAAATTTCTTCTTTTACTAAGATTTCATAAAGCCATTCTGCCATATCAGACAGACTGTAATTATTCGTAAATGGTCTGGATAATGCATGTGATGGTGCATCCCATACAAACACATTCTGTCTCTTCTCAAAATATTCTGTCTGCTTTTCAAAAAGCCTATGATCTGCCGTAAGTCCCGGTAAAAACACTAACGTAATTTTCTGTTTATCTATTATATTTACAAAATAATGAATGCAGCCACAGGGTGTATTATAACTGTTTTCTGTCATTTCCCGTCCCCTTTCCATAAACCATTTCCCAATGATTTATCCTTCATATGCCACCTTCATTGACCGATTAACAGAAGACCTCATCGGATATCTCATTGACCTGCCTTAGCTTGTTTATAAAGCAGACCGCCTTTAATAAACAATAATAAGAACATTACGGTTATCGCATACGGCTCTCTTGCCATAGCCAAAAACAAAACAGCAATTATACTAAGTCCTACAGACAAAGCGGTAATTATCTTTTTACCTTGTTCAAATTTGAAATAGACCATCAGTATTTTTACAATTCCTATAATCGTTAAACTAACAAACAATGCCCAATAACCACTGAAATGATGCTTAACTGAATGGCATTGGTCATTTCTTTATCCATGTGTTTTCTCCTCTGTTCTATACCTCATTGATTACTGATTTTTAAAATTCCGCAAACCTTTCCCGGCTTGCGGAATCTTCCAAACATATTATAATTTTTCCACGCACCGGATCAGTGCATCCACATTTTCTTCCTTCGTGGCCCAGCTGGTACAGAATCGCACGCAGCTGTGTGTGGCATCGATCCGCTGGTCATAGCTGTACTCGAACTGTTCTGAAATCTTCGCCAGGTGTGCATCCGGCACAATGACGAAGATCTGGTTCGTCCGGTTGGGTGCCAGATAGTTGTAACCCTTCGCCGTAAATGCCTCCCGCAGCTTCTCCGCCATGGCAATGGCATGGGCAGAGATCTCCTGATAGAGACCATCTGTGAAAAGCGCATCAAACTGCAGTCCTAGCAATCTCCCCTTGGCAAGCATGCCGCCATTCTGCTTGATAAGATACCGGAAATCCTGTGCAAGCTCCGGATTTTTGATCACTACTGCTTCTCCGAACAATGCGCCGACCTTGGTTCCACCGATGTAAAAGACATCACAAAGCGCCGCAATCTCCGGTAATGTCAGATCGTTGTCCGGCGCTGCCAGTCCGTAGCCCAGTCTTGCGCCATCTAAGAACAGATACAGTCCGTATTTGTGGCAGGTCTCGGAGAGAGCGGTCAGTTCCGCTTTGCTGTAAATGGTTCCCACCTCTGTGGGATTGGAAATATAAACCATTTTCGGCTGTACCATGTGCTCAAAGCTGTCGTTGTGAATATGGGCTTCGTAAGCCTCTGCTACCTGTGCTGCCGTGATCTTACCGTCGGGGCTTTCTAGTCCCAGTACCTTATGTCCGCAGGCTTCCACCGCACCGGTCTCATGGACATTGATATGTCCCGTGACAGCGCAGAGCACGCCCTGGTGCTTGCGAAGTGCTGCATTGATCACTGTGACATTGGTCTGGGTCCCACCTACCAGGAAATGGACTGCCAGGCTGTCATCCCCACAGGCCTTACGGATCTTCTCGCGCGCCTCTTCACAGTATTTATCCTCACTGTAGCCCGGTGTCTGCTCCATATTGGTCTGCACCAGGCGCTCCAGCACCTTCGGATGCGCTCCCTCATTATAGTCACACTGGAATAAAATCTTATCGCTCATTTTTTTATTGACACCGCCGTGACAGTGTATTTCCTCCAACGTTATTTATATTTTAGCTTTTTCAATTTGCTAACTCTTTACATTTTTCGATCGTTTCTATCTTATTTGCTTCTCTGGACTTCCTGTTACTCAAATTCAGTCAGTCCTTCGTCTCCAGAACCCTTACCAGATATTCCCATACTCTCTTCGTGGAAGATATGCTTAAGGTCTCCTCGGTCGTATGAATGTCCTTCATATCCGGTCCCATGGATACACAATCAAGGTCTGTGATCTTGCTGCCTAACAGTCCGCACTCCAGTCCTGCATGGATAGCCTCCACCTTGGGCTCAGTGCCGTACATTTCCGCATACAGCTTCACCATTTTTTCCCGCAGTGGAGAATGCACACGGTATTTCCAGCCGGGATAATCTCCGGTCACCACGTAATCGCCGCCTGTCAGTTCCACCAGTGCAGAAAGCTTTGCGATCAGGTTATCTTTCTCACTTTCCACGCTGCTTCTGACAGAATACTCTGCCCGTAAAACTTCCACATCTGCTTTCAGGATACCCAGATTCAGGGAAGTCTGTACCAGCCCCGGCATATCTGCGCTCATCGCCTGTACGCCGTTTGGAGTCGCCTGCAAAAAGGCTGCCACACGTTTTGTAGCTTCCGGCGCAGCACAGGTGATTGTCTCTGCAGTGTCTGCTAACCTTTTTGCGGTTACCTTTACGTCCGGATCCTTGGTGGCAAGTTCGTCCCCCAGTTCTGCTGCCAAAGCTGCTACCTGCTGCTCTAAGCTTTCCGCATCTTTCTCCTCTACTACGACTACTGCTTTCGTCTGTCTGGGGATGGCATTGTCTGCCAGTCCTCCGTCCGCAGATACCAGTCCTACAGGCATTTTCTCAGACAGCTTCCACAGAAGTCTTCCCAGGATACAATTGGAATTGCCCCTTTCCTTATGTATCTCTCCGCCGGAATGTCCTCCTAAGAGGCCGGAGACTTCCACCTCATAGCGCACGCCCGTAAGCTCCTGTTTTTTCATCGGGAAACGGCAGTTCACTCTGGCACCGCCAGCACAGCTGGTCAGGAAAATGCCTTCGTCCTCGGAATCCAGATTGATCATGCGATGACCCTGTAACATAGACAGGTCAATCTCTCTGGCTCCATCCATACCGACTTCCTCATCCACCGTAATGATGACTTCCAAACGGGGATGCCTGATGTCCTCGGAATCCAATAATGCCAGTGCATAAGCCACAGCAATACCATCATCGCCGCCGAGGCTGGTATTCTCCGCATAGACGCTGTCTCCGTCGATTCCTACCTTCAGTCCTTCCGTCTTCATATCCATGGTGCAATCCGGTGTCTGCACCGCTACCATGTCCATATGTCCCTGCAGGATCACCACCGGTTCATTCTCGTATCCGGGAGTTGCCTCCTTGACCATAATGACATTTTTCATAGCATCCCGTATATAGAAAAGCTTATGTGCTTTCGCAAAGTCCACCAGGAAATCGCTGATCTGATCCACATTGCCGGAGCCGTGAGGGATCTTCGTGATCTCTTCAAAATAGTAAAATACTTTCTTCGGTTCTAAGTTCGATAAAACACCCATTTTCATTTCCTCGTTTCTGCGCTTTTATAGAGAACAAAGTGCACTTTCAGTATAAATATTTGTCATTTTTCTGTCAAGGAAACAATCCGAAGCATTCGCAGAACGCAGTTTGCATGGCTTTGAATAGTTATGCATAATGATATTTTTTTCTCTTGGCGATCAGGAATCCTATTGTCACAAACAGTGCCAGGAACTCTGCCAGTACGATGGACAGCCATACACCGGTAATGCCGATCAGTTTCGGCAGGATCAGCACGATGACGATCTGGAACACGAAGGTACGCAGGAAAGAGATTGCTGCGGATACGGCTCCGTTGTTCAGGGCTGTGAAGAAGGAGGAACCCCACACGTTCATGCCGCGGACCATGAAAGCAATGGCATAGATCCGAAATCCCCAGGTGGTCATCTCCAATAACTCCTGATCGTAGTTTGCGAAGATTTTTACTAACGGTCCGGCCAGAATCTGAGAAGCGGTCAGCAGAATCACACCGCCGGCCGAGATAATGACCAGACTTTTCCGGCAAAGATTTTTCAGTTCCGCATGATTGCCCGCACCGTAATGGAAGCTGACGATAGGAGCAGATCCCAGGGAATATCCCAGATACAAGGTCATGAAAATAATGTCCACGTACATGATGATGCCGTAAGCCGCCACACCATTCTCGCCTGCTGCTTCCATCAGCTGGAAGTTATACAGGATGCTAACGATAGAGGTAGAGATATTTGTCACCAGCTCAGAAGATCCGTTGGTCACAGTCTGCCAGATGACTTTTCCATGCCACTTCGCCTTCCCCAGCTGCAGTAAGCTGCCGTTCTCTCTGGAAAAATAGATTACAGGGATGATTCCGCCGACGAGCTGTCCCGCTGCGGTAGCCAGTGCTGCTCCCACCAGTCCCAAAGGAAATGCCACGATCAACACATAGTCTAACACCGCATTGGTCAGTCCTGCGATCACATTTACCTTTAAACTCAAAGTCGGCTTCTCCGCTGCGATAAAAAAGCTCTGGAACAAATACTGCATAACAAATGCCGGGGAGGACAAAAACAAGATTCTGGAATAACGCACGCAGTCCGCTTCCAGTTCTCCGTTTGCTCCCAGTGCCAGTGCGATCTGCGGTGCCAAAACAAAACAGATGAATCCCACCACGATTGACACCGCCAGTGTCACATATACGATCAGCGAAAAAAATTCGTTAGCCAGTTCCTTTTTCCCTTCTCCCAGCGTCATGGAGACCACGGCGCTTCCTCCGGTACCTGCCATGAATCCAAGAGTTCCCACACCCATCAGCACCGGCATCACCAGATTCAGGGCGGCGAAAGGCGTCTTTCCCACATAGTTGGATACAAAAAAGCCATCGACGATACTGTACACCGAAGTACATAACAACATTAAAATGGAAGGTGCCACGAAACGCAGCAGCCGTTTATAACTAAAATGATCAGATAACTGTATTTTCATAATAACCTCATGCCTTACTATTACCCGCATGCCTTCCGGCACTTTCTCAACAGATACTTCTGCGCATTATGCAGGCATCGTTTTCGTGTCATCATCGGAGGTTCCTGCGATCACGCGGGATCCCCTTGTCTTGTCAGTTCCTCTATTTCTTCTCGGAAAAATTCCGTATGTTTTTTCATAGTTTTCAGTAATATTTCTGCCTCCTGCTCTCCTATCGCCGCCAATGCCCGGCGCTCCGCATCCATCAGCGGAACCACGATCCTCTCCACAGTCTCTTTCCCCTTCTCTGTGAGATATATCCTCTTATTCTTGCGGTTGTCTTCCTCCGCCCGCAGAATAAGCAGACCTTCCTCCGTCATATTTTTCAGTGCGGAATTCACTGTCTGGGGCGTGTAGAACCAATAGTCGCAGATCTCCCTCTGGGTAAACGCCTCTTTTTCCCGTTCCCGGATACAATACAGAATCCAGAAAGCCGTCTCCGACAGATTACAGTTTTTTGCATAGACCCGGTACAGGTCATCCATCTCTTTGATCAGCTGATTGTACAATGTGATCTGCGCAAAAGATTTTCTGCTTTCCTCTTCCATATCGCTTTCCTCCTGTAACTACATCGTTGCATCTGTTTGTTTTTATCCGAAATCGGACTAAGCGGCATTATAATCCGAAATCGGATTATTGTCAACCCATAAAAAAATACGCAAAACTGACACTTCTCATTGTGTCCTTGAGCGTATCGTTATATAATAACTTTGGCATCAGTTCCGGGAGGAGTGCGGTTCGCCCGTATCGCCAGTGTCTAGGTTCACCTTATTGAATATCCCGTAGAACACTCGGCGGCTGATGCTATTCTGAAATATTCTGTTTTTCAAAATTACTGTTTTATATTACCCCAACACACTACTATTACTTCTTTCTTTTTATATGTAATATTACGTATTATTTATTGACATACGTAATATTACATATTACAATGGTTTTGAGGTTGAAAAGGAGATACCAAAGATGCCAATGACCTCACAGGAGATGATCAAACTCCTACTAAGAAACGGTTTTACGGTTACCAGCCAAAATGGCTCCCATGTAAAACTGAAGAACACAGACACTCATAAAACCGTTATCGTTCCTTATCATTGCAGAGGCATAAAAAAAGGCCTGGAACAGGCAATACTAAAACAGGCCGGCTTAAAATAACAGCCACAGTAAGGAGAATAAGAATGAAAAAACTTTTTTATCCAGCACTTTTCCATAAAGCGGAAGAAGGAGGATTTTGGATCACCTTCCCAGATTTTCCCGAATGCATGACGCAGGGGGAAAATATGCAGAACGCCTACGAAATGGCATGGGATGCGCTTGGTCTTGCCGTAGTCTCCCGTATAGAGAATAGGGAATCTCTTCCCCCCGCCACAGAGCCCTACGCCATCACCGCAGTTTCCGATACCTTCTGTATAATTGTGCCCTTTGACCTCATAGCATACCAGAAAAAGCATAACTCCAAAGCCATCAAAAAAACTCTTTCCATTCCTGAATGGCTGAATGAAGCTGCTACAGACATGAATGTAAATTTTTCACAGGTATTGCAGGATGCTCTTCTTCAAAAATTGAACCAATAAAACATGTTGCATTCCATGTTGCATTTTGCAAACTATTACGTCAAAATACAAAAAATCAAAATGCGCAAAGACCCATTTCTACAGGTTTTTGCGCATTTTCTATAAATATAAAAGCAGATAACGGGAATCGAACCCGCCTTTCCAGCTTGGGAAGCTAGCGTTCTACCGATGAACCATATCTGCAAAGGAACATAAGATATTATACTCCATGTTCCTTTATTTTGCCAGTCCTAATTTTTACTATTTTTACATTTTTACCATTTTACTTATTTGCTTATCCTTTTTACTTATCCAAGACTCCCAACCACTTCAGAGCGTTCCAAATGCCGTCTTTATCCACGTCCGTGGTGATATAATCTGCTGTTTCCAACACCTGTTTACTGGAATTACCCATAGCAATGCTGGTGTGGGCATACTTTAACATCGGCAGGTCGTTATTGCTGTCTCCGATGGCCACAGTGTCTTCCATGGGGATTTTCAAATAGTCCGTAATGTAACGGATTGCTGTTGCCTTGGAATATCCTTTGGGGACAATCTCGTAAAACCCTTGTTCTCTATCAATAAAATCCAGTATTTCCGACAGGTCACGCTTCATTCCATCCATTCCCGCCGGAGTCTCTGCATAGGCATATAATTTATCATAGTTGCCCGGTGCATTGGCATAGCGATCGTATTTTCGATTCTCAATCTCACGTGCCATATGGCGGAAAGTTTCGGTAAATACTTCTTCTCCTCTGGGAGCATAGTCTTCCCTGCTGCCTTCCAGAACCGCATCCACATGATATTTTTTCATTGCTGTCAGAATTGCCTTAGACTCCTCCATGGAAAATGTCTTGTGCATCAGCTGTTTTCCATGAAATTCAATCTCCGTTCCGCAGCCCAATAACAATCCGTCGAATTCCACCTGTCCGGTAAGATTTTCCCCTACCAGCCGTTTCGTACGCCCGGTGTTGATCATGCAGATATGACCGTTGGCTCTGGCGATGCGGATGGCTTCCTTCGTGCTCTCTGACATCAGTTCACTTCCTCCGCATATTAAGGTTCCGTCAATATCAAAAAATATTATCTTCATCTCAGATTCTTAAGCTCCTCTACCAGATCCAGATCGGATTTCTGTACCTTCAGATTCGTGGACACAGGCTCTTCACCGGGTCTTGTGATCGTGATCTCGATAATGGTTCCTTCCGTGATCGCTCCACCCATAAAAAATCTGCTTACAAACGCTACAAATTTGGGATGATTACTCTCGAAGGTATTCTTCGCATTCATCAGTTTCATCATCATTCCGGGATTTATCATAATGGTCTCCTTCCAAATAGTTGCAAAAAGAAAGGCTGTCCGCACCATCCGAAAACAGTGTGTCCAGCCTTAACAGTTGCTATTATTTACGCGATCTTGGACTTAGCCAGCTCTGCAAGGGTCTTGAAACCTTCTGCATCGTTAACTGCCAGGTCTGCCAGCATCTTTCTGTTCATATCAACGCCTGCAAGCTTCAGACCATACATGAATTTGCTGTAGGATAAACCGTTCATTCTGGCTGCTGCGTTGATACGAGCGATCCACAGCTGTCTGAACTGACGCTTTCTCTCTTTTCTACCTGCATAAGAGCTGGTCAGAGCTCTCATAACAGACTGCTTTGCTACTCTGTACTGCTTGCTTCTTGCGCCTCTGTAGCCCTTTGCAAGCTTTAATACTCTATTGTGTTTCTTCTTGGCATTTAAGCCACCTTTAATTCTTGCCATGTCTTATTTCCTCCTCGCCTGAATTATAAATAAGGTAAAATCTTCTTCATATTCTTAACATTAGTTGCATCCGTAATTGCAGGCTTTCTCAGATTACGTTTTCTCTTGGTAGATTTCTTGGTTAAGATATGGCTCTTGTAAGCTTTAGATCTCTTTAACTTACCGGTTCCTGTTGCTTTAAAGCGCTTAGCTGCTGCTCTGCTTGTCTTCATTTTGGGCATAACGAGTTCCTCCTAAACTTTACTTAATCTATCGTGCCGGATCCCGGCACTTTTTAACTGTACGAATTAACGCTTCTCAGTTAAAAACATGGTCATGCTTCTGCCTTCTACCTTGGGAGCTTTTTCCACTACCGCAATATCGGACAGGCTCTGTGCGATATCATCTAAGATATGCTTGCTGTTGTTCATGTGTGCCATCTCTCTGCCGCGGAATCTCAGGGTGATCTTCACTCTGTCTCCCTTGGTCAGGAACTTCCTGGCTGCACCGATCTTGGTGTTCAGATCGTTAGTATCGATATTGGGGGAAAGTCTGATCTCCTTGATATCGATGACTTTCTGCTTCTTCTTTGCTTCCTTCTCTTTTCTCACCTGCTCGTATTTGTACTTACCGTAATCCACGATCTTACAAACAGGAGGCTTTGCCGTAGGAGCAATCTTTACCAGGTCCAGTCCCGCTTCCTCTGCCATCTTCAGAGCATCTCTGGAAGAAACGATTCCGAGCTGTTCTCCGTCTTCTCCAATCAGTCGTACTTCTTTGTCTCTGATCTGTTCATTAATCATTAAATCGCTAATGGTTGTGTACCTCCATAAGAAAATGTGTTAAACAATAAAAAAAGCAGATAGCATAACTATCCACCTGTTCCCTTCACGGACTGCCCTCATTCAAACAAATTCCAAACGAGTTCTCTGTCTATGAAAAATCTGAACGCTTACCAGCCTGCGCCGTAAGGTGAGAGTGGATACTCTGCTTGTTGTGTCGTGTTCTTCACACGCTTAAATAGAATACCACGAAGTTTTCCTGATGTCAACCCCGTTTCCGATATTTTCTATTTTTTATTTTACCCTAGAATCTATGTACCGGCGGTCTCCCGCCGAATCCGATCACTTGCTCTATTATCCGCAGTTTCGGAACATTTGTCAAGCCGGAATACTGATTTACTTTTCCGTGATTTACTTTTCCGAAAAAGTAGCACAGGCGGTCTCTCTGCAGTCGCTGGCTCCGCAGCCCTTGATATCCACATGATCCGCCACACACTTGTAATTGCTGTTATAAATACATTTTACCGCCTCACAGTCGATACTGATGGTATGGCTTGGATGAGACAGGGAATTACTGAAAGACTCTCTTCCCTCTCTCTTCTGCGCAAAGCTCTCGCAGCAGGTGCCGTCACAATCACAGGCATGCTTACCTCCCACCATGATGTCTCCCTTGCTGCACAGACAATCCTTATTATAGGAACAATTTTCCACAACACATTTTAAATCTGCCATGTCTCCCTCGCCTTCTGCCGCCGTCCCGCGGCTCTTCGTCTTCTTTTTTCTGATTTTTAAAAATTTTAAAAGAGGACACGCGGCAAAAGAGCCGATGCAGTCCCGCCACGCGTCATGGATAGTCTGTGCAGATTTAAAAAAATTATTCATTTGTGGAAACTGCCGGTTTTGAAGTGGTTTCTTTCGAGGCACAGGCAAAAATGCGTGCCCATCTCGTTGCTCGTAAAAACTAATATCGAAATACTGTTTCTTGTCATACCATTCAAAAAATCGCCGTCTCCCTTTTTATTTTTATAAGGAAACGGCGATTTTCATATTTTCCTACTTGATTTTATCCGGCAATCAGCTTACTTGCTCAGCTTCTTGGTTGCGATCTCATCCTTTAACATAGCCAGGAATTCGTCTCTGGATACCGTAGTGGTGTTCTGCTGTCCGTGCAGACGATAGCTTACGGTGCCGTCCTGTGCTTCCTGTTTTCCTAAGATGATCAGGTAAGGGATTTTTTTCACCTGTGCTTCTCTTACACGATAACCCAGCTTCTCTGCTCTCTCATCGATGTCCGCTCTGATGTTATTGTCCAGCAGATAACCGTACAGATCATGGGCATAAGCATTCAGCTCTTCGTCATCGTTCTTGACCGGCAGGATCATAGCCTGTACGGGAGCCAGCCACAGAGGCAGGTTACCCTTGGTCTCCTCCAGGATATAAGCCATGAATCTGTCCAGAGATCCCAGGATCGCTCTGTGCAGGACCACGGGAGTCTTCTTCTGTCCATCCTTGTCAACATAAGTCAGATTAAACTTAGCGGGCAGGCAGAAGTCCAGCTGGCAGGTGGACAGGGTGTACTCGTTACCTACAGCGGGCTTTACGTTTACATCCAGCTTCGGTCCGTAGAATGCAGCTTCACCGATCTCCTCGGTGTACTCGATGCCCAGATCATTCAGAACCTTACGCAGAGCATTCTCCGCATTGTTCCACATCTCATCATCATCGTGATATTTTACCTTGTCCTCCGGATCTCTCAGAGACAGGACACATCTGTAATCGGTAATACCGAAATCCTTGTAGGTATTGAAGATCAGGTCTACTACCTTGGAGAACTCGGACTCGATCTGCTCCGGTGTTACGAACAGATGGGCATCATTCTGGCAGAAATGTCTGCCTCTTTCGATACCCTTCAGGGTTCCGCTGGCTTCGAAACGGAAGTCATGGGCGATCTCACCGATACGGATAGGCAGATCCTTGTAGGAGTGCTGTGTGTTAGCGTAGATCATCATGTGGTGAGGGCAGTTCATGGGACGCAGTACGAAGGACTCTCCTTCCATTTCCATGGGAGGGAACATGTTCTCCTTGTAGTGATCCCAGTGACCGGAAGTTTTGTACAGATTCACAGTACCGACACAGGGGGTCATAACATGCAGATAGCCCAGTCTTCTCTCTTTATCCTTGATATAATTCTCCAGCTCCTGCCATACGGTGTAACCCTTGGGAAGGAACATGGGAAGTCCACGGCCTACCAGATCATCGGTCATGAACAGTTCCATCTCTTTGCCGATCTTTCTGTGGTCACGCTCTTTGGCCTCTTCCAGCTCTTTCAGATGTGCTTCCAGTTCCTCTGCGGTAGGGAAGCAGACACCGTAGATACGCTGCATTACGTGGTTGCTGGCATCGCCCTTCCAATATACTCCGGAATGTTTTACCAGTTTGAAGTTCTTGCACAGCTTGGTGTTGTCTACGTGAGGTCCACGGCACAGATCGGTGAAATCACCCTGATCGTATACAGTGATGTTGCCGTCTTCCAGATTGCTGATCAGATCCAGCTTGTACATATCATCCTTGAACATTTCCATGGCTTCTGCCTTGGAAACTTCTCTTCTGTAGATTTTCTTGCCTTCCTTACAGATCTTCTTCATCTCTTTTTCGATGGCAGCGATCACTTCATCATTGACTACATCGTTGCCGAGATCGATATCATAATAGAATCCTTCCTTTACCACAGGTCCTACCCAGAATTTTGCATGAGGGTACAGATGCTTGACAGCCTGTGCCATAACATGGGCGCAGGAATGATTGAGAGTTGAAAGTCTTTCGTCTTCCTTAAAATTTACCATTTTCGTTCTCCTTTTTGTTATTTTCTAAACTATTCAGAATCTCCATTCGCGAAATCGCTCTTTCAGAGTTTTGCTGAAAAGTCACAAAAAAGTCCCTTGCAACAATCTGCAAGGGACGTATCACACGCGGTTCCACCCTGATTGCAATTATTCTGAAAATAACTGCCACTCATTTACTCGTAACGGGAGCTGCCGGGCTGTATTAAAGCCACTCAGAGATGGTCTTCGTCCGCATCCGGCAAAACCGCTCACAGCGCCTGTCTCCGACAGGGCGGTTCTCTCTGGTGCCTTCACTGCTTCCTACTCTTCTCTTCAACGTTTTCTGATCTTAAATAATCATAAATTTCTGTTGCTTTAGGACTTATGTTGATATCATAGACCTTTTCACACGGATTGTAAAGAGGTATTTATATAGCTTTCCACATTTTCTCTGGACATATCTAAAGCTACTGCCAGTTCTCCGTAGAGATGATCCTCTGCAATTCTGAAATACCTGGCATCTACCGCAGTCTCCTTGCGTCCGGCTTCCTCTCTCGCACGTTTCCTTAAATAGATCGTCTTGATGATCCGGATCAGATCCTGACAGCTGCTGGTCTTTAAGCAATTCTTGTATTCCTGTTCTAACAGCTTATCATTGGCAATGGTGATCAGTGGGATCTCCGGGATCCTGTGGATCAGCTTCTCCGCTTCCTCGTGCGCAAGCACCTTACGCATGGAGCCTTCTGCCGTATCCACCGGAATATATACCGTACTGGAAGACAGATACAGAGGTTTTAAAATATAATACTCTCTCTTCTTATCCACTCCCGCAATGTCTAATGTCGTGATCTCTTCCACCACACAGACTCCCTTACTGCCACATACTACACGTTCGCCCTTCTGAAACACCTTAACCTTCCTTTCCTCTGCCCATTGCAGAAAATTGAAAACACAATTTCCGTTTACTACCAATAGTATACCCATATTCTAACAGAAAAAACGCCGAAATGTCAGTATCTTTCGGCGTTTCTGATTATTTTCGTGAATATTGCTCATAAGAAATCGGTCAGGTGTTGTGCATTATTTCTGATAGGCGATGCGTGGATCTCCGTTTTTCAGGTAAATAATGCCTCTGCGTTCGAAGCTGTTCTTCTCTAATAAGTGCTGCATGGTGTGATTGTCAAAATGGGTATCCGCACGCAGGTAAGGTACTTTCTTCTCACAAAAGGCAACACATTTTGCAAACAGTCCCTTCACTTCCCCATCTCCTGACAGGCGATGGATCGTGCCGTAAGGTGTCTCCTCCCGCCAGCTGCCGCCCTCGATATAAGCATAGGTCGGTTCCTCCTCCAGCAGAAGCATGAATACCCCGTGGATGCGTCCGTCCTTTTTATACACATACAGCCGCTGTTTCTCTATATCTGTCCGCAGCGTCTCCAGATCCGGATAGGCGCCGTTCCACTGGTTCGGATTCCCGTTTGCCCCCATGTAAGCCTTGGCGATGTCATATATCTCCAGGATTCTGGGCAGATCTGCCTCTTTTGCCGTTACGATCTCCTCTGCCTCATCGTTCTCTTTTCCCCCTTCGCCTTCCGCTTCCGGGGCTTCCAGAATCTCCCGCACAGCCGTTTCCATCCGCTCCGCCAACTGTCTGTGCCCCTTGGCTGTCAGATGTACGTGATCTGCCTTCGTCAGTTCACAGCCTCCCGCATCCAGAAAATCCACCTGCTCTGCCACCGCCAGAAAAGCATATTCTCTGGCCAGCGCTTTCGTGGTCTCCACACAGTCCGGGGCAAATTCAGGATAGGTCACTCCTTCTTCAATAGGAACCGGTGCCACGATCAGGATCTTCGGTCCGTCCGCCCCCCAGCAGGGAACAGACTTTGCCTCTTCCACAAGGATCTGCATTCCTTTGGTAATCTTCTTCGCATCCGTGCCAAATTTTTTCTTGGCATCATTGGTTCCCAACATCAGGATCAGCAGATCCAGCGGCTCATGGCTGTTCAGCAGCGCATGCAGTACCGGCAGCAGATTCACCGAATCCATGGCCGGATCCTCATACACACAGGTTCTGCCGCTCTGGCCCTCTTCAATGACCAGATACTCTTCGCCCAGTGCCTTTTGCAGCAGACAGGTCCAGCGCTCTTCTTCATTATACCTGCTGCCGTGGTCAGCGTTCTCCGACGGATCGGTGCAAAGCCCGTGAGTATTCGAGTCTCCAATGCACAGGATGTGTTTTTTCATAGTTGCGCCTCCAGTTCCGGGAAATACACAATAGTATCATCCCCCTGGCATTCCACGTACATACCCTCCAGTTCCATATTCACATCATCCACATTGTGATCGTCGAAATATTTGGTCAGGTTCATGATCGTCTCCATATAGGAATTATCTCCCTTTACCAGGATCCCCAGACCCTTTTCCGGCTCCTGCTCATAGAACTCCAGACCTTCGGTTTCATTGACATATTCACGTATTGCTTCTGCTACGGTCATTTGTTTCTCTCCTTCTGCTGTTCCTTTGTTCATATTTGCTGCTTCTCTTTATTGTATCATAAGCTCACGAATTCGTGCTATCGCACTCTACATCCTGCTTCGCAGGATATTCGTTCGCTAATGAGCCCAGAAAAACAAATGTCTGCTTGCAGCCACTTGTTTTTCCTTGAGGCTCATTATATCATAAAAGGCGAACCCTGGCACCGCCAAAGTCCGCCCTTTATCAGCTTCTTCTCTTATTCCTCATTCATCTTAGCCAGCTTGGCTGCCTGGTCGGCTGCGATGCAGGCATCGATGATCTCTTCGATATCTCCGTTCATGATCTTGTCTAACTTATACAGGGTCAGACCAATACGATGGTCGGTGACACGACCCTGGGGGAAGTTGTAGGTACGGATCTTCTCCGAACGGTCTCCGGTACCGATCTGGCTGCGGCGCATCTCTGCTTCCGCATCGTGTCTCTGCTGCTGCTCAATGTCATACAGCTTGGATTTCAACAGTGCAAATGCCTTCGCCTTGTTCTGGATCTGGGACTTCTCTGTCTGGCTGTATACCACGATTCCAGAAGGATAGTGGGTCAGACGTACTGCGGAGTCGGTGGTGTTGACACACTGACCGCCGTTACCGGATGCTCTCATGACATCGATACGGATATCCTTATCCTCGATGACGATATCTATATCATCATCTACTTCAGGCATCACCGCCACACTGATGGTAGAAGTATGGATACGTCCGCCGCTCTCGGTCTCCGGCACACGCTGTACACGGTGTACACCGCTCTCATACTTCATCTTGGAGTATGCGCCCTGCCCACTGATGGTGAACTGCACTTCCTTCATGCCACCGATACCGATCTCATCCACGTTGATCAGCTCTACCTTCCAACGCTGCTTCTCGGCATAATGCACATACATACGATAGATCTCCGCTGCAAACAGAGCAGCCTCATCGCCGCCGGCACCTGCACGGATTTCCACGATTACGTTCTTGTCATCATTAGGATCCTTGGGCAGTAACAGGATCTTCAGTTCCTGCTCCAGTTCTTCCACACGCTTCTTGCTGTCATTCAGAGTTTCCTTGATCATGTCACGCATTTCTTCGTCTTTTTCCTCTTCCAGCATGGAAAGGGAATCTTCAATATCCTGCTTGCACTTTTTGTACTCTGTATACGCATCCACGATAGGTGTCAGATCACTCTGCTCCTTCATCAGCTTGCGGAAACGTTCCTGGTTATTCGTGACCGTGGGTTCATGCAGTTCGCCCATGATCTCTTCAAAACGAATCAATAAATCTTCTAACTTGTCAAACATAACTAATTCCTCTCAATATAAGTTGTAACAGTTCAGCCATGAACATATTGGAGAGCAAAAATCATGCTTGCATGATTTTGTGAACGAATATGTTCATGAACTAAGCGCCAGGTTTATGAGCAAAGGTAGTCACGAAGTGACGGAAAGCGTGTCAGCGCGACTTTACGAATGGTGCGGGCTGAACTGTTACATACGTTCCAAAAACTACCCGGTCCAGACCGGCATAATCCTGCACCACTTGTACCTCGCGGTACCCTTCGGTGCGCATCAGTTCCGATACAGCCTGTCCCTGGTCATATCCGATCTCAAAAAAGAGCATTCCACTGCTCACCAGATGTTTTCCTGCTTCTTCGATGATACGGCGGTAAAAATGTAAACCATCCTCCGTACCGTCCAGTGCCATCCTGGGTTCATGATCCCGTACCTCCGGCATCAGCTTCTCCACTTCCGCACTGGCGATATAAGGCGGATTCGACACGATGATCTCGAATTTTCCCTCCACCTTGTCAAACAGGTCACTCTGTAAAAAATGAACCCGATCTGCGTTCGCCGCATCCAAAAGCGTCTCCGCATTTTGCTCTGCCACTTCCAGCGCATCTGCAGACAAATCCACACCCAGTCCTTCACAGGCATTGCTGTAATGCAGAAGGCTTAACAGAATACATCCGGATCCCGTACACATGTCAAGCACCCGCATTCCGTCATGGAGTTCCTTCAATACTTCCTCCACCAGAATCTCCGTATCCTGTCTCGGGATCAGTACGTGCTCATTGACGGCAAAGGTCAGTCCCATAAAGTCCTGCTCCCCGGTCAGCTGCTGCAGCGGAATGTGCTCCGCCCGCTGTCCGATCCAGCCAAGATATTTCTCTTCCGCTTCCGGTGTCACCGACTGTTCCCCGTGCACCAGCAGATCATTACGATTCGTACCGCATACCGCTTCCAGCAGAAGTCTCGCATCCAGTGTGGCTTCTTCGATTCCCGCTGTCTGCAAAGCCAGACAGCCTTTTTCATAGCATTCCCGATAGGTCATCTTAATCCTCTGGTTCTGCGGATGCATCGTCCTTCATCCAGCTCTCATCCACTTCGTAACCGAAGGTATCCTGTAAATATTTCTTCCAGTCGAACACAGCTTCTACGGAAGCGATGGCTACCTCTGCCATGCTCTCATCGGGTTCCCTGGTGGTCATACGCTGGATCCACATACCGGGAGCAGACAGGATCTTAATAAACACATTATCCGTGCGTCCGGCCAGACGGATGATCTCGTAGGAAATTCCGGCCACAACCGGCATCAGCAGAATACGAAGGATCACTTTCTCCGCCACATTATCCACCTGGATAAAGAAGAACAGCACAATACTTACCAGCATAACAAAGAAAATGAAGCTGGTACCGCAACGTTTGTGCAGTCTGGAGCTGCGCATCACATTGTGCACCGTAAGGGGTCTGCCCTTCTCGATACAGTTGATGCATTTGTGCTCCGCCCCATGATACTGGTACAGCCTGCGGATATCCTTCATGGCGCTGATGCCCCATACATACAGCAAAAACAGAGCAATACGGATCACACCCTCAATAATCGCCATCAGGGAGCGGTTGCGGATAAAGCTCTCAAACAGAGAGGAAATGAAATACGGCAATACGATAAAGATGCCTACTGCCAACATAATAGAGATCACCGTCACAATACCGGACAGCAGCTTTTCTCCGTTGCCACCGCTCATCTTGTCCATTGCCTTATCGAATTTCGTTTCTTTGCCTTCCTCTTCTTCATAGAAGGAAGCGGAATAATTCAATGCTCTGGTTCCCAGGATCAGGGAATCCAGGAAATTAAAGATACCACGGATAAAGGGAAGCTCCTTGAACTTACTTCCGTGAGCCAGACCCTGATAGGTCTCCACTTCCACTTCAATCTCGCCGTCCGGCTTGCGGACCGCTACCGCATACTTCTCTTTATTTTTCATCATAACGCCTTCCAGCACGGCCTGTCCGCCGATACCGGAATAACGACTCTTTCTTCTAGCCATAAAACCTCATCCTTATAAATGCAGTATTAAATAGGAACATAGTTTCCTATACGACAAGAAAAGGTTGAGATAAGAATACCTCAACCTTTCGCTTGCAATCTTATTTAACACCGTATTTCTTATTGAACTTATCAATACGGCCATCGGTTCTTGCAGACTTCTGCTGGCCAGTGTAGAATGAATGACACTTGGAGCAAACTTCTACGTGAAGCTCGGGCTTGGTGGAGCCGGTTACAAATGTGTTACCACAGTTGCAGGTTACAGTTGCCTGGTAGTAAGCGGGATGGATTCCTTCTTTCATTTCTTTCACCTCTCTATAAAAATGTCGTGTATAAGTTCTTGTTCTCATCCTCACTGCTTATGGAACCACAAACAGCGGTATTATTGTACCATAAGAGTTTACACGACGCAAGACCTATTTTTACATATTTCTCCTCTGATATTGCACTGTAATGACATAAACTGTTTTTTCAGTCTCATCAATCTTATAAATTGCCATATAATTATCGACCAGAAGCTGTTTATACCCCTTTCCGGCATACTTTCCCTCTAATCTATCCTGATGTGAACCGGGAAAAGTCTCCAGTTTTTTTATCGCTCTCCAAATTCTGTCTGTTTGTGCTTTTGCATTTTCCGGAACCTGTTTTTCTATGGCGATATACCTGTAGATTTCTTCCATATCACGATATGCTCTCGGATACAACTTTATATGGTATTTAACCATAATATTTTTTGTCTAGCCGTTCCATTGCGACATCCATATCCATCGTATCCGCACCCGCAGCAACTTCCTCTTCCGCCTCACAGATGGCCTGGTCGATTTTATGAATTCGTGCAAAATGCTCATAAAGTTCTGCGCTCATCACTACCAGATCGCTGTAGCCATTCTTAGTAATAAAAATCGGTTCCTGCTTTGTATGTGCTAATTCGGATATTTCACTTGTTTTTCTCAAATCTCTGATTGGCATGATCAATGGCATAATAGCACCTCCTTTATGCCATAATTGTAGCACAATTATGGCACATCGTAAAGGTATATATTCTGCCATCATTTCCAATTTTTGTCAATTTTCTATCTCTTGCCTAGATAAACCGGTTCTTCTTCACCATATTCACAAATTCCACATTATTGCGGGTATGGGAGAACATATCAAGGATGCGGTCGGTAGCTTCGTCGGGCTTTAAGCCATTCAGGGCCTTACGCATGATATTGATGGCTTCCAGTTCTTCCGGTGTCAGCAACAGATCCTCTCTTCTGGTGCCGGATTTTGCCAGATCGATAGCCGGGAAAATACGTTTCTCGGACAGCTTTCTGTCCAGAACCATTTCCATATTACCGGTTCCCTTGAATTCCTCGTATACCACATCATCCATCTTGCTTCCGGTCTCTACCAGTGCGGTGGCCAGAATGGTCAGGCTTCCTCCCTCACGCATATTACGGGCTGCACCGAAGAATCTCTTGGGCATGTGGAGTGCGGCGGGATCGAGACCACCGGACAGAGTACGTCCGCTGGGGGGAACCACCAGGTTGTACGCTCTGGTCAGACGGGTGATACTGTCAAGCAGGATCACGACATCCTTCTTATGTTCTACGAGACGCTTTGCACGCTCGATCACCATCTCTGATACTCTCTTGTGGTGCTCGGGAAGCTCATCGAAGGTGGAATAGATCACTTCCACATTGTCTCCGTGGATTGCTTCCTTAATATCGGTAACTTCCTCGGGACGCTCATCGATCAGCAGGATCAGCATGTGCATCTTGGGGTTACCGTTCAAAATAGACTTTGCCACTTCCTTCAACAGTGTGGTCTTACCAGCCTTGGGCGGGGATACGATCATACCACGCTGTCCCTTACCGACAGGGCTTACCAGATCCATGACTCTCATAGCCACGCTGCAGCCGGGAGTCTCCATCTTGATGCGCTCATCCGGGAAGATCGGCGTCATATCCTCGAATGCCATTCTCTTGGCTGACTCTTCCACTGTATAACCGTTGATGCTCTTGACGAACAGCAGTGCACTGAACTTCTCCTGCTGGGTCTTGATTCTCTTGTTGCCCTTCAGGATATCACCGGTCTTCAGTCCGAAACGGCGGATCTGGCTGGGAGCCACATACACATCGTTCTCACCGGGCATATAATTCTCGCAACGGATAAATCCGTAACCATCCGGCATAACCTCTAAGATACCGCTGGCTTCGATACCGCTGTCCAGTTCCTTGGGATACTGGCTCTCATCGTATGCCACGTTATTCGGATTGAAGGTACGCTCTCTGGTGTAAGCTTCACTTCTTACGCCGACCATCTCTGTACCGGTTTCGGAACGGTCAGTGCGTTCTGCACGATCCGTACGCTCGGTACGGTCTGTCCGATAGTTTCTGTCATTTCTATCCTGTCTATCATATCTGTCCTGTCTGTAATTCCTCTCCTGTCTGACAGGGCGTTCTGTTCTCTCCGGCTTCTCTGCCTCTTCGCTCTTAGCAGCCTCCTGTTTCTCTTCCGCTGCCTTAGCTTCTTCCTCTTTTTTCAGGCGCTCATCTTCTGCAAGCATAGCTTCTACCAGATCTGCCTTTTTCATTGTGGAAGTTCCCTTCAGGCCACGTACTTTTGCCAGCTCCTTTAACTGAACTAATGCAAGTGATTCATATTTTTCTCTCATATACCCTCCTATGGAAATAAGATTTACTATATAGCTGTTAACTAAGGGGAATTACATCCGATTTACATTCGACATGTCAGTTGAATAAAAAGATATTAAAACTGCATCTGAAGCCATTATAATACATTTCTTTCCAAATAGGAAGTCCCAAAATAAAAATTTTATTTTTTGTAAAAGTGGTGCTAAATCCTTGCGAAGATATCGATTCTATTATATCATTATGAATAGCGTCCGGATTTCGTATCCGGCAAATCATCCATGATTATATGAAGTAATGACCAAACAAAAAATAAGAGAGGTATTGTCATGACAACCAATGAAAAAGCGTTACTGATGCATGAAAAATGGAACGGTAAACTGGAGACCGTGTCCAAGACTCCCGTCAAGACCCGTGAGGATCTGGCTATTGCTTATACTCCCGGTGTTGCGGAGCCCTGCAAAGTAATCGCCCAGGACAAGGAAGCTGCTTACAAATACACCATGAAGGCCAACACCGTAGCCGTTGTCTCCGACGGAAGCGCGGTTCTTGGTCTTGGCAACATCGGTCCCTACGCAGCCATGCCCGTTATGGAAGGCAAGGCAGTCCTCTTCAAAGAATTCGGTAATGTAAATGCTGTCCCCATCTGTCTGGACACCCAGGATACCGAAGAGATCATCAAGGCTGTGACCTATCTGGCTCCCGGCTTCGGCGGCATCAATCTGGAAGACATCAGTGCTCCCCGTTGTTTCGAAATTGAGGAACGTCTGAAGGAGATTCTGGACATCCCCGTATTCCATGATGACCAGCACGGTACTGCCATCGTCGTTCTGGCCGGTGTCATCAACGCCCTGAAGGTAGTCGGTAAGAAAAAGGAAGACTGCCGCGTAGTGGTAAACGGTGCCGGAAGCGCCGGGGTGGCTATCACCAAACTGCTTCTGACCTACGGTTTCCCCAATATCATCATGTGTGACAAGGTAGGTATTGTCTCCAAAGATACCGAAGGCCTGAACTGGATGCAGAAAAAGATGACCGAAGTGACTAACTTAAACAACGAGACCGGCTCTCTGGCCGATGCTCTGAAAGGTGCCGATATCTTCATCGGTGTTTCCGCTCCGAACATCGTCACTCCCAAGATGGTAGCTTCCATGAACCGCGATTCCATCCTGTTTGCCATGGCGAATCCCATTCCCGAGATCATGCCGGATGTAGCCAAGGCTGCCGGTGCCCGTGTCGTAGGAACCGGACGCAGTGATTTTCCCAATCAGGTGAACAATGTGGTCGCTTTCCCCGGTATCTTCAAGGGTGCTCTGGAAGGTCGTGCTACCCAGATCACCGAAGAGATGAAACTGGCCGCTGCCGAAGCCATTGCCGGTCTGGTACCCGCAGACAAGCTCTCCGATGACAATATCATGCCGGAAGCATTTGATCCCCAGGTAGCCGAAGTTGTGGCAAACGCTGTAAAGAGCCACATCCGCTAATGTGTTCGGACAGCATTGTGAGAGACTGGCACGGCAAGCTCTACTACTCTCTGGATTCCTATTGCAAAAATATGTTTCACCATAAATGCTATAAAATAGCCCTGAATGCCCGGATGTCCTGTCCCAATCGGGACGGAACTCTGGACACTCGGGGCTGTATCTTCTGTAGCTCCGGCGGCAGCGGTGACTTTGCTGTGGACATTGCCGGGAAGACTATGGAGGAACAGATTGCGGAAGGCATGGCAAAATTCGGTGATAAAGTGACCGGTCATGACCTGATCGCCTATTTTCAGGCATACACCAACACTTATGCACCTCTCCCCTATCTGGAAGAGGTGTATCGTTCTGCCCTGAGCCATCCCAAAGTCTGCGGCATCTCCATTGCCACCAGGCCGGATTGTCTGGGGCCGGAAGTACTGGCTCTGCTTGCAAAATTAAAAGGTGAATATCCGGACAAATTCCTCTGGATCGAACTGGGATTACAGACAATCCACGAAGAGACTGCCCACTATATCCGCAGAGGCTATCCCCTGTCCTGCTTTGAGAAAGCCTGTACCAATCTGAAGACACTCAAAATCCCTTTTATCGTCCATACGATTCTGGGACTCCCCGGAGAGACCGACCGACAGGTACTGGAAACCATGAAATACTTAAACCATATTGCTCCCTTTGGCATCAAGCTCCAGTTACTGCATATTTTAAAAAATACCGATCTGGCAGAGGATTATGAAAAGGGAATATTTGAGGCACTGACTCCGGAACATTATCTGGATCTGTTGGTCTCCTGCCTCGCCCACCTGTCTCCGGATATCGTGATCCACCGGGTCACCGGTGATGGGCCAAAAGATCTGCTGATCGCTCCGAAATGGAGTCTGGACAAACGAAAGGTACTGAACTCACTGCACCACCGTATGAAAGAACAGGGCATCCGTCAGGGTGACCTTTATGAAGCAATAAATAAAGATAAACATTAGAAAGGCTGTTATCCCATTATGTTACAAGATCCGCTTACTTTATATAAACTTATCGTTCTCTACATGCTGAACCGTGTGACTTTCCCTCTCACGGCCGCACAGGTCAGCGATTTTATCCTTGGAAAGGAATACACGAACTTCCTGACCCTGCAGCAGGTCATCAATGAACTGACGGATGCCGGAATGATCGCCACCCAGTCGATCCGCAACCGGACCCACCTGTCCATCACTGCCGAGGGCAAGGAAACTCTGAATTTCTTCGAGAACCGCATCGGTGATACCATCAAGCAGGAAATTGACAGCTATTTTCAGGAAAACGAGTTCACCCTGCGCAACGAAGTCTCTGTGTTGGGGGATTATTATAAATCCACCTCCGGTGAATACGAGGCTCACCTGGTAGCAAAAGACCGTGGTATCAATCTGGTGGACATCACATTATCCGTTCCCGTGGAAGAAACTGCGGCTGCTATCTGCGACAACTGGCAGAAAAAAAATCAGGAAATATACAAATACCTGATTACGGAGTTGTTCTAATCCCGCAATCAGGTACCTGATTTTATGATTCTTTGTTTTCAGAAGAAGCCTCTGCGGCTTCTTTTTTGATTCTCGCCATATGCTCTCTGATCTTCACCTCATAACCGTTACCCGAGGGCTGATAGAACTCCCTGCCGCTTAATTCATAGGGCAGATACTGCTGTTCCACATAGTCATTCGGGTAATCATGTGCATATTTATATCCTGTTCCGTGTCCCAATTTTGCTGCTCCTTTATAATGTGCATCCTGCAAGTGTGCGGGGATCGGCAGATCTCCTGTGGCCTGTACTTCCTGCATCGCCTGAAATACCGCTTCGCAGCTACGATTGCTCTTGGGTGCTGTAGCAATATAAGTCACTGCCTGCGCCAGAATGATCTGCGCCTCCGGCATGCCTACCCGCTCCACCGCCAGAGAAGCATTCACTGCCATCACCAGTGCCTGGGGATCCGCATTGCCCACATCCTCCGATGCACAGATCATAATACGTCTTGCAATAAAAGTAACGCTTTCGCCAGCATTTAACATCCTTGCCAGATAATATACTGCCGCATCCGGATCTGACCCCCGCATACTCTTGATAAATGCAGAAATCGTATCGTAGTGGTTGTCACCGTTTTTATCGTATCTCGCCGCTCTCTTCTGGATACACTGCTGTGCCACGTCGAGCGTAATATGGATCTTGCCATCCGGTCCCGGTTCTGTGGTCATGATGCCCAGTTCAATAGCATTCAGTGCATGTCTGGCATCGCCGCCGGAGATATCTGCCAGAAAATCCAGTGCATCCTCGTCTATGGTGCCGTTGTAGGCTCCCATTCCCCGGTCTGTATCGTAGACTGCTTTTTTCAAAAGTTCTTTGATGGCTTCCCTCGGAATCGGCTTCAATTCAAAGATCACCGAGCGGGAGATCAGAGCGCCGTTGACTTCAAAATAGGGATTCTCTGTGGTAGCTCCTATGAGAATGATCGTACCGTCCTCCACATACGGGAGCAGATAATCCTGTTGTCCCTTATTGAAACGGTGGATCTCGTCAATGAACAGAATTGTACGCTTCCTGTACATTCCCTGCAGTTCCTTCGCCTTTGCCACCACTTCTTCCATATCCTTTTTGCCCGCCACTGTGGCATTAATCTGTTGAAATTCAGCACTGGTAGTATTGGCAATGACTTTCGCCAGCGTCGTTTTGCCGGTACCGGGCGGTCCATAGAAAATGATGGAGCTGATCTTGTCCGCCTTGATGGCACGATACAGAAGCTTGTCCTTGCCGATAATATGCTCCTGTCCCACGACCTCATCCAAGGTTCTGGGACGCATTCTGGCCGCCAGTGGAGCTTCCTTTTCCATATTGGTGCTTCTCATGTATTCAAACAAATCCATAATATTACATCCTCTGTTTCTATTGCAAAGATACCAAAAGACTGAAGCACATTCTAAGATATGCTCCAGTCAATTATAACAAAGTTTATCGCAGCTTGCAATTTTGCATCCAGATCTTCACACGCCGCTTCAATGCATTTGCTTCCAGCGGAGCCAGCAAAAGATCCTGGATTACTTCCGTCTCCAACGCACATTTCATCTGTACAAGATTCCCCTCCTTGCAGATGGCGATCATGGGAAGCGCATGTTCTCTCTGTAATTCTCCAAGTTCCTGCCAGCGTGCCTGTCCTCCGTCCTCTTCTTCTGATACATCCACGAACAGTCCCAGAATGTCTTCGCCGGTCTTCTCTCCCATGTTCTCTCTGATCTCTTCCACCGAGATTACTTTCTTCAGATGAACAAACTCCGGCAGTGCAAACTCCAGCATGCTGGTAACATTACGGGAGGATGACCACACAAAAGCCTGTAATTTCTGATCAGGGGTCTGATTTTCCTCACCGAACACGCTGTAGCGTCCTTTTCCCGACTTCTTGGATACATACAATGCCTGATCTGCTTTTGCCGCAAGATCATAGTAGCAATGATCCTCTGGATCGGAAAATGCTATTCCCACACTGATGGATATATTTTCCGGTATGGATAAGCTCTCTTTATATTTTACGAGGTTGACCAGATTCTCTGCCTTGATCAGTGCGATCTCTTTGGACGGAATGTCTCCCATCAATACTGCGAACTCATCTCCACCCATACGCCCCACATAATCTGTGCTGCGGAACTGTGAAGAAATGACTCCTGCAATGACGCTGATCACATGGTCTCCCATAGTATGACCGTATACATCATTTACGGATTTGAAATTATCGATATCTATCACCATAAGAGCATGCAGGCCATTCTCATGCTCTGTCAGAGTCTTCGTGATCAGCTTCTCTACTGTCATCTTGTTGAACAGACTGGTCATCTCGTCGATCTGCGACTTTGTCTTCCAGGCCTTCTGCTCATCTCTGCTATTCTGTAACCTGCGTTTTACCCCCAGTGTATTGTTGATGCGGGTAAGCGCTATCCGGGTATCTACCGGTTTGATAATGAATTCATCCGCCCCCAGTGCAAATGCTTCCGACTGGGAAGACACCGATTCCGTATTCGTCAGAACGATAACCGGCGTGTCCTTGAAGCCCTCCATATTCTGTCTGCGGCGCAGTACTTCAAAGCCGTCGATCCCCGGCATGACCAGATCCAGCAGCACCAGATCAATGGCATCGCTTTCCTTCTCCATGATCGTAAGACATTCTTCACCGGAAACAGCCTCTGCGAAGTTAAAATGCTCCCCGAGAGACTGTCTGATCACTACTCTTTGAAATTTTGAATCATCAACGATTAATAATGTTTCTTTCTTTTGTAAACTGCTCATGGCTGTCGGATCCTGCTTTCCGTATCACGTCGTTTAAAACGCGATACAGTTATAGTATATCCAACAGCCATGTGCTCGTCAATTTAAAAATATATCTACTTTTTACACAATCTTTATGTGGTTTTTCCCTTTAAAGTTGAATTTTACTACGTCTGCAGAGAAGTCCGCCGAATGTCACCAGACCTGCAGCTGCAAACAGCAGTACCTCGGGCATCCATCCCATCACACCTTCTCCGGTCTTGGGCACGCTGTCCAGCTCCGGCTGTGCAGCTGCGGTGTTTGCAGCTACTGTAAATGTGGTGCTGGCGGAATCATCGATCCACATGGTGTCCACAGTATGTTCACCCTCTGACAGGGATGCCAGGTAGGAAGGCTTCAGGGTCACGATAGTGGAACCTGATTTTGCTTCGTAGTGGGCACTGGGGATCCAGTTGCCGTCTACACGGACACCGGCGAATTTAGCAAAATCACCATCGCCGCGGATGGTCAGGCCTTCCGTGGTGCTGCCGTTCCAGGTACCCTTGGTGCCTTCGATGATCTTATAGGGATCTTCCTGGCTGTCATCGGTACCACTGTCAGAAGCTGATGTATCTGTATTATCTGTAGTATTTGTAATCTCTCCCGTTGTAAAGGTATATTTCAATGTCAGATACCGTCCCTCAGCTAAGTCAATTGACGTATACTCCACTTGTGGATTTGTGACAATCCAGATGCTGTCATGATTGAATTTATAGCCACGTTCTGCAACCAAGGTCAGAATTGCATAATACGTTGTGTTCGGTTCAGCATTGCCGATTGCCGCCTCATTCTCATTTCCCTCTTTCAACCACAAAATACTGTTCTTCGTAACATCAGTAATTCCTTCCGTATTAATCTGCCATTTTTTAGGTAAGGGCTGTCCGGCTACCGGTGGGGTGACTACCATGTCCAGACTGGAGATTGTCCGATCAACTGTGCCAACATTAAACGACATTATATCTGTTTTCCTATGTTCATCCCCTTGTGGATCATCATATACTGCTTTTGCATACACCTTATATCCCGCCACTTTGGCACAGTTTTCTGTTTTATAGCTAATCTTCACTGTTGCAGTTCTGTTATCTTCACTATAATTTATGATTTTTGCATCAAAAATGTCATCTGCACGGTAACCCGCTCCATCATAGAAATTAAATGAAACATTTACTTTAGAAAAATCATAATATGAATTTATTTTTAAATCATACAAAAAATAAGATTTCTCATCATTTGAAACCAACTGTGCCGGTTCCGACAAGCTAGAATGAAATTCCAGATTGACTGCTTCACCTGTCATAACTATTTTACCTGTTCCATGATTTGGAAGCCGATAATAATAACATTGTTGAACGCTGTCATAGGTTGCACTTGCTTCTATTTCATTAACATCATCCGTAGAATATACAACTTTCGGTGCTGTCAAAAACCAATATTCTTTTCCATTATAACTGTCATCTCCCGGGTATATAGAAAAACAATCATACATTTTACTATCTATCATAGTACTTAGCATTATATGACAGTTTTTTAATCCGGTTCTATCAACTGTCCAGTTTCCCGTATAATCGTCCGCCTTAGCATTCATCCCCTGCCAACCCCACAGCAGCAGCACCGCCGCTGCCAGCAGTCCGATTCTCTGTAATATCTTTTTCATCTGTTTCCTCAGAGGGATATTGTCAAGTGTGTAAGTAAGATTTTATGAAATTGCTTCTATTTTCATAAGAGAGCCTTCCATTACTTTTATACCATCTGTTAATTCAATATAGCTGATTACCTTTGTTTCTCAAAAAGAATAGTTTATACGCTTTAGATTTTAGTATCAAGTGTTGCCTGTGCAGGGGATTTTCCTGTCTCTGCAGTCTCTCTTGTAACATCATCAAGTGCTCCAGCTTTGATTGGCTTACCAATTTCCCAGTTAGGATCAGCCTTTTTTGCGGCATCATAAAAAGCCTGTCTGTAAATTCTCTCATATTTTTCAAGGGTGTACCCGGCAGCCAGCCTGTCCTTTTTGGACATTTTGCGATACAAATTGTTATACACATCTGTTCGTTTTGTTGTATCACCATTGCATACACCATTTTCACGCAGAAATTCTTTTTTTGTCAGTTCATACATTTCTTCTTTGCTGCTATCCGGAATTGATATGATCCTTTTTCTCGAACTTTCATTTTCATCTGTCACTAAAAGTCCTGCCAGTCCATTTACAGGGTTGATATAATCTCCATCCTTGTCATAATGACTCATCAGATTTTTTATTCCCTGAATATTGCCATACATTGCACCATTTCCAGCAGACATCATTTGTTTTACTGCGGCTTTATATTGTTTGCTGTTTGTGTTAATCCCGGCAGCTTTTAACTTGGACTGAACAGAACTGCTGTTCAACTGGGACAACTGAAAACTGCCTATTGCATTTACTCCTGATGTCCCAAATGATTTTTGAAACAAAAAAGCATAATCCGTTATTTTTGACATAAAACATCCTCCCATATTAAACCTGTTATCTTACCTATATCCTTACGCTTTCCTATCAAAAGACGTT
>OOAO01000257.1_pt1 | contig 65850 bp, 72 predicted proteins | sample 1671821 | NCBI WGS metagenome assembly OOAO01 (sample SAMN06348196, study PRJEB24527) | human gut metagenome | biome: human gut; feature: ankylosing spondylitis patient; material: feces | host: Homo sapiens | place: China | collected 2015-10 | reverse complement strand
GAGCCTTGATGCGGCAAATAGGTATCATTGTCGGGATTTTCGCTTTGCTGCTGAGTTGCTATTTTCTCAGTACATGGCTGCTGTTCCAGCGTTCAATTCGCAGCAACTCCGATAGTGTAAGGTGATGGGAGGAAGATATGTACTGGAAGTTAGCAATTCAAAATATCTGCAGAAGCCTGCGGGATTATATCATTTACTTTGTGACGCTTACCTTGACTGCGGCATTGATGTACTCATTTTTGGCATTGGGCTTTTCATCAGATGTTCTTGCTATGGCAGAAAATATGTCGATGCTGACTACTGGAATTTTGCTTATGTCAGCTCTGGTTGCTTTTCTGTCCTCGTTTGTGATCGGTTATGCGATCCGCTTTATGCTGGAAGGAGTTTGCAACCTACGAACTGATTGGCATGGAAGCAAAGACAGTACGGAATTTGTTCCTTGCTGAAAGCAGTATCATCGGTACAGGAGCCTTTCTGCTTGGTTCTTTGGTTGGCACAGGGCTTTCCGGTTTGCTGAATCAGGTGGTAAAAAATATCTTTGAGGTGCCGCATACCTATCAGGTTTCCTTTTCTCTCCAGGCATGGGCAGTAACATTTTTGTTTTTTGCCTTGATGTATGGTTTTGGGATGCTCCGAGCAGCAAAGATTATCCGGCATCAGAAAGTAATCGATTTGCTGTATGATAACCGCAAGAATGAAGAATACCGTTTTAAATCATGCAGTCGTAGTCTTCTGGTAGTATTGCTTTCAATAGCCGCAATGGTTGCAGGCGTGATTTTGCTTGGGCGGATGCTTCAGACACAAACCAATGAAGCATTTTTGTACCTTGGCGGAGCCTGCCTGCTCATTCTGGTGGGGGTTTACGAGCTGCATCGCCAGATTCCGCTTTTGCTGCACCGATTTGCAAAACAAAATCTGCGCCATAAGTACAAAGAAGAAAATCTGTTCTTCCTGGGGCAGATTGGGCGGCGCATCCATTCTGCTGGCCGGACAATGGCTGTGGTGGCGATTCTTTTAACCATATCTCTGGCAACCATGTTTGTGGGGCTTACCATGGGAGCAGGCTACAAAGCCAACATGAAAGCCTATTATCCCTATGATGCAGGCGTGGCGATTGATGCACCTTTGGAAAAATCCAACATGGATTCCATCGTTTCCTTTACAGAGGAGCATTGTGGAGTCGAGGATTCTGTGAGTTATTATCTGTATGCGGTTCCTGAAAAACCGATCGAAGCCTTGTCCTTGTCCGACTATAACCATTTGCGTGAAATCCTGGGGCTTTCTCCTGTTTCCATGAGCAACAACGAATTTTTGGTTCATTGCGATACATGGAACTATATGGACGGAATCCGACAGGGCTTGGCGCAGCAGCCGGAGATCACATTCAATGGTCGGACCTTGTCTGCTGCGGAAACGCCGATCCTGACGGAGCCGATGGAGCAGTATCAAATGGCCGGAACGAAGGGATATGTACTTGTTCTGCCGGATGAAGCAGCTTCACAATTCGTCGGAGAAAAAATCCGTCTGGCGATGAAACTGGAAGATGGCGGATACCCGGAATTGAAAAGCGACTTGAAGCAATTCCTGAACAGTGGGAAATGGCAGCCGGAATTGCAGTCCGGTCAACAGCTTCCGGAAAAAGTAACGATGGGTGTTACAGTAAAGGCGTGGGGCGTTGCCAATTCGCTGACGGGATTTACAGCTATTTCGTTCTGCGGATTGTATTTAAGCATTATTTTCATCATTCTATCCTGCTCGGTTCTTGCATTTGAGCAGCTTTCTGCCATAGACAAAAACCAGAAGAATTATGCAGTCATTGACCGTTTGGGTGTACCGAGCCACAGGCAGGCTTCCCTGATCCGCAGGGAACTGTCCACAGTCTTTTTGATCCCACTGCTATTCCCTCTTTTGCTGACGGTTTTACTGATCACAGGGGCACAGTTCTTTTTCGGAGAGGCAATCTTGCAGCAGGGACTTGTACCTCTTTATGGTCTGGTGACGATCCTGCTATTCTGTGCAATCTACCTGACCTATTTTGGTGCAACAATGTTCTTATTCAAACGGGTTATTCTTCGACCGGAAATGAGATAAAAATTGAATTGCTACAAAAATGAAGCAATTCCGCCTGTTTTCTTGCCGAAAAAGAAAGAGGTTAGGAGATTTCTGCAACATTTGGCCTTTATCATAGAGTAATAAATTAGAAATGCTGATACCTTACACCATGCAAAGGAGTGGATTACTATGGCAAACAAAGAAAAGCGCTTTGAAACAATCTATACACAGGGAACTTCCTTGAGTATTGTTGTAGACACCGAAACAGGTGTAAACTACCTTGTCCATGATACGGGGATTACCCCTTTGCTGGATAAAAACGGAACAGTCGTTATTACTGAAATAAACAAGTAAACTTTATATTGGTTGCAGGGTATCAGCATTCTAATTATGAATAAGGGAGGGACATATGGGAAAAATCTTTGTATTGTCGGTAACAGACCATGAAGAATATATACTTAGCAGAATTATGGAGATTATTGCAGCCGAGCCGGGATTTGACCATATTGTGTCATCTCACCCTTGTAATACTCTTGTTTTTCCGGGATTGGAGCTTCGCCTGAAGGAGAGAACTGTACACCGAAACGGCGAGTTGATTTCTATGACCCATCGGGAATTTGCGACATTGGTATACTTAGCAAACCACCCATCCTGGGTATTTTCTGCCGGGCAGATCTATGAAGAAGTGTGGGGTGAGGATGGTGAAAACTGCGGAACAGCCGTTGCCAGCGTCATTGGTCAGATCCGCAGAAAACTGACTCCGGATATGCCGAAAGCGGGTTATATCCGTACTGTTTTGGGGAGCGGATACAAATTTGAAGTTCCGCAGGGTATGGCAGAATAGAACAATCAAATATATATTAGCTGCGATATTATGAAGCAGTCCAAAGCGGGAAACCCTTATGATGGGTCTCCTGCTTTTTGTTTTCATAAAAATAGTGTGTGATTGTTGAGAATAGGCGTCATATAGGCGTAAAGGATATGTATAAAGTAAAAAGGAGGCATTACATATGCTTATTGGCGTTGATCATGGCAACAAACAAATTAAAACGGTTCATTGCAACCCCTTTGTGTCCGGTCTGAAGCAGAGTGTCACCCGTCCCTTTGGACAGAATGTACTGAGGTATCAGAATACCTACTATACGCTGTCTACTGAGCGGATTCCTTATCGGAAAGATAAAACGGAGGATGATCGCTTCTTTATCCTGACCCTATTTGCTTTGGCTGGTGAGATTGAAGCGAGGGGGGCATATTCCTCAGAGGTGCAGCGTATCCAACTGGCGGTAGGGTTGCCGCCGGCACACTTTGGCGCCCAGGTGGAGCGGTTTACACAATACTTTGGGCAGCGGGGAATGGTAGAATTTGAGGTGCAGGGCAAGCCGTACTCCATCTATATTGAAGATGTGGCCTGCTTTCCCCAGGCTTACGCAGCAGCGGCCACCATGCTTCACACGCTTGTGGAGGAGCCCAAAGCGGTAATCTTGGATATTGGCGGGTTTACTGCCGACTATCTGCTGATGAAAAACGGAGAGATTGACCTTACCTCCTGCGATTCGTTAGAAAATGGTGTGATCCTGTTGTACAATAAGGTGCGTTCCAAGGTGAATTCGGAGCTGGACCTGCTGTTGGATGAAGGAGATGTGGACGCTATCCTGATGGGGAAGAAGACCCAATATCCAGACGCAGCTATACGGCTGACAGAGCAGATGGCACAGGAATTTATCAATGATCTGTTCAGCACGCTGCGAGAGAGGATGTTGGATTTGCAATACTGCAAGGTAGTATTTGTAGGCGGTGGCGCCATTCTTTTGAAGCGACAGATCGAAACTTCGGGCAAGGTGGGAACACCATTCTTCGTACCGAAAATCAATGCAAATGCGGATGGCTATGAGTATCTGTACCGGATTGAAACAGCAGGCAGGTGATGGTATGGGCGAGAAAAAAGAACGAGGGCGGTTTACGCTGCGATTCAATGAGGGAGATCCCATACACGAGACTGCCATTGGATTACTGGAGCTGCAGAGTCCACGTACAAAAGCACAGTATGTGGCAAATGCAGTGGTCTACTATAATGAGCACTTTGGGCAAGAGCCGCAGCCGCTAAATGCTTCAATCATCAGCAAAGAAGCGGTGGTGGCTATCGTCAAAGAGATTTTGCGGCAGGAAGGTATGGGACAGGAAAAAGCAGAAGAGCAGATTCCTACAGCCAGATTGGTGGAGAAGCCTGCAGCGCCTGTGATGCTTTCGACTGCACAGGAAGTGGACGATGATCCGGAAATGGACGATAGGACACGCAGCCTGATTGCCAGTACTTTATCTGCGTTCCGCAGCCGGGGATAATCAAAAGAGGCATGGGAGCCAGTGATGCTCCTATGCCTCTTCCTGTATGGCCGCGATAAAACTGTCTAAAATATCTTCAAAATGCCTGTATTGTTTGGGTGTTAGTGTGGAAATCTTCTCCATAAGAAGGGAGGAATCTGTTTCTGTGATGACGCCTCGCAACAAATACTCGGTGCTGATGTTGAGTGCATCACAGACTTTAAGGATCGTTTCAGGTCTCATAGCCTTTTGACCCAGTTCTGCGGTGGAGATGGTCTGTGGTGTGACATGAGCCAACTCTGCCAGAGTTTCCTGGGTCATATTCAGTTGTTTCCTCCGGTCGAAGATCCGTTTGCCCATATCTTTCAGTAGATTATCCATGCGTCACCTCCATGCTATAGTTACATTTTATCCTCTATGACATGGATTATTAAGCGGTCATGGTTGATTTATCTCGTCTATGGCAAGTATAATAGACAAAGAAGTATGCTGGGAAAGGAGAACCATATGAACAGTTTTTCGTGTGTGATTACAGGCCACAGACCGACCCGTTTTAAGTTCAAATATAACGAAAAGGACAAGCGTTGTCAGCGGATCAAAAAATGTCTGCAGGAGCAGCTTATACGGCTTTATAATCAGGGAGTACGATGCTTTTGGGTTGGGGGAGCAATGGGAGCTGATATGTGGGCAGCAGAGATCCTGCTGCGAATGAAAGAACAGACAATGTATCAAGATGTGGAATTGTGTCTGGCTCTCCCTTTTGAGGGTTATGATGCAGGCTGGGATGACTGGCATCGAAAGAGGATGGGGTTTATTCGCAAATATGCTGCGAAGGTCTTAATCTTGGGTGAAATGCCATCAAGTGACAATTATAAGAAACGCAATTACTATATGGTGGAGCAGGCCGGATATATGGTGGCTGTCTATGACAATACACACAATATGCGGTCTGGAACCCAGCAGACTGTCAACTATGCAAAAAAGAAAGGACTCCAAATCATTTATATCCATCCAGATACGGCACAGGTAACGACGGAAGATGCAATTTTATGGAAAAAATAAAGGAACAGCTCCAAAACAGGAAAGAGGTGTGACCGTTTTGGAGCCTGTTTTGTCATATAATGTCGAACGATTTTCTCTTTTCTCGAAGGTGATTCCAACGCTACTCCAAAAGTTTCCGAAAACTGTCAGTTACACTGTAATTATGGCAGTAATCCCAAAAATCAATGAAAATTCGATAAGCGGAGGTGGGGGTATGAGATCAGTACGATACCCAATGAAAATCGGAAGAAGAAGGCGGTCTTTATCCTGACAATAAGGATGGAGGCCGCCTTTTGTTTTAATTTAATAGAATAGCTGGAATAGCATTTGAAAAAAGTATTATTTCACAATTTAACAATTATCAGCAGGGCGGCAGCGTTGCGCTGCCATATCGCGAAAGAAAGGGGATGATGCAGGCCGCCTGTGTGCCGTCCGCATAACTGCGGACAGGGAGTAACGATGTTATGGAGAAAGGATTCCACAACATCGAGCAGTTCATTGCTTTCATAACTCCAGGACACACGGCTTTTCATGAACGGCTCTCAATAGGGGTGCATCGTCGAGGCAGGACAAGGGAGTTCTCTCCACATAAGGAAAAACCTCCGCCTGCTCGGACGGTATCTATTGAACTGCTCGATGCAGCAATTCAAGGAACAGCTGGTTTTGTCCATTGGTACAAAGCTGGCTGTTTTTCTCTATCACAGCCAGGTTTTGTCCGGTGCAGGTCACCGCCAGAAGCTCAGGAAATCCATCGGAATTCTTGAGACTTTTGGAGGTAAAGCCATGTGGCAACGGAACAATGGGCAGGCAGAAGATGACCTGCAATTCAGGTTTACAGCATATTTAGTTTCGGCGGTCAAGCGCCGCAGAAAAGATTATTTGATCCAGTTTTATAAGCGCAGCAGTATAGAGAGTACTGTGGAAGTGGTCTATGAGTCTGAACCCAGCTCAGAGGAAGTGGTCTTGGACAGATTACCGCTTATGGATGTCATTGAGAATGGAGCGCTTCTGGAGGCGTTGCAGAAACTCAATGAACGGGAACGCCAGATATTTCTGGCTCGAACGCTGGAGGAAGAAGATTTCGAGACTCTGGGAGCAAAGTTTGGGCTGTCCTACAAAGGGGTGGCTGCACTTTACTACAGGACGATCCAGAAAATCAGAAAGAGCATTGAAGGAGGTGACAAGAGATGAATTTTGAGTGTCTGCTCCTCAGTGCCAAGGACGGAAACGAGGATGCCATTACGGCGATCTTACAGATGTATCGACCATTGCTGCTCAAGTATGCTATTATTGACGGCGTGCTGGATGAGGATCTGTACCAGGAATTGAGCATTATTTTGTTGAAGGCGATCAAATTGTTTAAGATTTAAGTCAATGAGAAAGGCTCCGAGATCATTACGGCCTCGGAGCCTTTCTTACTGACTTAAAAGGGAGAACTGCTAAATTTATATCCACTGCCCAGTATAGTGCGGATATAGCCACCCTTTGGCGTATCCGGCGTCAATTTACGCCGGATCTGACCGATGACACTGGCAACGGCAGTGCCGCAGTTTTCACCGTCTTTGCACCATATAGCTTCATAGATTTGATAGGCAGAAAATACCCAGCCAGGATGGCGAGCCAGATATGCAAGAACTGCAAATTCATGGTAAGTCAGAGTAACAAGTTGACCGTTGCAGGATACAGTTTGCTCCTTTAGCCGAATTTCAAGGTTTGGAAAGGAGAGGCTGGTGTTAGAGGGTGGGAGAGCAATATGGTCAAGCTCTGGTTCGTTTGCAATAGTTTCTATAATTTTATTGAGTATGTGTTCTTCGTGGTCTGCAACGGATAATATTAAAAATTTGCCCATATTGTTCACATCCTTTCTTCTCCTTATGCGCATAAGCAGTGGTTCTGTTTTTGGCAAATCTTAAATGAGATGGGGGATAGTGCCAGAGACTTTTCTATTTGTAAAAGGTTGCTGAATATAGAGACTTCAAAACTCTGGGACTGGGGCTATTTGTTCTAATGCTTAAATATCACCTTACCCAGAATTAAACTTATAACCATAGCCAATTACAGTTTTTATATACTCGCGCCCCTTGCAATATGGTTTTAGCCTTTTGCGTATTTGGAAAATTGTATTTTCTACTGCGTGCAAATGGTTATTTGTAGGCTCATGCCAAATCTTTTCATAAATCTGCTCTTTTGTGAATGTGGTTTGAGGAGATTGTTGCAGCAGATAAAGAACTTCAAATTCGTTTGTTGATAAATAAACTTCCTTCTGTTCTAATATTACACAATGCCGGTTAACATCAATGTGTAAGGTGTGACTTGCTTGCTTCAATCCCCAAAATTTTAGTGCCATTGTCCGGTCGTTTGCAATTTGTGCAAGCAGCAAGGATAATTCGTTAAATTTTCTAACTTCTCTCAATTTCTTATATAGGTTGACAGTTATCGTACTCCCGTATATGTCCTTATCAAAATCAAAAATATGTGTTTCGATTGAAACAGAATCATCATTATCAAGTGTAGGGCGTGCCCCAATATGAGTAACACCATAATATCTCTTGTCACTTAAAAGAATATCTGCCACATATACCCCTGTCTTTGGCAAAAATGTATTTTTTGCTATTTCCATGTTTGCGGTAGGTGTCCCCACATGCTTTCCAATACCCCGGCCGTGTATAACGATTCCCGTTAGTGTGTAAATAGGCGCATTCGTATTTTCTTTCATTTCGATCCTCATATAATTCCATTCATTGATAGGATGATCAAAACACAAGTCACAATGATGAAATTTGCCAGTATAAGTAGACCAGTATGTTGCTGCCTTGTGTCTTTTTCCAAAGTAGAAATATATCCACTTTTTCTTAAAGCGGTAACTATGGGCTTATACAGTAAAAAGGTAATGGATGCATTTAACCCGCCTTTCAACAAGTTAAATGGAAGAAAGGCAGGGAGTAACAATTCCACAACCGCTTCTCTTGGATACCCCATATAAAGTGGTGTTACCAAATAGTTCCACAGCAGCATAACAATAACCGTTATTAGCCACCCCGATGCCAGGCCAATCAGTGCACCAGATAGAGTGTGCTTTTTTTTGTAAATGATAGACGCCGTACACGCAAAAGATAGTGTTTGTACGATATTCATGATACAACCTAATATTCCGGTATCGCTTACTGTAATCATTTCAAGGGTTGCCACAATGACAGATACGATACAGGAAGTCATCGGTCCCCAAATAAAGCCGCCCAAAGTTACAATAACATCTGATGGGTCATACTTTAAGAATAGAATAATCGGAATCCTGCCAACAACCATGGTGACATAAGTGATTGCACATAGCATCCCAATAGCGGTGATTCTTTTTGTTTTACTGTTCATAATTGCTTTCCTCCGTGACAAAAAATTAACACCCAAAAGAAAAGGTCTTTCAGGTGTTAACATTATAATTAGGCCACAGAAAAGAAAGTAAGCCTCTCAAAATCTGCGGAAATCTAACCATATCTTCTTTCATCCAGACTATACTGTTGGTTTTGGAATTACACCAAATCGTGCGTTTTACGCTCGCGGACTTTACCGCCAATCGGGAATTTCACCCTGCCCCGAAGACACTTTTATTCAGTTGTTTCCTCGCAATTATAACATCAACCACTTTTGGAAGCAATGAGTTGAAGAAAGTTCGGAAGCATTTCGGAAATCATCTTATACTCAGTTACAGTTTTTCATACGAAACTAAGTCGGTGAGTGGAATCCTCAGATGGTCATGTCTTTCTGTATCTGCAGCTTCTTCATTTCCATAACCGATTACTAAAATATTGATTGGCTCTAAATTATCGGGCAAATCAAATTCTTTCCGGATAACATCAGGCTGAAAGTAACATACCCATACGGTACCTAAACCTAATTCTGTTGCCTCCAACATCATATGGTCTGTTAGGATAGCTGCGTCAATGTCTCCGGTTTGCTTTTGGTCAAATGGGCGAACCCATGCTTTGTTATGATCTGCACATACAATAATTGCAAGAGGAGCATTATAAATATTTGCCCCTTTGCTGATTTTTTCCAGTCCCTCTTTGCTTTCTACTGCAATTAAGTGAACCGGCTGTAAGTTTGCTGCTGTTGGTGCAACATGAGCAGCCTGCAGAATTTTATCAAGCTTCTCTTTTTCTACCTTTTTGCTGCTGTAATTGCGTACAGAATACCGTTTTTTTGCAATCTCAATAAAATTCATCATGGTCAATCCTTTCTTGGTGCTGTATAATTTAGTTGACATATTCAATCGTCGTACTAATTTTAACATGGTGCAGTAGAATAACAAGATTGCACTTTTCAGGTAGATACTTCCCTCAAAGAAAGTACCCAAAAAGGAGTGAATTTATAAAAATGAATTATCAAAAAGATCAATTTAGTTGTCCAGTGGAAGCCACACTTTTTCTGATTGGAGGAAAATATAAACCTCTCATTCTTTGGCATTTGATAGAAAAACCTTTGCACTACATGGAATTACAACGCTTAATTCCAAAAGCCACACCTAAAATGCTTTCACAACAACTTCGCGATTTAGAAGAATGTGGCATGATTCACAGAGAAGTAATTCCAGAAAAACCACCTAAAACCTTGTATTCACTTACCGCCTTTGGAAAAAGTATCATTCCGGTATTAGATTCTATGTGTAACTGGGGAATACACTTTCTTGAAGGATTGGATATTACACCGCCTTGTGGTTCAAAACTGTAAATAGTCTATTTGGGGAAGAGTAGACTGCCGTTTGTCGAATTTATATATGTTTTTTTCAAGTAACACAGGAAGCAATACTTGCAGCCTTATTTTATATAAAAAGAAGCGCCGGACAGAGCCAATAAGCCTATGTCCGGCATTTCCTATATCACGGATTCAAATTTATATCCACTGCCCAGTACAGTGCGGATATAGCCACCCTTTGGTGTATCCGGCGTCAACTTGCGCCGGATCTGACTGATGATACTGGCAACGGCAGTGCCGCAGCGTTCACCGTCTCTATCCCATACGGCCTCATAAATCTGGCTGGCTGAGAATACCCAGCCAGGATGACGAGCCAGATATGTAAGGACAGCAAACTCATGGTGAGTCAGAGTAACAAGTTGACCGCTGCAGGACACTGTCTGCTCCTTCAGCCGGATTTCCAGATTTGTAAAAGAAAGAATGTTGCAAGGGAGAGGAGGCGCAATATGGTTAAGCTCCGGCTCGTTTGCGATAGTTTCCATAATTTTATTGAGTATATGTTCTTCGTGGTCAGTGACGGATAATATTAAAATTTTGCCCATATTGTTCGCCTCCTTTGCTTGGGGTAAATGCGGAAAACTGCTGCGCCAGTGGCCGCCAACAGTACCAGAATCAGCACAGCAAATAGACAAAAGCTCCTTTATCCACCTGCTTTCACTGATAAGGTCATTCTAAAACCTAAATGTCCACGAAATATTAGAAAGTTCGGGCATTTCAAAAAATAGTATTCTACTCAACCGTTTCAATCGAATCCACAATACTCATTTTTGAAATTTTCCGTAGTGGAATTGCTGTTGCCAGCAAGCAAGCTCCTACTGCCAAGAGGGTTGCTTCAAGAATGGGCATGACAGGGATTGCAACAAGCTGGATAGTGTCGCTCGTGGCCGCCTCAATGAAGATCGTACAAACATATCCCAGTACGCTTCCGATCACAGAGGCAATGACTCCGTAATATGCACCTTCCCAAAGAAAAGTTTTATAAAGGCTACCGGAGCTCATTCCAATGGCCCGCTGCATACCGATTTCTGTTACTCTGGTGTGAATATTTGTGTAAACGGTATTGATGATATTAAGAATACCGATCAGGCCAACGAAAAGGATCAGCCCCCATGCCAGCATTTGAATCTGTGCAAAGCTCTCTTTCAGTTGCTGGTCGCTTTCTTCATACGACAAGAATGTTGTCCCCGGCGTCCTATCACAAAATGCCTCGATAAATGTATCAAAAATTTCCCTGTCTGCGCCCTCGTTCAGCGTAGGCAAAAACTCTGAATAGGTATCTTTTCCCGTCAGGCGTTCATAGATAGCATCATCAACGATCACCTGAACACCATTTGTGAAACCGCCATTTCCAATACCAAGATAACCGTCATAGCCATCCAAGGTTTTCAAAACATTCAGCTCCATTCCCGCAACACAGATGTTTTCTCCGGCCTCTATATTTGTAAATTCAAGAACATCTTCGCCGTAGCTCATGGGAATAGGATTCCTTACTATACAGGCGTTCCCTGATTTCAGTTGTCCAAGCTGTTCTTCTGGTAATTGATCCCCCATAAAATAATCCCAATATTCATCGTTCAATCCGACAACCTGAAAAGTTTCACCGGGTTTCAGTTGAAATTCAAGACTGATTTCATCGAGCAGCCCATTTTCATTTTGTTCGTAAAGCGAAAATTGTATGGCGGCTACACTTTGCACAGCTTCATTTTTCCGCAAAGTGTTCAGATCATCTGTGGTAAATCCAACACTTTCATTTGTGATCTGATAATCTCCTAAATGGTTATCTTGCAGTGCGCTTGCAGCGTTCAGGAGAGAGGAAAACCCTTGCAGCGCTATAAAAACCGTGATACTCATAACAAGGGACAAAATTGTAATTGCAGTACGGCCTTTATTTCTCTTTAAGTTCAGACGGGCATAGTATGCTTCAAAATTATGGATTTTCTTTGTTTTACGCTTTCTGCGGCGAATTTTCAGATTTGTTCCAGACATCGCCATAATGGGGGATACCCTTGCGGCTGATCTGGCTGCTGGCAATGCTGCAAACAGCGCAAACGCCAAAGTGATTGCTCCGCTTAAAACCAGTAAGGTTCCATTCAAAGAACTGTTCTCTGCTATTAGAGTTTTCAATTCAGAAGCATCCTGAACCAAGAACAATTCAGGGGAAACCAAGCCGGTAGCTGCCTCTAAAATTCCTCTGGCACTCAAGAAGCCAAGAAGCATACCAATAGGAATCCCAATCAGGCACAATAGGATTACTTCAATTACAATGATCTGATAAAGCTGTCCTTTTTCGCCTCCAATAGCCCGAAGTGTTCCATATCCCTTTATCCGTTTTGATACAGATATTTTCAGAATGTTGTAAATCACAAGACCAGCAGCCAGCAAAATCAAAGTACCCACTAATATCCCTGCGACTGTCATAAAAGAGAATCCCTTATCATTAGCACCCTCGGAATTTGCAGTATAGGAAATTCCCAAGGCGTTCAAATATACAATATTGTAGCTGGTATCAAGCTCATGGATGTTCAATTCCTTATTGATCTCATCGACAACTGCTTGAAAATTCTTTTTATCGGCAGTCCGAATATCCACATTGTAATAAATATAAGATTCCGGTAAAAGTTGTTCGGCAGTTCCTTCCCCTACAACTCCCATAACAGTGCCGCTTGTATATCCTAAGTAGTTATTTTTCAATATCCCTGTAAGAACAAATTCCGCTGTATAGGAATAGCAGTCCGCAATGTTGTGGCGAAGATTTTTTTGCAGTGAAAGTGTAATCTTATCTCCAATACTGCCCTCAAAGCCAAGATATTTTAGAATATCTTCCGAAAGCGCTATTTCCATCGGGGCTTCCGGCAGACGACCTCCTTCTACACTGGTACTGGACGGATAGATAGCGGCATTGTCATCCAAATATTCCATCAAACCAAGGGTAAGAGATGGGGAGAGTTCTAAACTTCCCATATAAATAGATTTCCCTACATAGGAAAGACGCTCATCCTGTTCCAGTGCGTGAAGCTGATCTGCATTCATCTGCAAAAAAGTGGCATATCGGTTTCCTCCGATAGCGATGGCCTGCTGTTCCCGCATTGCACTAAGTACGCCAATGGATTGTCCTACAATGGTTGTCATCATAGTAGACAGCACAACGGCAATCAAAATAAGAATAGAAGTGACTTTTTGGGACAGTAGTTCTTTCAATGCTAATGTACGATAAGATTTCATTTCGCTGTCACCTCCGTAAGCACACCATCTACAATCTGAAACTGCCGGTCTGCCATTCGTGCAATACGGCTGTCATGGGTAATGACAACGAGAGCTTTCCCCATCTTTTTCCATACATTTTGAAGCAGTTCCATGACTTCGCCGCCGCTTTTGCTGTCCAGATTTCCCGTAGGCTCATCAGCAAAAATTACATCCGGCTTTGCAATCAAAGCGCGGGCGATAGCTACACGCTGCTGCTGGCCGCCGGATAACTCATGGGGCAGATGTTCCAAGCGGCCCTGAATGCCAAGCAGTTCTGTAAGCTGTTTCAGGTATGCTTCATCCGGTTTTTGTTTATCCAGCAAAAGAGGCATGATAATATTTTCTTTCGCCGTCAGAACCGGAAGCAGATTAAATTGCTGAAAAATAAATCCAATCCGTTTCCGGCGAAATGCCGACAACTCCTTATCGCTGTAACTGTAAATATCTTTACCATCGTAGGTCAGCGAGCCGGAAGATGGCTTATCCAAGCCGGAAAGCAAATGAAGCAAGGTGCTTTTTCCGCTTCCAGATGGTCCCATAATAGAAATAAAATCGCTGGATACAATTTCGAGATTCGCATGATCCAAAGCCACTACTCGGTTTTCACCGTCACCATAAATCTTTGATAAATTCTTTGCCTCAATATTCATAAAAAAACACTCTCCTTATTTGTGGTATAAGGAGAGTGTAAATGATAAATCTCAAAAATCGCTCAAGGATTACACAAAATGAAAAATAGCAGTTGCGGATGCACCGCCCCCAACCCTATTTTCCAAAATCAATCGGCCACCATGTTTTTCACATAAAATTCTGCTGCTGTAAAGCCCCATTCCGAAATGTGAGGAATTACTACTTGTCGTTTCAAAGGGGTTTGGCCCATTCTGCATGAGAGACAGCGGATAACCAGCACCATCATCTTCTATATTCAATGTCATAGAATCATTTTGCAGCGTTATTTGAATAGAGATTGCTTTTTCTGCAAATCGCGCCGCATTTCCAATCAGATTTTCCGCTACGGTAAGAAATAGCCCGTGATCTATACAAACTGTTCCGCCTGATGGTACTAAAACAGAAACTTTTTTGGATAGCGCTAACAGTCGTGCTGTTTCCTGCAATTCACTCTGCAAAACTGATAGTCTGATTTCTTTTGGCTTAACAGAGAGTTGTTCCAACTTTTGAACACTGCTCATAGCTTCTACATACTGCTCGATCCGTAAAGTGTAACTTTCCAGCCGGTCTATGGTCTGTTCGTCCTGAATACCTTGCCGCAAAAGTTTTACACTTCCTTTTAATACCGTAATCGGGTTACGCAGATCATGGGAAAATGCGGCATTGAGCCGTTTGCGTTCCTCGGCCTGTTGCCACAACAGCCGATTCGATTTCAGAAGTTCACTCCGCATTTCTTCAAAGGCAGCACATAGTTGTCCCATTTCATCGTTAGACAAAATCGGCAGCGAAAAATCCAGATCATTATTCTGAATCCGCATAATGCCATTTTGCAGGCAGGAAATAGGCTGTTTCAATTTGAGATAATAAAAAAGAAAGACTGAAACAATCAATCCGCCTACTGGAAAAAGAATACAGGAAACCGTCTGCACAATGTTTAGGGTAGCTAAAATACGCTGTTGTGACACCGTAGGAGACGGCAGAGGTACAACAGAGCCATCCGACAAGATTTCTACACCGCCTAAAGGATAATGGTTTTCAATGCCTCGGCAAAGGAAGATAACTGCCCCAAGCAGGAGAAATGCCGCTGCCAAACAGGAGAGGGATAATAGCAGGAAAGATTTCTTTAGTCCCATATTTTTTAGGCGTTCCACCGATAACCACACCCCCAAACCGTTTCAATGTAATTGTGCAATGTATGTGCTGCAAATTTAGCGCGTATTTTCCGAATGTGCTCCATAATTGTATCGCTGTTTCCGTCCCCATCCAAGCCCCACACAAGCTCATAAATTCGCTCGCGGTCAAAAACCTGTCCTGCATTGAGGGATAAAAGTTCTACAATCTCAAACTCCCTCTTAGATAGCGGGATGTTCAGATTATTGATTGTAACTGTTCGGGCGGAATAATCCAGTATCAATTCACCAAAGAAGCGCACTGCCGAATTATTTTGGCGTCGCTGCTCCCGGCGCAGATGTGCGGCAATACGCGCCCCCAATTCATCCAAATCAAAGGGCTTGACGATATAATCATCCGCCCCGGCCTGAAATCCAATGATCTTATCGCTGGATTCAATACGAGCAGTCAAAAAAAGAATGGGACAGGCAATGTGTTCCCGTATCTGCTGGCATACAGTCAGACCATCCATTCCCGGCATATTGATGTCCAATAAAATTAAATCTGGTTTGCAGGCTACTTTTTTGAGCGCTTCTTGTCCGCTATAAGCAGTCAGAATATCATATTGTGTTTGAAAATAACTCTGTATCATATCAACAATACCGCGTTCATCATCAACGATCAGTAATTTAGGATTCAAAATCATGCACCTCCGTTCTTTATATGATATATGATAAATCTCAAAAAATCCTCAACTTCCTTTGCTTTTGCGGATATTATAACAGGCAAATGTCTGCGAAATATTACAACGGACAGATTTTGAAAAATATATTTCTTCATAATTATATAGCGGGTTGACTTTTGCAACAAGCTTTTATAAGTACATAGCAAAATAAATAACTATTTCATAGAGAAAAACGCACTGGATACAGAGCTGATAGGCATACTGTATCCAGTGCGTTGCAAACTTTTAACCTTTCAGATAGTAATGCACATAGGCATTATAATCTCGATGCCGGGTGACTAGCCGCAGCCAGATATAAAAGTGGGCAGTTTCCGAATACAGATTGAATTCGGTGGGCTCGCTGGTGGGCTGGGCGTACCCTCGACAGAACCGTGTCAGCGTGTCCAAATTCCGAAACTCCGGCAGTTGGAACAGCGCATTCTGAAAAGCATCAATTTCACGGGCAACTTCCAGAACAGGCGTATCCTTTTGGCACTGATGCCAGGTGGTCCACCATTTCCATCCATCATAATCAGAACGGGAATAGGCTATCTCGCTGGCAGGACGGGAGCCTTGCTGAAACAGATATTCAAAGGTGCAGGAAGTAGTCAGCAGCGGATCTTCAAAATCGGTCCGCTGCTGGCTCAAACCGTTTTTGACAGCTGCCCATTCTGTTAGGGGGAGTGGGCAACGGTTGGCATCACGCAGGGCTTCATCCATACCGCACGCCTCGCAGATATGGACATCTGCATAGCGGCTCAGGGCGTTGATGACCAGCCTGCGGTCCAGCGGCTGACCACACCGAAGACACAAGGGTGGTTGCGCTGCCTCTGGGGTAAACAGCAGTTTGTCCTGCTGCCATACGGTTTCCAACAGGGATTGGGGATAGATACGGATCTTCATGATGATGTCCTCCTATTTTACTACCTTTAATATTCGTACCGATTCCTCCGGTCTTCAGACCAGGGAGGGTAGACACGCAATTCCTCCTGAAACATGGTCATCAGTTCGGCAGCCATGTCCTCTTTACGCCGGTAGATGCGCTGCTTTTTCGTACCATCGGCATAGCGGATGGTAGTCTGGAGTGCGGGTCCTTTCTGTGTGAAGATGAATTTGCGGCCATGAGAAGGGTCAGACGCCTCGATCCAGAGGGGCAGGGTGGTGGAAACCCCATCTGGACACCGCCAGCCGCTGTAATCAGTGTAGCTGAACCCATTGATTTCTCGTGCCAGCCGGCGCAGGGCAAGATATAGCCGCTCAAAGCGGCGCCCCAGCTCGCCTTTCTGATGCCGGATGTAGAGGGTGTGCCCCTCATGGTCCAGGGCGTCCAATTCTTTGCCATAAAACAGGTATTCAGGGTAAAGACGGCCATTCGATTCAAGAATTTGTCCGGTAGGTTCCGCAAGGTGATTGTTTGATAGCCAGACCGGAAAAAGTCCGTCTGCGGCTTTTATATTGATGAAAGCGCAGTGGTCGGGGCGGAATCCGGTTAAGTTGGTGGTAAGGGTTTCCCAAAAAATCAGGATGCCGTGATCCTTTTCATAAAGTTTGATGGCGAGATTGCCGTTGGGATATGTACTGATTTTCAAAGTCAGCTGGGCTCGGTGTTCGCCCAGCGTAAATGCGAGAGTATTCATAAGCGTTTTCCTCCAAAGAAGCACCAGACGCCTGCAAAAATGCAGATTGCCGGTGCTTCTTAGTGTGTGTTCCGAACAAGGAAACCGGAGCAGGGAGAGGAATGCAGTTCCTCTCTGGTCATCGTCAGCTACACAGCCAAAGTCTTTGACTCGAACTGATAGCGCAGAACCTGAGCCAGCTTTGTCCTGTTTTCACAAGTAATGCGATAGGTAGGGCCATAGTTACGCCCCTGTTCATCCATCCTTCGAATGGAAATGTTAAATCGGGTGCCCTCCTGGGTGATCCACAGACGCCTGCCCGTGGCAGCATCTTCAGCAATAATCCATAAAGGGCACTGCATGGTCATGTAGGTTTGGGGGTAAGCACGCCAGCCGCTGCGGTCATGGTAACAGAAACCGGGGGTAGTCTGCCTCCTTTCATTCAGTACATCATAAACTGCCTTATATTTCATGCGCTGCACCGCCTTTCAAAGTTTTTCAGGTAGCCTGCATACCCTTCCGGGTCCAGCTCCTGCAGCCGGTTGGCACGAAAACGATATTCAGGATAGGTGCAGAACCCACTCTGCATGGTGCGACCGGTTGGGATAGCCAGACCATGTCGTATGAGCCAGGTGGGAAATTCCGAATCGGCATTGGTGTCGATAAAGGCATGGTCTTTTTGCCGTTGGCCGGGCAGGTTGACGGTGAGAGTCGCCCAGGGTTCCGGGTCACCGCTTTCCCATGTCACCATTTGTATGGCAAGGTTTCCATTCAGGTAGGAAGTCACCTGCAGCTGGATGGGGTGCGTGGCACCAAATTTCTTGTAAGGCAAGGTAACAGGTGCAGCATCGGTATCAGGCTCTCCGTCCTCTACGCCCAGTTCCCAACTAAGGGACAAAATCTGGCTCTGGCTCAGCGTGCGGGTATATTTCTTTGCGTATTTTGGCTTGAAGAGCAGGGCACCGTCCTGCAGGAGCAGCTTTCCTTCTTTTTGGTCCTGAATACAGCGCAGGCCATGCAGACGGGGCTTTGCGCGCTCCACCGCATCGTGGATCTTTGGATGGTCAAACCATATGGAATACTGTACGGCTACATCGAGATTAGGATGCTCCTGAAAGCGTGAGCATAGGAGATCCAGCACCTGTTGACAGACTTTTCTTCGTTTCTCCAGCATCTGACGTTCGTTAAAGGTCAGCGTGAAATATGAGAAATCCCGTTCGGATGCGTTTGCGGCGCCGTTAAAGGGATTACACCAGAAGTACAGATCCCATCGGTCGCTGCCATAGGACACAGGGATATTTTCGTCATACTGGTAGCAGACAAAGTCCTGTGCGATGGCTTCCATGACGGGTTTCATTGCTGCGCTGCTCTCCAAACTTGCCTGACGGATATACTGCTCCCATTCTTCGCGGGTGTGGCTGTCATAAAACTGTTTGTTTGCTGCTGCCTCTGCTTCGGTGCATAGAGACTGCAGGCGTAGGGAGTGGACGTCTTCTTTGGCATAGCCTTTTTCAAACCATCTGGTATCAATATTCATATGAGAACGATCTTCGTGAATTTTCATTTTGCATCCTCCTTGTGTATAGTTGCTGCATTTTTTGACGCAGTGTGGTCATTGGTCTTTCCAGTCATAGAGCCGACCATTCTTTCAGACTGGCGATATACTGCCTCCATGCCTGCTTGGATTCTTCAGCACGCTTCAACTCGGCAAGCTGTTCTTCCGGCGACAGGGCTTCAAACTCGCATTGGCGGCAGTCTCTATCAATATCCTGAAAGATGCGGTTCAGGATGGAGAGAGCCAGCTCTGTAACAGTGGGGCTGTGTTCATCAAGTGCCTTGCGGCCTTGACGGAACAATTCCAGATAGCGTTCATATTGCTGTTCGCTGATAAATTCCCAGCCGTAGGCTTCCTGGATGTCGCTTTCGCTATGGTATTGCATAGCTGCTTCAAATTCTGCCTCGCGGTCTGCGGCTTCCTTTTCGATGTGCCGCTTGAGCTTGGCGCGGATGCGCTCCAAGTCTTTGAGCAAAAGCTTGCAGGCTTTGGCCTCCATGAGATAACCGTGTGCTTCGCTGTTTAGATATTGCTGGGATGTATTTTTCATGCGGCAGCTTCCTCCTTGGATTTGGATTGAACAAAGAGCAGGAACCCTTTGCTGGTATCCTCCAGAAGCTGCCATGTACCATCCCGCCAGACGCAGGCGGTTGCATCATTGTAGACTTCCGGCGTCTTGGGCGGGTCGTCAAAGCATTCCGGCGTCACATAAAGGCACATATGTCCCATATAGAAGGGCTGCAGAGCTGCTTCTATCTCTTTGCGCAAGGCAAGGGCGAGGGATTCGATCTCGTCAATATCCTGACGCTGAAAGGCAGCATCTGAAATCTGTTTGAGCCGCTTGGTTTGCTTCACAGCTGTATCGATATAGGGTACAGCCTCATCAAAGTATTTGTGTTTGATCCGCATACCGTCAAATACCAGAAAGCGGGTATAGGCGGTAGCGGCTTTACAGATGTCTTGCCGCAGGGCATCAAATGGTTTTTTGTACTTGGTTTTCAGCACCTCCATGGATACGACCTGCAGATTGCGCCGCAGGGTTTCCAGATGGTTCACTAAAGTGGTGCGTAGTTCATCTCGTTCCATAGGCATCCTCCGTGGGTAGCTTCCGGGCGGCTATCCGCGCCGGAAGTGGCGGCAGTGCTTATGCACATTGGCGTGGATAAACGCAAAGCTCTTGCAGGCCAGCAATCGGTTCCGTTCTCTGGAAGATTGCCGGGCAACGCTTGCATGATACTTTTTAACAGATGTTTTTATAGGGTTATTCGAGTTCAGGTTCCCAAGGGGTATCTTCCTCATAAGGCGCAGCCTCCTTTTTATTGTCAGCGGACTTGTTGGCAGCCTGTACTGTCAGCAGAAGGGCATCTTCCCCGACATCGCTGCTGTGGGACTTTTTGGCTCGTTTCTTTTTGCATCTTTCCACGGCTTTGTCATAGTCGTAGCCGATACCAGCTTGCAGCTTATCCGCAATTTTACGAAGCTTTTCGGCATGGTACTCATAGGTAGCACGATGGAATCCAGTCAGCTCCCACTGATCGCACACCGATTCCAAAAGCCGGACATAGTCCCGCAGTGCGTTGACTGTTTTGTAGATATCGCCATAGCAGGTAGTAAAGGTATGGACGCCATCAAGATTCCGAAAGCAAAAAATCAGTTCTTCCCCCAAAAACTGTTCCAGTTGGACTGATTGTGCGATCATTGGCCGAAAAGATTCCTGGGGCAGTTCGGGCAGTCTGTTCTCATCCATTGCTATCCTCCTCATGTTCCGGTATTGGCGGCTGTGGGCCTAAGCCTGCCGCAAACATCTGCACAGCGGTACGGTAACCAGAGGCGTATGCCTGCTCCAATACAGCAGAATTGCGGCATTGTACCGCAGTCTGATACTGTTCAAAAGCGATGGACGCCTCGCTGGAGAGCAGCGGAAGCAGAGCTTTTTCTTTCTGTTGTACTGTCTGGTTAAAAGGTGTGAAGCGTTTATCGGGCTTGAACACATCTGCTTCATATTCGCCGTAATAGAGCGAAGTGAGAAAGCGTGGGTCTGCCGGAAAGGATATAGCAGATGGTGCAGGGCGGGAAAGCGCCGCCGCAATGTCTTTGAGTGTGTTAATCAGTGCGGGGAGCTGAACATTAAAAAATCTTTGCCCCATTGCTGTTTCGTGTAAATTCATAAAATAAGGCCCCCTTTCTAAAAGCCATTTGCCTTTTACTGTTCCCCGGCAATCCGGTGCAGGTCTGCTAACAGGTGTCGGTTATTCTGCTCATACTGAGGCTGAAAAGGCTGGTCTAAATCAAAATTGTAATAGCGGTAGTAGAGTACCTTGAATACAATGCCTTGCCGCATGGCAGGGTCAATGGCGCGCATCAGTTTGCCCAGTTCGGTGGCAATCTCATATTCCCGCTTTACATATTCTTTGTCTTCCCTCTTAAAATTCTGATACAACCAGTCCTTGACGGATACCCGGCTGCCGGTAAAGTGGCTCCGGTGCCGGTCCAGACACAGGCAGTATTCAAAATCACGGCCACGCTCCCCTGGACCTACGGTAAGAGGATAGATACGGCAGGTACGGGTACGGGCAGGGTAGACGGAACAGCGCCCATCCATAAGGAAGATACAGGAGCCGTTTGGGGCTTTTGTCTTGAGCATATAGATAGGGAAGCCTTCTTCGGTCAGAGGTTCCGGATCGCAGTAGCGGAACAGGAAATCCTCTATTCCTTCGATGAGCTCACCTTTTGTTCGGAGATAGCGAGCCAGACGGTAGGCATCCAGACTTTCCACCATTACACAGCCTTCAATATTGCGGCAGCATGCCCCGCATTGACGGCAGGAAAAGGGAAACTGGTCTTTGGGGCGGACTGGTTGGATCTCATTCATGATTTCTTCATTCATTTTGTTCCTCCATAAAAAGAGCCGTGACGGAATGGTATCCGCCACGGCCAGAACTTGTGGAATAGTCAGCGGGAGCCGGCTGTTCCAAACCATTTACAGTCCCTTCACGCACATGCGGCCAATCTCACAGGGAGCGGACTGACAGCCGCCAGCGGAAAAGGGGACATGGACAGATGGTAGTGGGAGTTCTGCGTTTCAAAACGGACGCAATCCTCCGACTCCTCCAGAATCGTCACCACACGCGAAGTATGGTAGATGTTTCCTCCGGCGTGCAGAAGCGCACCACGCCCAACAGACAGCGGACGCAGCAGAGAGCCATTCAAAACGATCTGTTTCTTTTCTTTCTTCATTCGGTTTGACCTCCAATCTTTTTGAAAATGTGGATGTAAGGGTATTTCTTATCTGTAATGGGTTCATCCATAGCAAATGTCCAGCAGTACATCGTGGACTTCAGCCAGCAACTCTTTAATGCGCCGCATGGGAACCTTCTGGGTGCGGGCAATCTCACGGAGACCATAGCCGCCCTGTTTCAGATGAACAATATCCATTTGCTGCTTGGAGACTCTGCCGGCCAGCTCGTGGAGCAGAAGATCCATTTCCAACTGCTGCATGATTGGGTCATGGGCAGGAATGGTATCTTCTAAAGGTGCACCATCGGGATATAATCCGACGTGAATACTGAGAACCTCCATATTGCGCTTGCGGCGCTCCTGGGTGCGGAAGTAATCATAGAGCCGGAATTTCATTTGTCGTGTGGCGATTGTGCTAAAAGAGAATTTTTGTGCAGATGGAGAGTTGAAGTAATCTTTTACTGCCTTTAAATATGCGAAAACAACCACATCATAAAATTCATCTTCCGGCAGATGGTTTTCATTCAGGAACTTGTAGACCAGTCCGTGATGATCAGTGGCAAATGCCTGTTGTTCTTTGGTTAATGGTACTTCACATAACATTGTGTTTTCCTCCTTAAATAAAAAAAGAGGGATACCTCCGGTGTGTTAAACCGAAGGCATCCCTTTGTTCATGTGTCATGTGGCGCAGGCCACATCAGAATACTTATGCGGGCAGCTGCTCGCAGTCACCATTGATCTGGCTGACAGTATAGTGACCGTCTGCCGGCTCGTTGGTCATGGCGCCAGGCTCGATTACATAATCGCAGCCGGTGTCGCGCTGCTCCTCAGTGATCTCGGCACGCTGCTGGAGCAGGAGTTTGATCTGCTCCTTAAAACTGTTGGCGTAAGCCCGGATCTGAGCCAGCTCCTCGCCCTGGAAATCCTGCAGCAGTTTGAAGGTAGCAACACTGTAGTCATTGGTGCCGTTGTTCTCACGCTTGAGACCAATCTGCACGATACTGCCGCAAGTGGCGCGGCGGCGGAGCATGAAGGCCCGGTTCAGAAATTCCTTGAAGGGCTTGATGCTGGTAGGAGGCAGATTTACCTGCAGAGGCATGTACTCACCACTGCGAAGCAGGTAGAGCACACGCATATTTTTACAGGCTTTTCCTTTGCTGCCATCAGGTGCAGAACCAAAGCGGTTCATCACGCAGGCAGCACAGGCGCCTCCGGGAGTGCCGATGCCAACCTTGCCATCCACAGAAGAACAAAGCGGCGTGGTATCGTCGTCATATTCGCTGCCAGCCGGCCAGTAGGCGCAGGTGGCGTGGTTATGTAGAATGACGCCTACCAGATTCTTTTCATAGTCGGGATTGTCCGGATCATCGGACGGCATCTCAAATTGGAGTGTGCCGCCGGCGGGAATCTTGACACGCTGAAAGCTCATCTGCAGACCATCGGCGTCCTCAGCCAGTTCCTCGGCGCTGAAATCGCCTTCGATCATAGTGGGGAGCATGAATTTTTCCTGTTTCATCAAATCGCTGTTCTGATTATACATAGTGGTTCCTCCTTAAAAATTGTGATGGTTGCAGATGGTCAGGCGGCCATCTGATTGATACGGTTCCACTGCTGTCGGGGCATGGACAGGATATTGTATCCGATCCCCTCCAGGGCAGTGGCGCGGTCATAGCTGTCCACATCCTGACTAAAGCGTGTTACGGCATTGGATAGCCCATAGAGGGTCAGATCTTTGCCTTCAATCAGACGCTGCAGAACGCCGGTGCTTTCTTCCTCGGTGATATTGAAATCCTTGCTTGCCAGACGGACAACGCCGGGAATATCAGTGGTATTCATCTGAACGGTTGTGGCTTCACGCATCATGCCAACTACCCGTGTAAACCGCGTTTCATCCACGGCGGCCATCACGGTATCTTTGATCTTCATGGCAAATGCGTGGTCATCAGCGGCCAACGTCTCCTGTGAGAACAGTTGGAAGTTTTCATCTGCCTCATTGACCCGGCCGATGTGAGTGCGGCGAGTCTGGGCATCGTTGACGACCATGCCGTTACTGCATACCAGCCGATAGACCAAAGGCTGGATGTTGACGGAACCCAGTCCAACTTCACTATTGCTGATGATAACGCCGGACTGTACGATGTCACCGGGTACAACTTCGGCTTCAAGCCGCTTGTTGACTACCTTGATGTACATACGGCTGTCCGTGATCTGGCAGCTTTCAAAATAGGCGTCCTCCATTTGCTGAATGACAGGAAGGACGATTTCTGCAATGTCCAGATTGTCAATGCGGCGATAGCGGTTGCTCAAAAACGCCCGTACAGTGCCATCCAGGGTGCGGACCATACGCTGGGTCGGTTCCCGCTGGAACCAGGAATTCACATTCTCTGCCAGCAGTTCCGGATAATCGGAAAGCATACGGTCATAGTAAGCAGCCGGAATCTTCAGATGTGCGCCGATCTGCCGATGGGCAATCTGGTTGATCTCCAATGGCTCCACCAGTGGGTCATCGTGGTCATCAAAGGTGTGGAGATAAAGTTGAGAACCAAAAGGTTCTACTTGAAGTCGCCTGGTATCAAGCAAATAGTCTTGCTTGAGTTTGGATTGGCGTTCAATCTGCTGTGCCATTTCCACGATGGTAAGTCCTGATTTCATTCGTCAAGTTCACTCCTTTCTCTGTGTTCCTTGGCATCAGAAGCATTACCAGGATACCTGAATACCCTGGGCAGTGACTTCAGCCGCCAGACCATTGCTTTCCAGTACCTCTGCCAGACGGGGCCAGTAGACCTTCTGGGGAAAGTTGTTCAGATGCTCCTGAGAAACAGCATCTTCGCCCTGCTCAATGCAGATATCACCGTCTTCCCGAAGCGTCAGTTTGCTGTGTCCACGGGAATTAAGGTCGGAGATCAGTGCTTCCAGTACAGAGCGTCCCTGCGTTTCATACCAGATACGGGGATCAACAGGCTGCCTGTTCGGAGGTGTTGCATCATCCTCGTTTGTTTCTCCGCCGACCTTGGATAGCGGAACGATCTTGACCATATCGCATTTGATATTGGCGTTCTGATCCAGTGTCACATCAGCGTGATCAAACTCGTCAATGCCAAACACACGGATGCGGCCGGTACCGCCATTGCGGATCAGCTGCTCCGGCTGCTTTTCACACCACTCGAAGGTGGCTTGCGGATAAGCGGAGCGCAGATATGCCAGAATACGATGGTTGGTGTGGCGAACCAGCAGTTCATCGGAGCTGGTGCTGCCCAGGTCAGGGATCTCAAAACTTCTTGTTTGGATGCCTTCTGCATGGAGCCGTCTGGTGCGCTGCTGACGCTGGCGATGCCGTTTAGCCTGCTGCATATAGGGGAGAAGCAAGATCAAAACTACCCACAGTCCCCAGAGAGTGAAAACGCCCAGAAGTAGCCAAACCTGCCAGGGCCCACGTACCAGAGCCATAATTGCGATGACCGCACCAATCAGGATCGTGATGCTGCCGCTCAAAAATCCTTTGTCATTATTCATGTTTGATACCATCCTTTTTTCTGAATTTGTTGGAAAACAAAAAAAGAGGGACCGCACCAAGCTTTCAGTTTCATTCTGAAAAACTTGATACGGTCCCTCTTGGGCGCCGAAGTAAACTACTCCGGCAGGGATTCACGGTCGCCGTCCAATACCTCTGTGAGAGGTGGTGCGGGTTCCGCAGTAATGTCCGGGTCATTCTCCTGTCTGTTCGCTGCGGCGGGCTGTTTGGGGAGGAAACCAAAGTCATTTAGACTGACCTTCAGCTTCTTTTCCAATTTACCGTCCTTCATGCGAACATCTACCAGCCGCTGTGAGCCGGCAAGCCAGATCATACTGCCTTTTTTGACCTTGAATTGCATGAGCCGGGTGACATCTGCATCCCAGGCCCATACCTGATAGAACTGCGTCCAGTTTTTGGTGCGTTCCATCAGATCAAAGCATACATAGCTTTGTTTGGACTGGCTTTCTTTGGGTACAAGGTCGTTCATGACGCGCCCGAACACAAAAATCTGTGCCATAACACTCCTTTCTGCCATTGGCATTATTATCTATATAAAAAAGTGCCAGCAGTTTTTCGGCCCTTAAAGGGCGCAAAAAATCACTGACACTTGCATACAAACTTAACAGCGTGTGCAATGCAGGCTTTTGGCCTACGGTACAGATCAAAAAGATCTGTATTCCCAAATGGGATACGCACAAAAATCAATTACAAGTTCAGTATAGCACTGTATCTTGTGCCTGTCAAGATGTAAAACGCTATATATAGATTTATAGCCAGCGACAAGTACGATATGTAGTAGTTGAAAAGGTCTTACTCTGTAAGATGGTTCATAATACGGTAGTAGTCGTCCAATAGGTAGAACTGCGTTTTTGTTGGAGATGCAGTTTGGTAGTCAAAGATCAGACCATATAGGCTGCCGGTGCCATCCACTCCCAGGGAACCAAACCAGCAGGACATCGTATGGCCGTTGAAATACCATAGCTGCAGGTCGTTATATTCCGATTCAGTAACGAGTCCTTTGCGTGCCAGCCGAAGGGCGTCATCTTCATTGATCAGAGGATGAGACAGAAAATCGCGGTAAAGAATATCGGACATACCAAGCGCCTGCTGGTAGGTAAGCGGGTTGGGATTGTCCAGCCACCAGCGGGTCAGCGCTTCAAAGTCATGGATGACTGGGCGGGGCGTAAGGCTGCGGAATTGTTTTAAAAAAGCGATTACTGTTTTCGGAGCAGCTGGAGCCGGTACAGGTATTTCCTGCACACAGTCATTGAGAAAGGCAAACGCGATTTTTTCACCGGTTTTGTCCTCCAGCATCAGTCCGAAGCGTGACAAAGGAGCGAGCAGGAAATGCTCTAGCGCAAAGTTTTCTTCCAGAAAGCGATAGACTTTATATTGTTCGATGGTGTGGGGCTTATACATAGGAAACCCTCCTTTCCTTGATCTACCCAATAAATAGGGACAGAAGGAATGTATTCTGCAAAATATAAGGAAATCAGGCGTTTGTCATTGTGATTTGCAAAATGCCCTTTAAGAAAGCGAGGTGGCTCAAAACCACCTCGCATTTTTAGGATTCAGAGGACGGATCGGGATGCTCCTCCGGCTCGCTGATTGCTTCATAGCCCAAAAAGCTGTTCGTTGAAAGTGCTGCGTCCAGATAGTCATTTCCAACGACAGGCCGTGACCCTTTCTGAAAGTAAAATCGGTAGGGCTCGCCTATTTTAAGCAGGGCCGATTTACTGAGAAGCAGTGTGATCTCTATGCCATGGCTGTCTATCAGATGTACTTTGCGGTAGCGGCGGAGCATAGGTGTACTGATACCGGCGCAGATGCCTTCCACTACCTCGTAGTTCTTATGTGTTGCAGTCGCCCAGATCCCTCGACAGGATATAAGACAGGCGCAGAGTACGACAATCCCCAATGCCAGCAGGATATGATCTTTAGTCGCCACACAGATGATGACGCTGATTCCCGCACTGGCGATTCCGGCCAGCAGAGTGAGCAGAAACTTTCGCTGCAATACAGTGGGAAAAAGAGTCCATTGTTTCATCATGCTCATACCCTCTCAAAGATAATCTGCTGCCGCAGATAAAGATTGGCAACGGCTAATGTTACCGGCTTGCTGCTCTGGCTGATTTTGACCATGCTTGCAATGTTGTCACTGGTGGTCGTTTCATCTCCGTAGAGGGAATCCAAAAGCGCACATTCATTGGGGAGGCGGGAAATATTTTTATCTATGCACTTGATGATCTCTGCAGTGGAGAGCAGGGCTTGTCCGGCAAGGCGCATGACCAGAGCTTCGTATTTGGTGCGTTTATCTTTCTGGAACAGTTTCCGCGCAGCGGATACCGGAACATGTGCCAGCAGCGTCAGCTTGACAAAAGAGGCGAGCCGGAGGAAGAACGGTCCGCTGGTTGGGATAATGCTGAGCGAACCAAGCAGGTCATACAGAGCATCGTATTCTGTTTCACCGCTGCCGGATACCAGAAGACCGCGGGTAAGCAGTCGGTTTGTACAGTCTTCCCAAGAACGCTCGGTACAGTAACCGGATGCGGTGGCTAGCTTTTCGTATTCTTGTGCGATGTCATCCCAGCGCAGGATTCTCCAGTTGAGCATGCTCCAAATCACCATTTCCTGCATATCGACCATGTATTCCTGACCGCCTAACAGGATGATTGGACAACTGCGGTTGCAGCCGTTTGTCCTTCGTTCAAACCGGCCGACCGCAGTGTATAGGGTTTTGATTGCCATATTTCGATACCTCCTTTTTATACATATCCCTTACTGTTATTGATGCTGATTTTCAACAAATCAAAGCAGGCAGGTTAAAAAGTCAGGGTCATTGCGAAGTTTTTCCAGGGAGCGGGAGATCCAGGCGCCCACATGGGAAGGAGGGACTTGATAGAGGGCGGCGATGTCTGTAATGCGCATTCCCTGAACCTTCAGCGCCAGTGCTTCGATGCCAAGTCTGGCAACGCCCTGATAGTTCTGTTTGCTGGCTTCCAGCAGATCAAGGGTCTCCAGACGAGAAAGGTGGGAGTCAAAATGGTCATCCGGCTGGTCTACCTGCTCTCCATCTGCGGCCAGCTCGCCCTGTTCTCCGATGATCAGCCGACTGACGTGCCGCCCCTGACTACAGATTTTTCGGCAGTAGGAGAGGAGTCCATTTTTCACAACCTTTTTGGCGTAGGTTGAAAACTGCGCCTGTCCGGCATTGTAGGTAAAAGCGGCCTTGCAGAGCCACAGGCATCCTTCCTGAAACAGATCTCCATACTCCAGACCACAGATGCCGGGATTTACATGGATGTTGTTGACAATGACCCAGTGAACGATGGATAGGTTTTTTTCTACCAGTGTCTGCTGGTCTTTGGTAAGCTTAAAGTTTTGCTTCATCAGGCTTCACCTCCGTTCAGGCAGCACGCCCGGATGTGTACGCCGGAGCCTGCTGACAGAGGGAAATGACTTGCTCGCACATATATTCGGAAAACTGGCCGATGTGGGTCTGGTGTGCATCCAGCCCCAGTTTGGCTTGCAGCCAGATATAGACCTCCCATTTTTCCATATGGCAGTCCTGCTGCAGTTTTTTTAGGGCACGATGGGCCAGAATGCGTTTGTGGCGCAGATCGCCATTCGCCAGTGTCCCCATGGGGAGCAATGTGCGCTCATGAGCACTGACATAGGCATTGCAGGCCGGCCATCTGTCGCAGACATACAGGTACTTCCCTCTGGTTTGCGGGGTAGATCCATACACAAGGCTTGCAGGTCGAAGAGAAGCGTGCGCATGACAGTACGGACATTTGATTTGCTTTTGTTTCAATAAAATCACCTCCATTACGCGCCGATGACGGCGGCATTGCGTCTTAACAGGCAGAATCATCCGAAGTAGGTATCCCGGTCTGGGCATAGCTGTAAAAACGGACATACATGGTCCGAAGAGGTATGCCATTCCAGAAACTTGGTATAAGCAGTCCGGAACGAGCGGCACTCCAGAATTGCAGAGCATTCTTCGGGGTCCACTGCTTCTCCACTCAGCTTCCGCACTGTCTGGACGGACAGAAAGATCGGCTGACAGCTTGCGTCTGCTGCCATCAGGAACCCCTCACAGGATGCCTGCCGGATCATTGGACAAAGTGAACCGCTGCAGCGGATGAACAGGGCGTTGCGCCAGTTACCCCGGACTGCCTGCAGAAAGGAATAGAACTGACACGGTTTTTGATTCATGCTTTCACCTCCGTTATTCGTTATCTGCAAATAAAAAAGGGGGCCAGCTGCAGAAGTTCTGCAAACTGGCCCCTGATTTGGTGCTTAGGAGAACAGACTTTCAATCTCCTCAGTGATGCGGGGGATGACCGTATCGTTGAAGATGAGGGTCAGAGCCGCCAGGAGCAGCGCACCCAAAACTACGGCGATAATGATCTTGACGGCGTCCGAAATGTAAAAATCGCCGCGCTGATTGGACAATGCCATACGGCCGCGGTTGAGCAGATAGTTGGCTTTGCTATAGATACGGGTCGTGAATTTTCTCATGGGTAACCTCCTGTTATATGTTTGATGATTGAGTGGATAGGTATATCAAGTCCACCGTCTGTTAAGCGCGGCGGATAGGCTTGATCAGATTGTTTTTGTTGGAACGGGGCCGGTTCGGATATGCTTTAGGCCGCTGGAACAGCAAGCAACGAAAGCGGCGTTTTTTGGTGCCGGTATCATTCGGCGGATAAAATTTCTTTTTGGGCATAGGCATTCTCCTGTAAAAAATGAAGCCGGGCTGATGAAACAGTCCGGCTCAGTTCAGATGAAAAGAAATGATGTGCCTGCCGCTATGGAAAATCGCTTGGGTACAAACGCTCACCTCCCTGTGTATCTGTCTTCCATATGAGGAGCAGGTATGAAAACGCCTGGAAGTACCGTGGCGGATGCCGATTAGCCAAAGAACGCCCCGAGCGAACTCATAACCTCGGTACAGAGCACCACCAGGTAGATGATCATAATACAAATCAGCATCATCATAGAGTAACGCTGGATCTTTTTGGGACGTTTGGCAGCTTCCTTTTTCAGATTGTTCTGCTCGATCTGACGCATATCGAAGGTAATCATTTTGAAGTACATCCGCTGGTCATCACCGCGCAGGACACCAATCAGGCCACGGATCACATCGGACAGCATGGGGCTGCCAATGCGGGTTTCAAATCGAATGAGGGCATTTTCATAGTTGCCGGTCTTCATATCAGCAATGGTCTGATCCAGTTCGGCGCCGAAGTCTTTCCCAGCCACACGGCGGTAGGAAGTCAGAATTTTAAGTACATCCCTGTCATTTTCAAGGCTCTGGCCGACGGTCAAAGCAAATCGGGGAATCTCGCCCTCGATCAGCTTGCGGCGCTTTTTAACAAAATCAAAGGCTGCATAGTAGGTTGAAAACCACAGTGCCACCGCAAGACCAATCAAAATAGGCACCAGCAGCGGAATAAGAAATGCCATGGGGATGGCACACAGGCCGACTGCCCCTGCAGTTACCCAGGCTCTGGCCGTATAGACCTCTGGGGTAAGCTGCAGACCTGCAATGTCCAGAGCGCGTTGTACCTTATTGCGCTTGAGCCGGTCCAGCCGCAAATAAGGGGCGATCCAACCGGCGATTTTTGTCACATAGACATCAAGCAGCTTTTCGTTTTTGGTGCCCTGCTGTTTGCGGGAGAGCATCATCATTTGTGAGGTCTTCTTGGTCGGGATGTCCACAAAGGCGCAGGTCAGGTTGTAGACAGCGAAACCGAAGAAGATGATGGCGATGAGCGCCAGAAAAGTCATACGCTATCACCTCCATATTCGATGGGCTTGCTCAGTTTCATGATCTGTGTCAGCGAAAACAGGATGATGGCTGCACAGATCGCCAGTGCAATTTTGCCCGGTGTGGTGAAGATAAGGGTGTGGAACCAATCCTCATTCAAGAAATAGAGCAGCGGCACATTGGCGATAACCAGAAATATCATGGTGATGGCTTCACGCCGCGGCCCTTGCATCATTGCCTCCAGTTCCGACTGCACCACACGCACATCGGAGAATTTCTGGTTGATGGTAGGAAGGGTATTCTTCATACTGCGGTCGGACTGGCACTGGATGAGGGTGCCGCACCATTCATGGAAGACCCGGTTGGGAATCTTCATCTTCAGGCTGTTGATAGCGCTGGTGATGTTGGCATTGATCAGTTCCGCTTCATAAACGAAGGCTTCAAAGTTGGCTTTTACCGGCTCATTGATATAGGGCAGGTTTTCCTTGACAGACCGGATTAGATCCTCGGTGCGCAGGTAAGAAGTCGTGATAATGGAAATAGCGGTTTCCAGTTCTTCATTCAGGTGCTTTTTATAGCTGGTGGCAGTGCTGCGCAGATACCAGATCGGTATAAGGGAAAAACCGATACCCAGAATGGGCACCATGTACACATTCCCAATCAAAAGGGCAAGTACAGCCCCCACCGCGAACAGGATCAGGGACAGTCGTTTTATTGCCTCATAGCGGTCCGCCCGTCCGGTGCCCTTCAAAATCTGTTTCAGTTCGTAATCCTGATTAAAAAAGCCCTTGGCTGGTGTGCCCAGAAGAACATTCAGTTCATCAGACAAGGTGGCGGATTTTCGCTGGGAGCGGAAGAGGGCGTCAATAAAATCACCCGGTTTCACACCAAACAGAGCCAAAAGCCCAGCACTGAGCAGGATAAAACAGATAAGATAGATCCATTGCAATTAACCCACCTCCTTTGGCGGCTGCATGAATTCTTCCAATTCCTTGTTGGAAATGCCATTGTCCAACAGCCTTTTCTTCAAGGAATCGGAGATCAAGCCGATTTTTTTATGGTGCCCTACCACACGGGTTTCACCACGGTCATCAGTTACATTGTCCTCCACTTCATATTTGTATAGGGAATGGGCGATCAGCCGCCCGTCCCGGTAGTCCTCGCCCTCAATGATTTCCATGATCTTACGGGAACGGTCCTCCAGCTGCTTGGTAAAGACGATGATGGGATACGCCTCTACCATGATCTGCATGAGGATGGAGTCATCCATGTTGTACTTGCGTTTGGCAAGGGTCATCATCCTGCGGTAAGTACTGTTGCAGGAATTGGAGTGGATGGTGGTACATACGGTATGGCCGGTGCGGGAACTTTCGGCTGCGGACAGGCTTTCTGCCGCTGACCGCATTTCACCTACACCGATGACATCCGGATGCTTACGCAGCACCCGCTCCAGAAGAAAATCCTGATTGATGTTCAACGCAGGGTTCTCGCTGGGGCGGGTCAGCAGATGTACTACGGAATTAAGGATATTGCCCTGCGCATCCCGCTTGACCAGATCAAATTCGCGGCTGCCTTCTTCAATGGTAATAAGGCGCCGGTTATTGGGCACATTGGACAGCAGCCAGGCCATGATCGTGGTCTTGCCGGAGCCGGTAGAGCCTGCAATACAGACGGACACCCCATAGCGGATACATGCAGTCAGAAAGTGAAGCATTTCAGCAGTGGCACTGCCAGAGTTCAGCAGTTTTTCTTCACTGACGGTCTGCTGGTTGACAATACGAATGGAGGCATTGACGCCTACATCCGCATCCACAATGGGAGTTTTATCCACCGAAATACGGATGTTCTTGTCCAGAAATCCCACAATGCTGGGCATGGTGTCATCAATGACCATGCCGCAGGCGTTGAGCATCCTGCGGATCACATCGATGGCGTGCTGGGGCGAACTGAATTTATCAGGGATCTTGATGCTGCGCCCACTGGATTCGATCACTTCAATGTCGTTGTAGGCGTTGATGTTGACCTCCTCAACACCGGGCTTATAGATCCATTTCTTCAAAAAGGAATAGCCGGCCATGTCTTCATAGAGCTTGGAACACAGTTCTTTTGTAGAGAGCCCGTCAAGGGCATATTTGCGTTTGACAATGTAGTGTTCCATCAGTTCTTTCAGCAGGCTTGTGGCACGCTCTGCATTGCCTTCCCCAGCTTCGGCAATGGTGGAGGCATGGTTTTCGGCAAAATACCGCTGTACATCCTCCAGTACCTGGTCATAGGTCAACTCCTGATTGGCGGCCGGTGTGAAGAATATATCATTCAAATTACTCATCGGCATCCTCCTCACATTCATACGCCGCATCCTCCTCTGACTGCTCGGCCAGTTCCATTTGCTCCAGAATTTCCAGTACCTTGTTCAGTGAAGCAGTGTATTTGGGGTTACAGTAGGTGATAGCCCTGAACATACCGCCTTCGGTAGCACATCGGTCGATCTCCTTACTGTAGGGAAGCAGGCCGTCAAACCCGCCAATGATATAGCCCATTTCATCCAAGGCGTGGAAGGGACGGGCCAGACCGGCGAATGTCATATGCTCAGAAAACCGGAAGCGCTCGTCCACAAGCAGAGGTTGATGGGCTTTCAGGTAGTTGATGCCCTTTAGGTCCGGGGTGAGGATACGGATGACCACATCGCCGGCTTCAATGGCGGCGGGAGTGAACACATTGGTCATGCTGGTGCTGCAGTCCAGAATGACGAAATCTACCAGTTTGGCGGCAGCATGAATGAGCTGCAGTACCATGGTATATTTGACCTCTGGGTAGCTCAGCGGGTTTTCTCCTGCCGCATAGCCCATCATCCCAATGAAGGGATAGTTTTTCAGCACTGTCACATGACTGGCAACCAGAGATGTATCAATCTCCACACTGCTCAAAACCTGGCCGATAGAGGTATTGGTCTGGATGATCTGCTCCGGCAGCCAGACCGGCAGCATAGGGACATTCATATCGGCATTGATAATGATGGCTTTCCGCTTGTCCCGGGTCAGGGCTTTGGCCAGAATACAGCAGAACATGGATTTGCCGCTGCCGGGGCTTCCCCAGACGGTGATAACTTTACCCATAACGAAGATCCTCCTTCCTTGATTTGATTATTCTGCCGAGGGTGCAGTTTCATTAGTGGATTGTGCAGACTCTGCAGTTTCCGTTTCCTGGGGTTCACTTTCAACATCAGAATTTTCCGCATCTGCAGCTTCTTCCTTAATCAAAGTTTCGGGGAAGTAGATTTCCTGCAGAGTCTTATCCTGCTCGGCAAGCAGCTCATCTGCCAGTTTGTCATTGTTGCGGGAGATAAGAGCCACATGAGCTACGCCGTCATTTTCAAGACCGGTAATGATCTTCGCCTGTTCAGGGCTTGCCAGCACAGTGATGGTGGCTGACTGCTGCTTTTCTCCATCCTCCGTGGGCTCCTTGGCATTATCCACATTGATGCCGCCTGAGTCTGTGACGGACAATACTTTGACAAAACGCAGTTCCGGTACTTCGGCCGCCGTATCAAGAAAGTGGTAAATACGGATGATGTCACCGGGCTGAAGCTTGTCAGAGAGGCCGGAAGCAAGTGTTTTAACGGTCAGCGAGATAGCAACCTTACCGGAAGGGATGCTGTTGAGCGCCACATCGGACGAAACCGGTACAGAGCTGATCTTGTTGGTAAGGATATAGTCACCCACAGCCAAGTCGGCGGTAGCGTAAAGACCATTTACATCGGAGAGCTGATGGGCGATGTTGGAGGGGAGGTTATAGCCGCCTACCTCAACCACCTCGGCATTTTCTGACGAGATTTGCTCGCCTTTCAATACCGGCTGGGTGATACGGACGATTTCCTCTTTTCCATTGGTCTGACGGGCGATGGTTGGAAGTGCCACAAAGGCGATAACTGCCGCCAACAGCAGAGAGAGGATACCGAAGATGAATCGGTTATTCAGTTTCATAAGCGTTGTCTCCTATCTACTACAATATAAATTGGTTAATGCACTTAACAACCAGTTAGGTTGTTAGCCATCTTATTGCTTAAGCTGTATAATGATGGGGCAATCGGTATATCGGCTTCCTTTCTTGGACTTACACGTCCGTTTTTAAGACTGATAACCAGCTCCTCATTCGCAGCGTTCGTTTTATGCAGGTTGAACCACTTTCAGTGCGTTCGTGTCACACCACAGTAGATTGAATAGGCAATGAGTAAAGTTGGTATTTATCTTTTGCACTATAAGTCTTAAGGAGTGACAAATTTATGAACATGAACGCAGTTGGTATTGATGGTTCTAAAGGTAAAAGTATGGTTGCCATCCTTCGTCCTTATGGTGAAATTGTTTCTACACCATTTGAAGTCAAGCATAGTCAGCGGTATTCGCTCTCTTATCGAACACATTCAAGCCATTGATGGTGAGTCACGCATTGTGATGGAACATACGGGACGTTATTACGAACCCATTGTCCGTGAACTCTCACAGGCTGACCTTTTCGTATCTGCCGTAAATCCCAAACTTATCAAAGACTTTGGAGATAACTCCCTTCGCAAAGTGAAGTCTGACAAAGCAGATGCTTTAAAAATTGCTCGCTATACTCTTGACAGTTGGACAGAACTCAGACAGTATAGTTTCATGGACGAGATTCGTAATCAGCTTAAAATCATGAATCGCCAGTTTGATTTTTACATGAAACATAAAACCGCTATGAAGAACAACCTTATCGGCATCCTTGACCAAACTTATCCCGGTGCAAATACCTATTTTGATAGTCCTGCCCGGGAGGACGGAAGCCAGAAGTGGGTTGATTTTGCTACCACCTATTGGCATGTGGATTGTGTTCGCAAACTGTCGCTTAACGCATTTGTTGACCACTATCAAAAGTGGTGCAAACGTAGAAAGTACAACTTCAGCCAGTCAAAAGCTGTTGAAATCTATGAAGCATCTAAGGAGATTGTTTCTGTACTTCCAAAAGACGATTTGACAAAACTAATTGTCAAACAGGCTGTAGAGCAATTAAATATGGCTTCTCAGACCGTAGAACAGCTTCGTGCTATGATGAATGAAGCTGCCTCCAAACTGCCTGAATATCCTATTGTAATGGCTATGAAGGGTGTCGGTAGATCACTCGGTCCCCAGCTTATGGCTGAGATTGGTGATGTTTCCCGCTTCACTCACAAAGGGGCTATCACCGCCTTCGCTGGCGTTGACCCCGGCGTAAATGAATCCGGTTCTTACGAACAGAAAAGTGTTCCTGCATCCAAAAGAGGTTCTGGCACTCTTCGTAAAACCTTATTCCAGGTAATGGATGCCCTTATCAAAACCAAACCACAGGATGACCCTGTTTATCTGTTTATGGACAAGAAGCGGTCGCAGGGTAAACCTTACTATGTCTACATGACTGCTGGGGCGAATAAGTTTCTTCGCATCTACTATGGACGGGTGAAAGAATATCTTTCATCGCTTTCGAAATAGTCATCTCATACATACCTTTATTTCAGACCAGCGAATATCGGTGGTCTTATTTCAATGTTCAAATTCCTACATAAAACTTTTTGCCTGAAATAATCAATTTACTATTGATTTTTTATTTGCAGGCTTAAAAATAGTTGGGCCAGGGTCGCTGTACAGCAGCCACAGGCGAGAAATGGCAGGAACGGGATAGCAAGGGGCTGCCCAGTTCGATAAAGCCGCCTGAGAAGAAAGATCACAGGCATTGCGGTAACAGCGGCAGTCAGAAAGACCAGCGCCATGCCGGAAGGACCATAGACCAGCCCTAATATCCCGCAGAACTTGATATCCCCGCCGCCAAGACCGGTGCCGTTTGTTGCCAGTGCAGCTGCCAATGGAATACAAAAGCCGAGCAGGGCACCTACCAGGGCATGGGTAGCGACCGGCCAGAGGAAGAGCGGCGGGAGCCCATGATTTAACAGGAAATACCCCTGCAGGACCGGTGCCAGGGCAGCTAAGGGGATAAAAAAGACGAGTGCCCGGTCAGGCACCCGTCTGTAAAGCACATCGTAGACAGCAAAGCCGGCCACCACAAAAAATATGGTAAGCAGGTAAGCTGTCCAGAGGTTATTCTCGATTGGTATACCAGTCATCATAAAGGCTCCCTTGGATCGAAACATAGTCATTTAGGTTGATGGATAACATGCCGTCAGGAGTCCAGGTATCCCACACCTGTGTATAGATGGTGTAGTCGGTGGCATCGGGGAACCACAGCGGTGTGAAATGCACTGTCCGGTCATAGGTGGAAAACTCGTTGGGCTTGAAGATGAATTTTGCACTTTGGCCGCCGGAACGCTGCAGAAGCCGCAGATAGGTCTGATACTGGAACTCAGGAAATACGGAAAAAGCAGTTTGGGGATAAGTAATGTGGCTGGTCGGGGCATCTGTGGACAGCGTTGCCCGCACTTCGGTTTTAACGCCGTACCCGCTTTTCATCGTCTTGCCGGATGCTGTGGGTACAATATCATCTGGCATTAGGGACATCTCGCCGCTGATGGAAGCGGAGTAGCCCGTATATTCGTATTCCCAATATCCTTCATCCACCCAGTGCCCGCCATCTTCACCGTGGTCGCACCATACCCATACAGGCACCCAGTAGCAGCTCCAGACGCCCCAGTTGGCAGTGAGCTTCTGCGTTTCACTGGGCAGGGGCGGCACAGAGTAGCCTGGATTGGTGTCGGTTGCCACAGGGTCAGGCGGAATGTGCTCATTCAGATCCACGATTTTTGCGACAAAGGTATCCTGAGCGGTATAGGCGCCGCTGACAGATACTGTAATGGTCACGGTCTGTGGGGTGGAGGGGGTATGCCATTTCACCCAGACTACCTGACTGTCACCGGCTGGGATCACTATATCATTGACCCGGTAGGTGGTGCCGAGAATATGGAAGGTAACCGATGCCGGATTATCCGGCGTCAGATCCTGATCCGTCCGCAGTGTGACAGCGGTGATCACATCCGTATCTACTCGGTATTCGACATCAGGGGCCTCAATTTCTCCTTCCGGCGGAGCTTCATCAAACCAGACGATACCAACGCCGAGGGTGCTGATGATGTCGGAATTGTTCTGCTTCCCGGTGGTGTTGCCTGTCCAGGCGGAGATGCCAAGGTCACTGAATTCCAGGAACATGGACAGCGGCAGGTTTTTATGGGTAAGCGAGGTCATGGTTTTCCGCAGATTGCCGCCGGACATCTGATCATACAGGCCGGCTTCAGTAGCTGTCATACAGTAATACTGGCCGTTGTGTGTGAAATAGGCAATGGGTTCGATCAGCAGCTTGTACTCGCCGGCAATCATCCGCTCATAATCGACTCTGGCTGCCTGAGCGACCATCATGCACGCATATTCAGAACAGAAATACCGTTTGATGGCTTCAATGTTGCTCTGCCCCTTGCTGCTGACGATTGTGGGCATAGACTGCGCGGGTTTAATGCAGGAATAGGCAGCGCCGGACTGGAGGGAGAGACCGGTGCCGCTCAGGTATTGCAGTTTGTTGACTTTCCCAAAATGGAGAAGACTGGTCTTCTGCGTCCGGTTTGAAAAGTCCAGAGGAGAAGATACGGCAGTTCCGCTGGATGCGTCAACAACCGTAATGCGGACGCCATCATTACCCGGAGTCCAGAAGTTGCTGCTTGTGCCCTGACCCATGCCGCCACCTCCGCCATCTATGTTTCCATTTCCACCCGTTGCAAAGGCAGAGGAGGGGAATAGACAGAAAACAAGGGTGAAGCAGCATAGGAAGGCGAGAAGTCGTTTCAAATACATCACGCTCCAATCCTTTTGAAAATAGGAAGGCCGCCACAATCCTGTGACGGCCAAGTAGTGCCATATTCAGTTGTAGTAAATCAGCCCATATTGCCGACTTGTTTGTTCAGATCCCCATCACTGTCACCGTTGGACTGCTGTACATCTCCGGGAACAACCCAGCCAAACACCGGATCGTATACAGCTCCATTTCCGTTGCTGGAGCCGGGAGCCGGTTCATTGCTGGGCGGTGTTTGCTCGGCGGGCGGGGCAGTAACCTCCGGAACTGACGGGTCGGGATTGACGGTATGCTCCTGACCAGGATCTTTGATTTCGGTCTTACCTTCCGGCACCGGAGGAGGCGATTCTTCAGGCTTTTCAGTATCGGTAAAGTCGATCACAACCTCATCCTCCGTTTGGGAGGTTACTTTGGGATATTCTTCTTTGGCATCTGTGGACTGGCCGGGAGCATAAGCATCTGCTCCATTATCACCATCTGTCTGTGTGCCGCCATCTGACCAATCGCCGGTGACGCTGCTGGGTGGGGATTCATCCGGCCTAAAATCTCTGGTACGGTCGCGGCTTACGAACCAGCAGACACCCAGAATAGTGACGCAGAGGAGAGCCAGCGAGGAAACAATAAAGCCTTTGGATTGGAAAAATTTCTTCATATTTTACATACACTCCTTTTTTGCTGTTATATAAAGCCTATACGGTAGAATGTGCCGGGCTTTCAACAGTATTGTTAGAATTTTGTGTTGTGGTAGCCTGTTAGCTCCACCCGTTGGGTGATAGCCGGATAACTGTGGCCGAACATCCACACATAGAACTCCACGTCACAGTAAAAGATGTACTCAACCCGTCCATCCTCAACATTGAAATCCAGGCTGATGTCGGAAACCTTGTAATCCTCCGTTGAAAGCGGAATCTTGGAGTCCAGGCCACCTGCCACTGTAGCCTCCAGCATGTCGGTATAGTCACTGCTGGAGTAAAGGGTATTTAGGTACTCTTCAAAGTTGGTCTCACGCTGGGAGCGGTAGGTGTCTGCATAAATCGTGCCGCTGAGGTTATTTAACTCCATTTTAGCGCCGTTGCGGATGTTGATGCAGGTGATCCGGATGGAAGCATACAGGAGCAGGAAGGAAATCAGCATCACGATGCCTACCACAAAAAAGCAGGCGAAAAAGGTGATCTCGCCCCGTTCGTTTCGCAGCGGCTGTTTCAGCCGCAGGAATATGCGTTTCATAGGTCACCTCACTTCCAGTAGTGCTCACTGACGCCGCTGCCACGGGCAACCACTGTGATGTTTACCAGGTCAAAATTCCAGAACCCGCCTAGTTTGGCATCTCCCTCGATAGTAATGAAGAAGGGGGTGCCCAACTGGATGGCATTTGTCATACCGGATGGCCTGGATGATGTGTAAGTAGCGTCAATGGAGTAGGAGATATTTTCGGCTCCTTCGATCTGAGAACTCAAAAATTCAAACAGCTCATCGGTCTCGCCGTTGACGCCGCCGGAAAGCTGGATCTGTTTGACCATCTGATCGGCAGCATGGTCAAGTTCCTGCTTGGTGGAAATAATGCTGAACAGGTCAATAATGAAGGCCAGCAGTAGGACAGCGATGAAGATGAAGACCACCGTACTGAAATAGTTGGCCTCGCCCCGCTCGTTGTTCAGCATTTTCCGGGCTTTTTGAAAGAGAATAGAAACCACCACCTTTACTGAAATTGAAAACAGCCGCTCCAAACCGGAGCGGCTGCTATGCAAAGTTTTGACTGTACCAAGTATAACAGATATGGATTTACGGCGAAAGGGCAGGACTGTGCCAATGTAGAGACAATTTTGTGCCAACCATGTTTCTTTGAAACATTACAGCAGTGATTCCACCAGCTGATAGATGTCGGTAAATGGATTGACAGCAATTCCAAACGGTTTGCTGCTGTCATTTTGAAGATGGTATTGCTCTACACGTTTGGCGTTCTGAATCGCAATGGCTGTATGCTCTGCTAACTGGTTATATACATCGCCAGCTTTCTCATAATCAGGGAGATAAGTGGTCAATGCGTTTTTCACTGCGGGATAGTCTTTGAAAAATTTGGTGGTGTACTGGAAATGCAACAGATACCAAAATTCAAAGCAGGGATTGGAGAGTGCAATCTGAATCCCCTTCGCATCTGCCATTTTCCTTGCCTTGGAGAGCAGACTGTCCTTTGCAGTGATGGGGTCAGGGTTGTTGTAGTTCACATCTCCATCTGCAACTACCCATACAGAGTCTCCCTCTGATACGGAAATCTGATTTTTGTTCTGATATTCCACGGCTTTCCTGATCAGGCTGAGGTAATCAGTTTCACCTCCGCTGGTGCGGCTGCCGACCACACGAATATCAATGTTTGTCTGACGGTTGCGGTAGTGTTCAAAATACTTAGGCTCAGTTTGAGAACCCTCCGTTACAATCAGAATGACAGGCTTTATTTTTCTGCGTCGCTGTCCGCGCTTTTCAATTTTTCCATGTGCCATTTTACAGCCCTCCCTTGATAAAGGGGATCGCACCATAACGGCCAATCAGATAGCCCTTCTCCACCTTGGCATCCTTGCGGATGGAAAAATCGTAAAGGGAGAACAGATCGGTAGCCGCTGTTTGCTCGTCTTTTTCGGTAAACCAAATCTGATCTCTCCTCAGTACATCCAGGTCAAGAAGATTGGTGTTGTGTGATGTGAAAATCAACTGGGCTCCATTTGGATTGAACTCCACGCTGTTAAAAAGCGAGACCAGATGCTTTGTCAGAAGAGGATGCAGATGAGCGTCCATCTCGTCAGCGACAAGAAGGGTTCCTTCATCCAGCACCTTTTTTACAACACCGATCAGTTTGAAATAACTGTTGGTGCCATCAGACTCCTCTGCCATGTTCAGCGCGTAGGAAGAAGTATTTCCCTCTGTATCCTGTACTGTGTGAATGGCCTCAATATTGGTAAAGATATCATTGCGCTGAGAAGGAGCGGGTTCTGCATCACGCATCTGAAGGGACTGTATGCCAAAATCTGCAACACGCAGCATAGAGGCGATCACATGCCGGTAGTCATCATCTTTGAGTTGTTCTGCTTCAAGGCCGTAGGCGTCTGCAACAGAATTTTTCGTGATGATCTGGCAGGAAGCAAACCATTCCAGAACCGGAATCACTTTGGAATAGCTCCAGTTTGATGCGACAGACAGATAGAGCTTGTTGGCCGAAGTGCGATCCTTGAGAGTGTTTTGTTCATCGACATCAACGGTAAAGCGAAAATCTTTTGTGTCTTTTCGCTCAAAAATGAGTGCCTGCCTGCCATTGGGATAGTAATACAGATATTCTTCAATAACAGCTTTGTCTGTTACAGAAAAGCCATACGCATATCGGATGCCATTTGTGGTGAAGATGACCTCAAAGCTGCTGGGGCGAGAGGGTGTTTCCCGGTCAAACTTGAAAGGCGAACGCTCAATGGTTTTGTGGAGCTGCTGGTTATGCGACGTCAGCACATAATTTACCATGAACCAAAACGCATTCAGGACATTGGACTTTCCGGAAGCATTGGCGCCGTAAATCACGGCAGACTTCAAATGCTTTTTGTTTCCGTCCACAATCAGGTGCTCCGGATGTTCGTTATCCTTACTGGCAAGCAGGGATAACACGACATTATCTTTGATAGAGAGAAAGTTCTCTACACTAAATTGAATCAGCATAAAACAACCTCCTAAATCCTTGTTATAATATATTATATCCGCATTTTTGTGAAAAATCAACGAAAATGAAAAATAAAATCTATATAGGGGGTTTAAGAGGATGGTTGTGTGGAGAGGATATGTGGTTGTCAATCAAAAATGGCAACCACACATTAAATTACACATAAGTAATGTGCGGATGTCAAAAATTTAATATAAAGAAGGTGGTGAGCCAATGATAGAAGGCAGCCTGGGAAGCAGTTTATTTTGCTCCCCAGGCTACTTTCGCTTACAGGTTCTGCCGGATGATCCGGGTGATAATACCTACGGCCACACCCCGCTCCATATCCAGACGGGTGACAGCAAAAGATACATCGTCCTTTTTGCCGGGCATCCGGTAGTCATAGCAGGAGTGGGCTACCGCATTGACGCCATTGGAGAGGCGCACATAGACAACGCCCTTGTGGACATCTGTGACACGGCCGGCATACTTGCCCTGGATACGGCACTTCTGCAGGTTGTCCCTGTCGGTGTTCTCGGAAATACTCTTGATGTCAGCCTTGATGCCCAAGTCCTCCAGACTGTTGCGCCGCACGCTGAGAATACGGACCAGAACCTCATCGCCTACGGAAAAACGCTCATGGGCGTCACCGATCCAGTCCCAGGCAAGGTCACGGGCAAGGATAGAGGTTTCAACGCCGAAAACTTCCACGCGCACAACCTTTTCGGCCACTGCAATCACACGCGCCTGGACGATGCGCCCCTCATAGACACGGTACATACCGGCAGCATCCGTATCCAGATAGAAAATCTGGCGTTTGCGCAGCATGGCCTCCTTTCGGCTGGCAACTACGCTGCGGGTCTTGGAGTCGATACCACGCACGATGAAGTCAATGTCAGCACCGAGCATGTTGCCAAGGATCTTATTTTGGCGCAGCATAAGGTCGGCGTATTCCTGACCGGAAGGGCTGCGGCCCAGATTGATCATCATTTCCTTGATAGGGATAATAACACGGAATCCCTTGTAATCCACAACTGCCACCGTCTTGCGGTTGTCCAGCTGTTCAATGCCGCCCAGCTTGCCGGTGATGATCTTGCGGGTGCGGTAGGCATTATGGATCTCATGCCAGATTACATCATCCCGGTCTTCGGCAGTCTCGACATCATCCCGGCTGCGGATGGTAAGGACGGGGGCCTCGCCGCGCTGGGGGCGGGGCTGGCGCCGGGGAGGAGAAGGAGTGGGGGCAGGAGCGGCAGCTTCCTCCAAGGCAGAAACGTCAGGCTCCACAGCAGGTTCCTCCGCATCAGGGATAGTATCGGCTGTAGCCACCGGATCGGCAGCCTCGGCAGGGACTTCCTCTGTGACAATTTCTTCAGGAGCAGCAGCTTCTTTCTTCTTTCGGCTGGTACGCTTGGGCTTGGGAGGTGCAGGGGGTTCCTGCACAGCGTCGGCATTATCTTCGTAAACATCAGGCGGCTGCACATCAGAGTCTTCCGGCATATCAGTGGGAGCAGCGCTTTGATCGTCTGTTTCAGCAGGCGTATCCCCGAACATTTCCTCCTCGGTGAGTTCAGGAAGGGGATCTTCAGCCATATCTTCGGCAGAGGTGTCCTCCAGGGGCTGATCCATTTGCCCCAGCAGTTCGTTCAAATCCAGACCATCGCCAGCGTCAGCAGGAAGGGATTCAGGTTGAGCGGTATCGGCCGGCAGAGTTTCATCTTCCGACATAACGGTTTCGGTAACAGGAGTGTCCTGTTCCAGAAGTTCTTTTTTCTTGGTTGCCATAGATTAAAACCTCCTATGAATTTGATAGTTTTGTTTAAGACAGGATGGAATCCTTGTCTGTGGTGATAATGCCTTCCGGCGTACCGGCAGATTTAGGGGTCGGAGTCTCTTTGGGTGATTTATCCGTGGGGGATGCCGGCTTGGTGGCTTTGCGCTTTGCCGGTTTCTTTGCTGCAGGAGCCGGTTTCGGCGTGGGTTGCGGTGTTTTGGCGGCTTCTTCTTCCAAGCGGCGCCATTCCGGCACATGGGCAGATGCTTTGCAGGAACGCAGGTACTTGGCTTCCGGGTGTTTGGAGTAATCCATTTTGTCTACCTGCAGAACCTTCTTGCCACGGATGATGATGAGCGCCTGATCCAGCGGGAGCCGCAGGACTTCATCAGGAGTAAGTACAGGGCGTTTTCCAACACCGGAGGTCTCACGAAACTCTGGTGTATAGTTGGAGATACGCCAGGTGCCCAGCTGTTTGGATTTACTGGATACTGCTACAGAGGCAAGCCCTGTCCTGGCAGAAATAAATTCGGCAGTAAGCTGGTCTGTACAGCCTAAAAACAACTGCGCGTCACAGTTTCCAATGATTTCCTGCCACAAATTCTGCGGGTATCTGTTCTGCAATCCTGCGAGATTTTGGAACACACAGGACATGGAGATATTCCGGGATCGTATTACGCTGAGCCGGCGGGAGAGGTCTGGGATTGTGCCGCACGCTGTCAGTTCTTCCCCAAGGATATGGACAGGCACAGGCAGTTTGCCGCCCTCGCAGTTGTGGTCTGCATATCGCACCAATTTGATGAAGCAGAAAGATAGAAACAGCGAGGCCAGAAAATCAAAGGTGCTGTCCTGGTCGCTGGTAACGAGGAAGTAGGCACAGGGCTGCTGACCCGGAAGTTCCAGATCGATCTCATTCTTAGCGGTAATTTTTTTAATCAGCTCAGACTGGAATACCTGCAGGCGGCTGCCCAGACCGATAATCACGCCGCTTCGCACTGTGTCGCTGGCCTGCTTGAACAGGCTGTAGGGTGCTTTGGCAGGGTGCGTGGAAGGAAGCGCCTCGAACAATGTGTCAAGTTGGGATTCTCCATTGAGAGTCAGCAGCCGGTAGACTTCGCCAATGTTGCGGTTTTCTTCCGCATAGCCTTGATCCACATACAGTACCAAGGCCTTGAGCAGATTCATCTCGCAGGCATCCCAGAAATGGTCGCTCTTGCCGTTGTTCGTGGTGTTCTTGATGATGACATCTACAAAAAGCTGGGCCATTAGTTCCTGTCCCTCAACTTCGGCAAGGCAGCACCAGGAATCTGAGTTTTCAGGCGAAACGAGGTTGAATACCTTGACACAATAGCCCCGGCTGCGGAGAAATTCGCTTGACTTCTCGTACAATTCCGATTTGGGATCGCAGATGATCAGCGATTCTCCGGCGCTATTTTCGCCTCGGACAGTGGCCTGAAGGATACGGTTCATACAAAACGAACGGGTTTTCATGGAACCACTGGCACCGTAGACGGCCAGATTGCCGTTGATTCTGGTATCTTCCGGTATGCAGACTGCTTTGCCATCCAGCATACCCAGTACAACACCCTTGTGTTTTCGCAGATCAGGCACCAGATCCAGTACGCCGGACATCTCTTTGCGGGACATCCAGCCGGAGGTGCCATAAGTGCCTTTGGCGGAGTAGGAGAAATTACGGTCTTCATCATACTCGCCGGCATCACCATATCCCATGCGCATGACCATGATGAGCAGCACTGCTAACAAGCCAATGCAGATCAAGATGCCATACACGCCATAAGGCGGTCGGAGCACAGAGGAAAGGCAGAGAAGGAAGTCGGGCGAAGCGGCCAGCGGTGAAGTACCATCGCCGGGAATGCCGCCGCCCTGTTTCCAGGTTGCATAGTTGCCCAAAAGCTGCGCCAGAAAGCCGCCTGCGTATAGGATCGCAAGAATGGCAAAGGGCGCTGCAATCAGGCTCACGATCAGTTTTTTCTTGTTTATGGGAACAACCTCCCCTCGAATTTTGTGAAATCAATGGTCTGGAAGCGCACCCGGGAACCGCAGTAGCTGCGAAGTACCTCTGCCTGGAAGTCAAAGCAGATCAGTATGCCCGGGCGCTCGGATAGTTCGAGAGAGGTGTTAAAGCGTGCGATACGGGGCAGATCACAGAAATAGCCAAACAGGACTGGTGAGCCGTCCGGTGAAATTCCGTCATGCTCAATAGCCAGTCCGGGCTGCCTCGCAGTAAGACCTTGGAGCAGAATGCGATCCAGCTCCGCAGTTTTCCCAGGGTCGCACAGCAGTGCAAGTATCACCTCCCCCTGATGGTCGTTGGTAAGATAAAGAAAATGCTCATAGCTGCCATCCAGCATGAAGAAATCATGTTTGCGTCCTCCGGTGCTGGTCAAGATCTGGTAAGCCAGATCCATGCTGTTGCCCAGAATCAGTCCATGAACATCCTCATGGCGAAATTGTTGGGACAGGCGCTGTTGGCAGATTACGCTCCAGATCAATGCCTTGACCCGCATTTCCGATTTGTAGCGCCACTTCATCAGGGCGCTGCTGCTGTTGTAGGTCACGAAGATGCCGGAGGGCGCAAGGAGTATTCCAGTGGAGCGGGAACTGCGGATCTTCGTGGTGTCGATCCCCATTTCTTTCACTTCTCTCGAACTGAAAAAAGCAGGATAGACAATCCTGCCGCCAGCGTAACCCTCCGGCGCAAAAATTGCCGGTTTTTCATCCCGATACACACATACCCCCGCATTATCCATGGTCACATAGGTTTCTGCCAGGCGGTGTAGCCGGAGTCTTCGGTCAATTTCGCATTTCAAACGGTTGGTGTCGGTATCTCCTGTCAGATAGCTGGCAAACCTGTCCGGCCGGCTTTCCAGCAGAGTGGCTTTGGCTCGCGGCCCCAAACGGTAGCCGCGCAGTTTATCCCGGTAATAGGTACGCAGCAGCCCGTCTTTTTTCAGTGCAGTGACAACAGACTCCAGATAATACGGACTGCCGGGAAGTCTGTTAAGCTGGTCTGTGGGGAACTCGCCGGAGATGGCAGTCAGAGAGAGAAGCCTGTACGCCATCGTGTCTGGCTGTGGGAATTTCCCAAGTGATCACCTCCTTGTGGTGTGTGGCTTTTACCGAGACTGCAAGGAACTTCGGTAAAAATCCGTGGTGTAACGACAGAAAAAAGCCCCGAAATCCGGGGCGAAATACGGTGTTGCGGTAGGTCGGACAAGCAATGGCTGAAAATGATCAAAAATCCGAGATGGATTTTAGGGTGTTTTCATGCTCAGCAAGCCAGGCGGGAAACCGCTTTTTTTCCATGACACTGATTCTGGTACAATCCTTTTCGCCCAGCGCAGCGGTGTTGTAGGCATCGCAGAGCAGGCCGGTATCGTCAGCCATGACGAAGGTGGAGAGGACATCCAGAAGCTGCTTTTCTTCCAGATTGTCGTAGTCACGGATACGCCGGGTGGGAAGGCACTGGTCATAAACCTGCGTAAAGCACACCACACAATCGCTGAAGCGGGGCATGGGATGCTCTTTGGCGTATTGCTCCAATGAGAAGTAGAACGGGTCGAGCAGAAACTCAGTGTTTTGCCTCTGCTTGCGTTTTGGGAGCAGACCAGGCAGGGTGACCTCCAGTACACCGTCCTCATAGACAACCTCAATTCCGTGTACAATACCGGCGGATGTCAGGTAATCGCCTTTGCGGATGGTGGTGCTGGAATATATCAAATGCCGCAGCCTGCAGGCAATTTTCTCTGCCCGCAGGGCGGCGTCAGTGGATAAGACTTCATAGTTGTCCGGATAGCGCTGAATATCCGTGGTATCCATCGCGTAAAGAGCATTGCTCAAACGGGATATATCATCAAGAATGCTTCCGATTCGGTGTGAGATGATTTTTCGTTCCAATCAAGTTCCTCCTGTTTTCTTAAAGTAATGCACCTGGCCCGCTGCATCCACGGTGCAGAAACCGGAAATGCCAGGGCAGTCAATGCGGCGAATGTCTTCCGGATTATCGACCAAAATGATGCGGCGTCCACCGCTGCGGTCATCCCGAAGCGCATGGTTGATTAGGGCCTCCTGGCCGGAAGCTGCGTAGACGATTTCATATAGTTCACCGTTTGCAAAGAAGATAAGCTTGACCGGAAAATCACCGGGAGCATGGTATTCCACCTGCCCGATAAAATCCAAGAGTACCCAGACAGCCCGTATCAGGGAGTTGTCTGATTTTGCTGCCCAACCAGACGGAAAGTAACCGCCTATATCAGTTTGAAAAATACGGCCCTGCTTTTGCAGATGGGAGAGCAGGGTCTTGATGATTTCTTCTTTGCCAGGGTGAAAGCAAAGAAGCTGCTGCATATTGAGACCGGGATACATCGTGACGATCCGCAGCAGAGCCGCAGCTTCATTTCCATAGATTTCAGCCCTGGTCTTCATGGGTATCACCTCCAATGGCGTAATATAGGCGTATTCAAGACGCATTAAATAGGAAGGAAAGCCAGTCAGTGTAAGCTAAAAAGATGATCTGGCTGGCAAAACTGGCTTTTAGGCGTAATACAGACGCAAAGCAGACGCATAGCGGCGTCTGGCAGGAAAGTTGCACATGGGAATCACCTCGCTTTTCAAATTGTTATATCTGCTGTTCGGCAGATGTGGATTGTTCACGGCGTTTTCGCTCTACGATTTCACGCAGCTCGCGGCGGTCGGTAGTGATCAGATCCTTTTCCAGAGGGCTGGCTTTGAACTCCACCATAATATTGTTGTTATTGGTAGAAATCAGACCGTGACCTCTTTCAAAGTGAGTAATCTCCATTGTTTCAGCATCGGACAGGTGCAGGGCTTCCTGTACCCGCTGGGCTTCGTCGTCCTCCAGATTCAGAATGATCTTGGTCTTGGAGTTGTTGATGATGCCCTTACCAAATCTGCCGCCGTCAAGGTCAAAGAAATCGGCAAGATCCTGGCTTGCAAAAATCGAGGCGCCGCCGTAACCGCGTATGGTTTTGGCAATTTCCAAAAGAAAATCACCGGCCAATCTTACACCAGCAGCACCGGCACCGGATAGAAGCTGCCAACACTCATCGATGAAGATGGCTTTTTCTTCTGTACGGTCGGCTTTGGCTCTGTCCCAAACAAAGTCCAGCGCCACAAACATACCTACGGTGAGCAGGTCTCCGGTGAGGGAGGAAATATCCAAAACAGTGTACTTGTTGTCGAGCCGAACATTGGTCTGCTTATTGAAGGTGCTGGCGCTTCCGTTTACCAGACGATTTAGGATGTGGGCCATGCGCATCGTTTCCTTGGAGGTTTTCAAAATTTCGTACAGGTCACCAAGCACCGGCATCTCACGGTACTGGCCGGGCTTTGCAGGGTCTTCCAAAGAGGCATTATCATGAGTGATGCCTTTTGTGTTATAGGTACGAACAAGGGCTTCGTCCAAAAGCTGTCGTTCCTCGTGAGACATATCGGGGATCAGCAGACTGAAAAATATGTGGAGCTGTTGGATCTTTGCTGCAAGTTCAGATAACTGGATGCCTGGACCGTCCAGAAGTTCGTTCACCGAGCGGTCTACCCGCCGAATCTCCATGACATTGATGCAGTGGGGACTGGCCGGTGAAATCTGGATAAAGGAGCCGCCCACATTGGAGCAGGCGCGATGAAATTCATGGCCTTTTAGGGGCGCAACAATGAAAATGGGGATATTTTTCCGCCTCATTCGCAGCGCCATCAACTGCATGGTAAAGGTTTTGCCGGCTCCGCTCGTGCCAAGGATCGACATATTGGCGTTCTTATAGACCGCAGAATTGAAGATGTCCACGATAATAAGGGAACTGTTGTACTTGTTAACACCCAGCAGGATACCGTTATCATCACACATCTCATAGGATGTAAAGGGATAACAGCTTGCCGCACCGCCTGTCAACAGGTTGCGCTTACCCCGCTCATACAGTTTCTTTTCCATTGCCACCAATGGCAGGGCAGATAAAAACGCCTGTTCCTCCCGAAAATGGCAGGTGCAGGCGTTCATGTCCTGTGAGAGTAGGAGCTTTTTCATTTCGCTGACCTTCCATTCCAAGTCTTCCTCGTTGGAGGCAGTAATGGTAATCAGCAGATTCAAGTAGTAGAAGTCCTCGTTGTTGGCAAGGCCCTCTTTGAGAAAGTACCCGCTTCGGATAGCGCCATCAATGTCATCAAAGTCGGTGTTGGTGTCGCTGGCATCCTTGATTTTGGAACGGTTGATACGCAGCTGCTGTCCGACTTTCTGGATGATGGTTTCTTTGGGCTGACGGGAGAGGAACATATCCATATCGATCCCATCACCGGCATTGACGATAAGACTGAGCCAGCCGGCTGGAACCTGCGTTTTGTAGCCATCAGAGGGCACCAGCAAATAAGCATAATACAGACCGTCAATGCAGATATGGTGACCATGCGTGAAGTCAATGCTTTTTGGCGCACAGAATTCGGTGGCAGGGATATGGTCAATCTCACTGTCGCGCCCTTTGGCAAGGTACTCAGCCACAACCTCCTGTGCCCGGATGGAGAGCGGCTTTACAGCACTTTCATTTCTGCAGAGCAGGTTATAGAGGACATCTACCGTAAACTCATCCCAGTTTTCCGGAACGATGACCTCGTTACCGCACTGACGGAGGTAGTTGGTAGCAGTATGGACTGCACTTTGCAGGGCATTGATTGCCTCGCCTTCTTCATCAGAGCGCTTGGTGTTGCTCCACGGCTCATATTCAAAAATCAGGAAGAAACGTCGGGTAATTGCCTCACGGGAACCGATCTGCTGAACGAACTGGAGGTAGTCTTCCTGCATGAGCAGACACTGTTCATTGGTCTCCTGTTCCATCTCCTTCCGAACGGTATCCAGATGGCGATTGATCTCTGCCCGACGTGTCAGTACCTTGATTTGCAGCTTGATGGGGCTGATTTTCAAGTAGGACACAAAGGAATAGATGATGTTCCGCTGTTCCTGGGCGCTGCGCAGCATAAAATTGATGGGTACTACCTCGACGACCTTGACATAGCGGTGGTCCTTCGTGTAGATGATGCCGTTTTCAATTTTGGAAATCGGCAGATAATCTGCTACCGGGTTAAGGCAGGCGGGCTTCGGCTCCTGAGTGCGGATAGGGCGTTTTACTTTGCGTTCCTTGGAGACCTTCTTTTTTTGCGTGGCGGCTTTCTTCTCCTTGGCAGACTTCTGCTTTTTCACAGGACGGAGTTTTTGGCGGATCTCGTAGCTGCGAACTTCATCAAACTCTGCTGGGAAATCCTCTCTGCCGGAGCGCCGTGACCGCCTGGGAGTCTTATCGGGTTTGTGTGCCTTCTTTTTAATATGCTTGCCGCCATGCTCTGCCGCAGGAACCGCATCTTCTGCGCTGTTACCGCCTACAATGCGGCGGTTTCGCAGGTACTTTAAGAAAATCAGCAGAAAAGAGGAAAGGCTCTCACCGGAAATTCCGATAAGCGCCACCAATGCTGCCGGCAGTGCGGTCAGGCACAAAGCGATGATACGGGCAGTCAGGCCAAGAGGGAGCAATGAAAAAACCGGCACACCAATGGCAAATGCCAGGATGCCGGCTTCAATCACATTGCGGGCTTTGAACATACCACCGAAGAAGGTGCCTGACTCGATGAAATTCGGTGGTATTATGTAGGTATCTCGGTCGATTTTATGATTCATGATTAACCTCGTTTCCGAAGCCGGGCGGGCACATCAGCCGATAATCCAGAACGGACCGCCAGCTCCAGCGCGCCGGCTGGCCTCATTTAAGATAATGGACAGATCCCAGAGCTGTTCGCTCCGTGTGTAACTGGCAGGGTCAGCCACCATGATCTTGCCGTCCTTTACGCCACGCAGGACAATGAAGTGACCGGAAGAGGTAAAATGGCCTTCAGACATGATCGCTACTACCAGTTTACCATTAGCCAGTGCGTCTGTGATGCGCTGTGGTTCCGCAGTGGTACAGCCGGAAACCGGAAGCCCCCATTCCTCAGCGGCGGCAGGTATCAGCGCATGGTAAGAACCACTGCTTTTACACCAGTAGCCGTTGTTATAAGACCACTCGGCCATCTCCACAGGGTCAACCATATCGTCCGTCAGAGAGGACACCACGATTGCCATAGCGGTGGGGCCGCAGCCATAACCGCCAATATTGTCCGTACCATATGCTTTACCGGCATAGCGTTCATCCAGCTGATTGTAGTAAACAACAGGTGTGATCCCGTCGGTGAAAGTAACATCGCCCAGAGCAGTGATGCTGTTTCCGGTCCACGCTTCCAGATTTTGCAGTAGACCATCGCCCAAGAACAGGCTTAGGTTGGAAGCGTAATCAGATGCAAGCTCCTTTTGGTCATCGGTAAGCTGGAATACAACATCAGAAAAATAGGACTCACCGTTGTAACGGACGGTATAGACCATCCATGTTTCGGACACCGTTGTTTCTTCCCCAGTCTCCGGATCAGTCACGGTGCTTTCACGAATCTCTTGCTTGCTGGTGTAGGAATATAGATGCTGTTTGTTTTCCCGCAGGGTGGCGGCAAGGTCATTCAGAGAAATGCTTTCAAAATCCTTGTCTTTGGCCGCACAATACTGAGAGATAAACAGGTTGGCGTTATAAATGGGACCGCCGGAATAGGCATTTTTGACCTCCATATGGTCGGCTCCCGATGCCGCAAAGTCAGCTTCGATCCGGGCAAGTACATCATCCAGTGCCTCGCCCAAGATGCCGTTGAGGGTAAAGGTGATCTCGTTGGCGTTCTCAATAATCGCTGTTTCGCTATTCAAAATCGGAATTTCGGGGTCAGATGGCGAAAAGGCATTGGTCAGTCCGCCGAAAATAAGACCGGGGAGCATGAGAACAAATAATACCGGCAGCATAAGCAGGGCAATGACTGCCACAATGATTTTCCCGATATGCTTCCGGCCTGCCCACACTGCGCCTGCAACTGCACCGTAAGGACCGCCTGCGGCAGCGCCTTTGGCAGCGGAGGAAATAGCTTTTCCGGTTTTGATTGCGCCGCGGATGGTATGCGCTGCGGAGGCACCGGTCTCCACAGCTTCGGAAAAACTGCTTTTTTGATCTTCTGGCATTTATATCTTGTCCTTTCTCCTCGGGGCTGGAGGCAGCTTTTTGACAATGGACTCGTTGAAGGCGATAGAACCGTCAGGAGCCATATAGGGCGATTTGTCAACAGCATCCACAGCGTACTGCTTATACCATGCTGTGCCATCCACGGCATGAACGGTGGTGTACTGGCCTTCCGGGGCAACATATTGGTCTGCGTGGTACATACCAAAGGAGATGCCTTCGGGATGTTCCTCGGTCACTTCTGTTCCGGTGATGCGGCCGCCGCCGATTTCGACATTTTGGAAGGTTGGAATATTTTCAGCTCCGGATTCCAGTGCCGCATATCCCATGTAAGAGTGCAGGGCTTCGGCGGCTTTTTTACCGGAAATGGAACCCATCTGGCTGATACTGCCCGTGGCTACGCTGCCGATTACATTGTTGGCAAAATTGCCGCCCTTACTGACGGAAGAAGCGTACATATGGCCGCCGATCCCTCCGGCTGCAGCATCGCCTAAAAGACTGCCAAGACCGGAAGGCTTGGAGCCGGGAGTTGTGGTGGCTGTTTTGATGGCGCTGTTTGTGACTTTTCGGCTCACCACTCCAGCAAGACCGCCGCTGGCAAACCCTGCTCCAAAGCCGCCGCTGCCTTTACCACCGTTTGAGTTGACATTGGTGGAACTGCTGTTTCTCCCGCCGCCAAAGTGGTGACTGGAAAAGTTCTTGATGCCGCCGATGCCTCTGGCAGCAATCATAGCCTCAGCCAGCATGCTGCCGCCGGTATGTCCTACATTGACACCAAGACTGGAGAGGAAGGAATCGATTTTCTGGCCGACTTTGAGAAAGCCGATAGCACAGAGAAACCAGATAAACACATTGCCGGAAACGGCTTCTTTTCCCACAGCGTCTACCTGAGCCTGCACATCGCTTTCGGAGATAGCGGCAAAAGCCGGCTGGCAGAGCAGGCAGGAGAGAATTGCGACTGTAAAGGCCGCAAACAAAATTTTTTTGAGTTTCTTCAAGGATAAGACCTCCTTACAACGAAAGCGGGTTCGCAAGGAAGGACCCCACCATGCTTGTGAACAGGCGCAGGCACCAGGCGTTCATGACCAATAGGAAAATTTGACCACCAAGCATCCGGCACCAGGATTTCCAGATGTTTGCTGTGGTCTGGCTGGCGCCCATAGAAAAAGCCACAGGAGCCGTGTAGACCAGTACACCGAGCAGCACATACCGTTCGGCTGCCTCGAACAGAAGTTTTAGGTAGTTCCAGGCCAGGATGAGAACCAAAATCAAGGTAATCAGCGCCACAGCCCCATTGGCACACACACCGATGATGACCAGCATCACGGAATTGAAGTCTGCAAAGCTTAATGCAGGAAGGTCGGACTCCATGATCCAGTGGTAGGGGGTGCCGCCGATGGTAAGAACAATATTGACGATCTCATCTGAAAAGAGCGTCAGCAGGATAAAAATAACGGAACGGATACTCAGCTTTACCGGGTCTTCTGCTTCCACACCTGCGCCAAGACCGAAGTTTTTGAATAACTGCCAGACCCAGTTGAGCAGGATGATCCCGATTGCCAGAGCCACGAAAACAGAGTACATAGTCTCTGCTGCGGGAAAATAACGCAGAAATACAGCCATATCACAGCCCAGCGCACCCAAAACCGATGTGGTCACCAGATCAAGACCGGCCATTACCTGTTCTGCGATCCATTCCACTATGCCGTCTAAAATGCCCATAAATGCAAGCCTCCTTTCCGGCGAGCAGTCAGACGGTCAATCAGCCTGTCCATTGTCCACCACTAAAGAGCGGCGTCACATACGCCATGATAAAGCCCAAGCCATTGAGGATAGCCCAGGTGATACAGATTCGTTTGAGCCAGGCGCGGCTTTCATCTACCGTCCGTCCGGAACGGGAGAAGTTCATGAGCAGCAAGGCTACCGAAGCAGTGACGATGGCGGCGATAGTGGAGATGGCAAGGATTTGGGTGTATACATCCTGCATGATCTCTTTGGCCTTGGTCCATACATCTGTTGCCGCATAAGCCGGCTGGCAGAACATCATGGACATCATCACACACAGGAAGGCGCTGTAAGCCACTTTGGGCAGCGAAAGCCTGCGCTTGGACTGGGTATCCGGCTCCTGAAGCTGCGGAGTTTGAGGGGTTTTCGTTTTCTTCAATTTGCGATCCTCCAATTCTGAATGATTTTTTGATGCTCAATAGGGAACAGAAAAACCCACACCTGTCAAAACAAATGTGGGCTTTCAAATGGCCGGGCGGCCATCTGGGCAGCAAAAAAGCACCCTGATGAAAGGTGCCGTTACTGTCCTGTTCGGTTTTGGGTGCAAGTTTGAGCATATTCAGTTTAACACATCGGTATTTACACTGAAAGAGCAGAACCATGCCAATTTTGTTCCCGAATTGTGCCAATTATTTGCCCGATTGTCCGGAAGGTGATTTTGTCTCTGGAAAGAACTGTTCCAGCATGTCTAAACTGTCCTTGGAGGTATAGCCCCAAAGGACGGAACTGAGGGCTTCAATAGCTTCCCGGCGTTTGCGGTAGTAGGTTCTGAAACTGATGTCACGAATATGCGGTCGTAGGGTATCGATGATTTCCTCAACATTTTTGAGCTGCTGCGGCGAGAGGAAGGAGTAGTACAGCAGCCAGTAATATGCCTCACCGTTTTTGTGCTTGGTACGCAGCAATTCGACTGCGGAATCCAGCAGCTTGAGCATTTTGTGGCTGCGTTCAATGCATTTGGCATGATGCTCGATGTCGCTTCCGGCCAAATCAGCGCCAGCCAGATAGACTGAATCCAGAAAATCCTCGATGGAGGTGCCATACTCGATCTCAAACTTGGTGCGGACATGCTGGACAGAAAGCTCCAGGCTCCACACAACATCCCGGTATTTTTTCAGCAGTTTCCAGGTATCATGGTACAGGGGATTATCAGCAACATCAGGTTCAACAAATTTTCTCATTTCAGGTTCCTCCTATTTTCGTGCTCCTCAAAGGGAGTGAGTGTAAGTTCAAAAGTGGCGATTGAAGTGTTTGTGCCGCAGAGGATGGTCAGACCAAAGTGGGCTGTGGATTTCCCTCGCGCACGCGGAATCAACTCTTCCCAGCAGTCGTCCGATAAGGGATATAACTTATAGCGGGAGAGCGGGCAAGAAAAGCAGGAAATCCCTTGCGTAGATAGGATGTCAGCCATCTTGCGGAGTATCGTTTCAATGTGCGATTTTGAAACGCTGGAAAGTGCATCCGAAACAATGACCTCATGCTCAGAGATGGAATGGCTCTCTTCGGTTTCAGCAGTTTCCGGAAGCTCCAGATGAATGTTTAAGGTCATGGCAACTTCCTCCTTGTCGATTAAAACATCGGAAATCTCAAACATGGTGGACAGGTAGTTCTGCAGGTAGATCACGCTTCCATGCCGGCCGGGAAACGACATGATAGAGATATACCCAAGACCGTCCAGCTTTTTCAGTATCCGGCATACGGTAGCGCGTGACAGCCCCCAGCGGCAGGAGAGTTCGGTATAACTGACCAACGGGTTTCCTGTACCATTGCGAAAGTAGGCTACCGGACCGACCTCTGACCCCTGCACCTGCGTATCGTTGTAGACAGCGGATACCCACAGATCCAGAACGATGTCCATTTCAGAGCAGCGGGCAGAGCTGACCAGTTCCAGGGCAACAGAGACTGGCAGGAAGAAAAAACCGGTATCCTTTTGGCAGGGGGCATTGTACTCCAGTGCGGAATTGTGGCGGGCCCAGTGGAGGATTTTATATTTGACTACATTGCCGCGGCCCAGCAGTGTATAGGAAATCAAGTGCTGCTTCTGAAGGGTATCCAGCATGGACAGCGCCTGCCGATGAAAGCGGGTGCGGAACCAGCAAGACAGTTCCTTGACGGTGCACACCCATTCGCCGGGCGAGACTGTATAACTGATTCCGTCAATACGGCGGTATGAGGTGCGGAAGTTTGCATAGCTGCAAAGTACAGTAAAATGAAAAAGGCCGGAGCCTCCGTTTATGCGGATGCTCCGGTCGTTGATCAGTTTGTGGATGAACTCACGATAAATCCGGCATCGTGGGTAATCTACCACTTGTTTAATTTGAAGTTGGTATTCAGGCATAGCAGTCTCCTCTTTACTAATTATTAAAGGTAGGGAAATAAAAGTCATAAAATGTTTCAATAAAAACCGTTGACTTGGATGGGCTTGGAGGTTATCATATAATATGTATGCGTCTGCGATTAAACAAACAAGCCGTTCTTCATGTAGAGATTATGGTGGATACGGCATACTGGGATAGCATAGCAGAATGCTGCCATTCCTGTGCCAGTAATATGCCATAACAGACGCACTACAACTTTCTACAATTTTTCTACAACTTTTGAGGCGAAAAGGACGGCACAAGAGGACACAAGACGAATGAAAAAAGTTTCACGAATCGAGTATTGTGCGAGTTTTGAACCCCTACAGAGCGGCATGGGGCAGGATGGAGAGAGCAAAATTTTATTCCCGACGATGAAGCCCATCGACCAGTGAACCACAAGAAAATCAACATAGAAACGAAAGATTGTACTTCTGATTTTCTTGCAAAAGCTGTGTCATTCCCGTTTTGACATCAATTTGACAGCAAAATCCTGAAGAATCACGTCCCGTTATGAAGCGTGACGGATTTCAGACAAAACGCACAAGGCTTGAACAAAAAACTGTAAGAGCACTTCTTGGAATCATCCGAGAGGTGCTCTTTTTGTTTGCTCCTGCGGCCAACTTCTGTCAGACAGTCACAAAAAACGGAGGATAAGATTATGAAAAACGACTATAAGACCATCAAACCCATGAAAGAAATCCCTGACCAGCTTCGCAAGCTGCGCCGCCAGTTCCTGCGCTACCAGCAGGCAGAGATCGTATATAGCCTTTCTCACAAGAAGCTGCTGGAGCTTGCCAGCGATGCCGGGGCAATCTACCGTTTCGACAGCACGGTGCTTATCAACCGGGAGATTTTTGATGCCTATTTGGAACGCTTCCATGAGCCTGCAAGAAAAATCACATTGGAGGAGGTCGAAGATGAATGAGCGGAAGTGTATGGATGTTCTCCGACCAAATCGATGATGAAGATATGGACTTCATGCGGCATGAGTTCGTGACCTACAGCATGGCAAGCGATTATTATGGGCTGGGACTGAAACCTGTCACCCGGATGACACATGAATGTGGGGCTATCTATAAGATTGGCCGGAAGATTCTAATTCGGAGAAGCATTTTTGAAGAGTACCTGCGCCAGCAGAGAAAGATTTGAGGTGTGCAATGGAAAAGCCGAGCACTAGATTGCATGATGAAAATAATGGGCTGGACTATGTGCTGGTCGGAGATTACTATTTTCCTGACTTGATTTTGGCAGAGGATTCTCGTCTTGTTGGCCGCTGGGGTAGAATGTACAAACGGTATCTGAAAGAACATCATCCAGCACGGTATCAGGCTCTCCTGCTGTCCGGCAGGTTGAACACCTATCTGGCAGACATTGATGCACAGGCAGAGGAACAGCTGAAGTTGCTTACCCAGCAGATGGCTGAACGTGAGGGGGTGAACGAAGAATTGAAAGCCGCAAATCAAATGGAATGGGTGCAGAGGATGAATAACATCCAGAATCGAGCGGAGGAAGTTATAAAAACGACTCTAATTTATCGCTAAAGTAAAAATCCACGACTTGTATATGTCGGTTGCATTTACAAGCCGTGGATTTTATGCTATTGACTGTCAGGATTCACCTAACATCATTTTTGATTTTGCACGAAACAGGTCTTGAATGACATTTCTCAACCGCTTCGCAGATTTATTAACAGGCTCATTTTCTTTTACCGATTGAATAACATTCTTATACTCGGTTTCCGGAATAACTGTCACAAAATCAAGAAACAGTTTCGCGTACGATGCGCCAACGTAAAAACATACTATTTTTTCCTGCAAACGGGTCGGGTTTCAGGTCAACCATGATAATCGCCGCCGCTTCAAGTTCCCTGAAACGCTGTGCAGTTGTCATGTGATAACGCTTACGTTTGAAGCAATACTAAACCGCTCGACTGGTTTTTCTCTACTCTTTGCTTGCGCTTTTTTTCACTTCATCACAAACCATTCTCACAACGAAATTGGCATCATGTTTGCACTTGGAAAGGATATAATCTTTTGTTCCATCGGTGATTCCGTTCATTGTATGCAAATGTCGCATGATCAAATTTTTGATATATACGCTATTAGAATCTATAAGAGTCATTAACTGGTGATTTACAACGCCATAATTCTCCGGATTGCGAGACATGGTGAGGAGAATACGTGTAGCATTCCATCTTATATCTGTATATTCTGAATGGAGCCACTGTAAAACATTCTGAAGAATAATAACTTCCACTCTGGATGGCAACATAATCTCATCTGAGGTTTCCAAATATTCAACGATCAAATGAGTTACTGCGATTGTTGTTGCAACATCTCCTTGAATATACGGCATTAATTCGAGTATGTTTCTGTATACATTTTTTCCTATCGAGGCAAACAGAAGTTGCAATCCAATTTTCAAAGAAACACGATCGATATTAGATGAAATGATCGAATTATCGGCAGTTTCAATCGCACTCTGCTGCTCATACAGTTTCTCAAATACACATTGATTTCGTGCATAATGTTCAGGATATTTTACCACAATGCATATGAGAAGTGCTATTGCGTCAAGTTTTGTGGAGATTTCTTCTTTAGAAATCAAGAGGGTATCTGCAACTACAGATATGAGCATGTCCATAGTATCTGCATCATATGCGAGCTCATTCTTTAACAAAATAGTTCTGACAGTTGCAATCTCGCGTGTGCCATGTCCAAAATAAACGCCATTTTTCCCCTGCTCTTCATTGCTTGTTCGAATACGCTCAGTGTATTCTTGTACAAATCCAGGCATATCTTGGCTTTCGTTTTCTGACGTTTCTAATTTATAGGCTCCTCCGTAATAGTTTGGTAAGTATTCGGCTATTTTTTTGTCCATGTCCCCTGTGATAGCACGATCTTGCTTTCTGAGAACGCATAAGAAGAACGGAGAATAATTTACTTGTTTTCGTTCCTTTTCGTTATCAAGCACACAATTAATATGTTCAACAAGTGCTTTTGCAGATTCATCGCTCATTTTCCGAAGATCAATACGATTTGCGATGAATTTAAACATATCCATATACCAGCGACTATAATGTCTGTCGATGAATTGGCAGCAGATTTCACTGAGTATATCTTGTGACATACGATAGGCTACTCCAGAGAGACACCCGAATATGTCTTGCCCTATATCCACAACAGCAGTAGCACTATTCAACCACGATTTAATTTCGTCAACAATAGATTTTTCACAAGATTTATAGTGTTTATCATCCAGAAAATATCCTACTGAGCCAAATGCCCGTAGTCGACTCTTTAATCTCTTATATTTTATCGGATGATTTAGGCAAAAGTCCATAATAGACTCTGCTTCATCAGCAGTTAAGTTATTTAGGATCTCAGGGAAAGCGTTCTGTATTCCCTTGATTTCCTTGTCATTTCCTGTAAAAATCGCAAGTTTGTACAGGTTGAGTCTAAGATTCCAGTCATCATATTTACAGCTCAGGTAGAATACAAAGTCCCTGATTTTTTCATAGATAAGCAAAATATGAGTCAATGAACCATTGTACATAGATACAATAAGTGAACTTGCAAGCATTTCACCATATTGATCTAAATTATTGCCTATGGTGACTGAATAAGGTGATTCTATTTTCTTTTTATACAAACCCTCTATGTATTTTTCATGTAGCGATTCATGGATACGGTCAAGAATTGGATAATAGAGTTCTTCGCTACTTTCCGTTAATTCTTTTTGTGCGGGTATATCAGAATACTCATTTCTTATAATACAACGGGTCAAGGACTGATTGCGCAGATCTACCAGAATATCTTTTATAACCCATGTTGGTTGATTCGTTTCTTTTGCAAGACTTAACGCTGATTCAAGATATTCTACACACTTTTCGATATTTCCAGCAAAATACGCCTGAATTGCTTGCCAGCGAATTTGAACGACCTGATAATGTCCATTATCTTGCTGCACCTTTAATGCATCCAGATACATTGCTGTATTAAAGTGTTTGATTGATTTGCCTTCAAACAATATCGGGAGAAACTGGATACCCCAATCATCAAATTCACTTGTGTTTTCCGTTTCATCCGGGTATCTGCCTCGGGAATATCCAAGAACAAGCTTCAAAAAGTAATCTCTACATTTATCCACATTTTTTAATGTAGATTTGGGAATTGTAGGAAGCTGATACTTTTCTGTACCAACAACGTCCACTGCTTGAATTTCATCAGTTTCACCGGAGTTCAAAACTATTTTTCCGGTACAATAGTAGTGATATACAGCAACGATGTCGTCTATCAACGCCTGAGCCCCATCTTGGCTCAATTCACTAAAATTGTGAACGGTTTTACTTTTGGCAAAATTTGCCCCCATCAAGCTTTGTTCCAGTGCTGTTTTTTCTTTTTGCGTTTCATCACAGAAATAGTACAAAGCCTTAATATTATGTTTTTTGACAGTGTCGATTTCCGCCTGTACTCCTGGCTTTATTCCATCTGTATTATCTATTAAGAAAATACAAATGTCACTATCCTCTAATGCCCATGTGTAATGATTGCCCGCAGGCAATGTAGACGCCTCTTTACTCTCAAAAGTGTAGACATACGCTAATTGTGTGCGCTCAATAGCAGTTTTTAATTCATCTCGTACTTTATCATATTTTTCCACACCGCAAATCGAGCTAATGAATACTTTGATTTTTTGTCTAGGAAATATCGACAAAGGAGCGGAGCGCTCCGCTCCTTTGGTATATTCCCATGAAACCCCACCTACAGGTGTGCTTATACCCGTTAATCTTACGCCCATAACGCTCCTTCTAAACGAAAGTATAATTTGCTCCTAGTAACTATTCTTGTGCACCCTTTTTCAAATTGCAGTCGCGGCAAAGCATCTGGCAATTATCCGGTGTTGTTTTTCCGCCTTTGCTCCACGGAGTAATATGATCGGCATGCATCTGTTCAAACTCAAATTCTCCGCCGCAAATTGCGCATCTATGTTTTTGTTTTTCATACGCCGCAAGAGCATCACGGCGGTCAAAAGCACGAATGGACAGCTTCTTTTCTTCTCCTGTCAGCAGATATTCATAAATGCCAGATTTCTTTGTGACATCTTCATCCCCCATAAGGCGTTGAATCTCTGCCTCCAACATTTTAGGGTCGAGGTCTGTTCGCTTGCCGTGTGCGTTGTAAAACAATCCCCAGGGCAGCCCTTTCATTTCTTTACGTTTTTTAGGAAAAATAGCCTGTACCCAATCGATTACAGAACGGAAATAGTTCCAAAGGAGAACAGCACTTGGGTCATTCTGGTGCTGGCCCATGTATGCTTCAATTGTTTTTCCCTCGGCACTCGCTGCCCATGAAATAGCAGTTTCCAGATACTCCTGACGGATAGAAGCGCCCTTTAAGTAATCACCTGCAAGAGTATCGGCAGCACAACCGGTCTTTGAAAAATACCGTTTGGCATCCGAAACCCAAGAACCAGCGTAAACCGCATTTCGTAGTTCCTGATCGGTAAGCTGTTCGCCGGCAATATTGATGATTCTAAACCAATCCAACTTCTCAGAATCAGTTCCATCGCACACATAAACGAACAGAGGATAGTCTAAAATCTGTTTCTGCTTATCAGAAGGCAGGTTATAAAAGTACTTATCATCAACGGAGAATGTACCATCGACATACTCACAAACGGAAATAGTACGTTGCTGCCCATCTAAAACCTCAAAACCGTCAGAACCATCCTCTTTTTTGACCTTACACCAGTAAATCACATTTAGAGGCAAACCTTTCATCACGGTACGGATTACCTCGTCCCGCTGCTTATCTTTATAAACGAACTCTCGCTGATACTTTGGGCGAATATCAAGACGTTCATCGTAACCAACAACGCCTTCTTCAGCATCGTTGATATAACCTTCACAGACCTCACCAATGGTAACTTTTAACTCAGTTATTTGCATATCACTGCGCCTCCTTTGGGACTTCTGGATGTTTATTGCGAATTACTAACCGCTCATAGACTTTTTTATACTTTGCTTCTCCGGTATCAAGATAAAACCTTCCGATTTGCGGATATGCTCCATTTTTTCGCACATCGTCAGATAGTGTACGAACTAATTCACGGCTAATTCCAATGATTTCAAACTGATCTGGATTATACTTGTCCATAAATGTAATAGGAACACCCATTTCTCCGGAATAGTCACATGGAATATCAGATGTTTTTGCTACTTCAATGGCGTTATAATTCACATACGTTGGATATTCGTCTGGGACGTACCGACGAACGAGTATCATTTCCTCATGCCGTTGTTTGATATCAAGATTTGTAAACCAACGCACGCCTTTTACTCGAATGTATTTTCTGCCAGTCTCTTCATCGATGCCGCAGCCAGCCGCATCAAGAGGATAATCGTCAGGGACAAAGAACGCTCTATCACCCGAATGAATACTTGCTCCTATCCACATCTTGTTGTTTTTCATTAAAGAAAAAGTTTCTTCGTATGAAATAGCGTTCTGATTTCCGATAATAATAAAGTTCTTTTGATGCTCTACAATCAGAGAAACAAATTCACGAAAAAGACTAAAGGGTGGATTAGTAACAACAATATCAGCTTCATCCAGCAAGTTTACACATTCCAGAGAACGAAAATCCCCATCACCATTCAGCTGAGTCAACGCATTATCTCCAGACTTAAACAGCTCTGCTACATCGACCATATCTATGCCACCATCACCGGTTACGTCATAGACTTTTGTAACAACAGCTTTGTATGGACGTTTGGAATCTGCACTTTCACTGCACTTCTCGTCAAAACTGAAAGATAGCTGACCGTCACTTTGCTCATAATACTGTAGCTGGTTGCCTGCAATCGGTGAAGTAGAATAGCAAGTTGCAATTAGTTTTTTCAGTCCTAAGCGATTAAAGTTTAGAACAAAATATTTGAAGAAGTTGCTCTCGAATGGATCATCACAATTGCACAGGACGGTCTTACCCTTGAAATGTTTGCGATAATAACGCATTTCCTTTTCGATATCTGTCAACTGGGTATAAAACTCATCCTTTCGTGCAGTCTTTGCACTGTTGAGATTGCGATTCCCTGCCATTACTCATTCACCTCGGTTTTCTGATATTCCTGCAGCCACAAACGGATTAACGCAGAAACTGTAATATCTTTATCAAGAGCAAACTGCTTTAGAGCCTTGTGTTCTTCTCTTGTCATAGTAATTGTAAGATTTACCATATTTCTTTCAGGCATAGCAATGTACCTTCCAAACATGCTTATCTGTGTAATAGAGTACCACAAGATGGATGGAAAAACAATGGCTCGCTGTAGATTATCAGCGAGCCATTGTTTTTAGCAGATGCCGTTTAGCTTTGCGTATTTGCTTTTTTGATTTGTTTGAGGTTCCTTTTGACAAGCAGTCAGCAGGTTTTTGTCTGTGTTCCTCGCTGTACGGAGCAGTCAGACAAAAAGAAAATCATTCCTTACGGATTTCAAACTCCATATAGCCTGTGTACAGGTCTGCATCGGTTTGGCACACTCATAACGAGCCTAATCATTGTCCACAATCAATTTATCCCCGTAGAAAAGATCTGAATGTGCAAAACTGCATACCTAACCACCTTACAATCTTGTCCAAGAACGGCAAAGTTTCATTGCAAACTTTGCCGTTTTTCTTTTTGCTCTAAATTGTGAAATTTTCAAAATGGTATTCCAAAACGGCCCTATAGATTCATATTGGTGTAAGAAGTTTTCCAAACAAA
>OOAO01000248.1_pt1 | contig 67059 bp, 57 predicted proteins | sample 1671821 | NCBI WGS metagenome assembly OOAO01 (sample SAMN06348196, study PRJEB24527) | human gut metagenome | biome: human gut; feature: ankylosing spondylitis patient; material: feces | host: Homo sapiens | place: China | collected 2015-10 | reverse complement strand
TTCCCTTTTTTCGTTATCCAACAGCTCCTCATCATAGGAGTACGCAATCCATTTTATTCTATAATCTTTAAGCTTCAGAACTCCTTGGGTTCCATGGCGAAAAATGGCAACCAATTCGCCGGATACGCCCTTTTCCGATGTTGAATATATGGCATCCAGCACCGCCGGGAACAACTCCTCATAATCATCCTCGTTATCCGTTTTTAATATCCGAACTAAAATCGGATGATACGCCTTAAATTTATTCATAAGATCATTTTCGGTTAGCTGCTGCAGCTTCTTTTTCTCCTTCTTTTGTGGCATCAAAAGAGGTTTTAATTTATCCGGAGAGATCTCCAGCACTTGACAGATACGCTCCAGAACAGCCTTACTCATTGGTTCTTTGCCCGATTCTATACGAGACAGCCCTGATGGATATATCTCTATTCTTTTCGCAAGCTCTGACTGTGATAGACCTCGTTTACAGCGGTATATCTTTACCCTTTGCCCAACCGATATCCCAAGAGCTTTGGAAAATTTATAAACTGACGTGATACCCACTTTTTCAGACAAATATTTCTGGGAATAACCCAATTTCATTCTGTATTGACGTATCATTTCCCCTACTTCGTTCATTTTGTTTGTCACCTCAAATCCAATTTTTTGGCACACTTAGAAACGAATACAATCATTTTTTTGATATTATATCGGTAAAAGCCATAGAATGCAAATGAATAAAAAACGATGTAGCCCCATTATAGATAATCTGCACCTGTTTATGCTAATCTAAATTTATGTCATATGGCTCATTGAAAAAGGTCTTTGTGTTATCTGCTTGATATAGAAAGCTACAGGCTCGGTGAAACTCTGCGGAATAACGGAACTGACTTCGAAACAGTAGTAAAATAGTAAAGGTTGCTGCCCTCAAACAATAGCTCTTTTACCATGTACTCGTTAGCAAGGCGAGTGATTCCGGCAATACGGACATATACAACGCCATCTCTGCCAAGAGCCTTGATATAATACGGGCGTTGTCTGCTATTATACTGTGATCAAGTCCTATTCCACACCAAGAGCCTTGAATACTGCTTCTTCTGCGGAAGAATAAAAAATCAGGCTAAATGCTCCAACCAGGTCCGATGGTACAGTTCCCAGATCTCCTGCGGAAGTAATTGGCAGTAAGACTTTCTTTGCTCCACTGTCCAAACATACTTGCAGGGTACTTGCCAGCTCATCAACCTTAATCAAGGTACCTCCGATACTAATCTCACCCAGAATTGCAAGACTGTTCAGTGGTGTCTTGCTAAGTGCTGCAGAACAGATTGCAATTAACGTCGGCAGTGCCAGGTTTCCTGTCATTCCAATGCCCTGCATATCCTGATAATTGATAATATAGTCCTTTGTAGTGGTACTAATCTGACCGGAAATGCGGTTTCCATTCGCTTTCAGATAATTAAATGCTGTATTGGTTGCTTCTTTTGGCTCTTTTCCTGATCCAATACCAGTACAGGTCAGCTTTCCATTACCAGGCATCATCTGTGTTTCCAGCATATAGCAACCGATCATACCCGTCTTTGATTTAGAAACGGTATAAACAGATCCTGGTTTTCCCATACCTTCTGGAATCAGCTTGCCGCCGCCCTGCTCCGGAACGGAAACATAATGTTCTTCAAAACTATCATTGTCTGTATAAGAGAAGTTCACATCATAGAACTCCATACCGCCGATCTTCTTCAACTGTTCTTTTACTCTGCGGCGAAGTTCCAGAGAAATCTCCACAATCTCACGTAATTCTTCTTTTGTTACTTCTCCATCCGGATACAACAGCTTTGTAAATCCGGAAATCATCTTGCGGACTGCAATGGTATCACGCTGGTTCAGATTATTTCCCAGACGGAAATACTTGTCCATCAGATCACTGTAGCTGTCCTTACGAAGTTCACGCATAAACTCTGACAGATAATCCGTGATAAATCCATAATCGTTGGTGAATGAATCTGGTCTATATTTCGGGATCTCCCAACCAGGAATATAGCAATGCATACGATCCAGAAACGCTGTGTCAGTACCCATTTCCGGTGGGAATGGATCAAATAAGCTGGATGTCTTCAATAGAGTATCCACACTCTGGTTGATATTTCCTACAAATACCATAGACGCCTTTGCCTGAATCTCTGCTTTTCCTCGTGAAAAAGCTCCGGAAGCCATGTATCCTTTCATGATCTGGATGCCATCTTTATCTTTGAATTTAATACCGGCGACTTCATCAAAAGCCACACAGTCCCACATACCTACAAGACCTACTGTATGGTTAGACATGTTGTAGAAAAGGTTGGCAACCGTTGTCTGTCCTCCTGCAACCAGAATACTGTTCGGAGAAATCTGCTCATATATGTATGACTTACCGGTGGAACGTGGTCCCAACTCACAAAGGTTGAAGTTATTCTCTACCAATGGAATCATACGTGCAATCAACAGCCACTTTGCTCTCTCACTGAAACTTTCCGGCTCCAATCCGGTCGAGCGAAGCAGGATATCCATCCATTCCTCTTTGGTAAATGCTTTTCTTCCATTTCTCACTTCATCCATGTCTACATGTGGCATCTGGATTGGTGTCAGCTTACGGATACGGATTGGCTGTGCATTCTTCTTATCTTCTTCAATAAACTCATACTCCATCTGCAGGATACACCAGATACCACCACAGAGCAGACGGTCATAATCTTTTACATAATCCGGGTGAATCGGAATTCCTTTTACACCCAGGTTAGAGAAAGTAGCTTCATAACGATCTTCTTTTGTATTCAGTACAACCGTAATACGGTCAATCACGGTATAGCTGCCTCTCTCACGCAAAAGAGAAAGAATCTTCTGCGCCTCATCCGGGCGAACATAGTTATCTCTTAAAATACGCTTTACGTTTTCTACACCCTCTTCAATGATCTCATCATCATCCGAATTACAGTACTGTCCAAGGAGATATTCCAGTACATAAACTGGAACGTTAGCTCCTTCACGGATGGATTTGGTTAAATCCTTTCGGACGATACGACCATCATAGTACTGACGGAGTTTTTGCTTGATTTCTTCTCGCTTGTCTTCTGTCGTATTTTCCTGCACATTGCTAAATTCATCCATTTCATTTTACCTTCCATTTTTTAAAACATATACAGTACTTTTGTAAGAACCCTGTCGTTCCAAAAGTCCCATATTGACCAATTCTCCAAGAATACCTCTCGCCCGTCGTTGCTTTACTTCCAACAATTCTTCCACCTGTCGAGATGTAATCTGTCCTTTTCTTTCTACAAATTGAATTATTGATCTTTGCTGCACCGGTAAATCGTTTATCGGCACTTTATCGGCACTTATCGGCATTTTGTCGGCACTTATCGGCATTTTGTCGGCACTTATCGGCATTTTGTCGGCATTTTTCTGTTCACTTACAGTATTATTTCTATTTTCTGTACTATAGTCAAACGAGTATTCATCATCCAGCGGTACAATAATTCGGAATATATCATCTTCTACAAATTGAGGATCTTTTCCTGAATAATACTTACTATATTTGAATAATTTTCTTACCCCTGATCCAAGCTGATCCGCATAACCAATATTTCTAAAAAATGCTGCTATAACTGGATTCTTTGGATTTGGTTCCAAATTATCTACCGTAATAAAGCCTTCCTGCGTTGCACGATTTGCATTTTCTACATACATTCGATTTTTTTCAATTACAAACTTTGCTGTATAACTACTGGTAAATTCACGATGCATTAATGTATTACTAACCATTTCTCGTACAATAGTATTTCTAAGACTTTTATTTACGGTATCTTCTAAGAAAAACTTGTCTGGCAAATTTTTTCTTCCAAAATCAAGAAGCTGGCTATAACTGTCTATTAAATTTGTCTTAACAATTTCTCGATCATCGTAACGATCTACATTGACTTTTCTTACAAGTGCATCTGTCACATACGTCGGTGCGACATTTAAAATCACATCGTCTTTTCCTAATAGCATAATCGCTGCTAAATTGAAACCTTCTTCTCCTGTAACGATATCTCTTCCATATAATCCAGCGCTTTTCAAAAGTTCCTGATCATCCATCGCTGTCCAAGGATGCTGACCACCCGCATGATTCTGTGCCATAATACGAATCTTAGGTAACAAGTCTAGTCTTAAATCTTCCATTTTCGCATAAGGATAAATCTTTCTTTCCGTAAAAATATTTTGTTTCCGGATATACATCTGTGCAATCGCACTAGTCGCTGTCACCTTAACATCTGCATCATCCACGCGATCATATATTATTTTTTTGAAACTATGAACCTCTGCACTTGGTGGAATATGAACATGAATAATCGTTCTCTTTTCATCATATTTGATAACCTCTGGTACCAAATATATTGTCGGTGAGAATAATGTAGGATTACTGATAACTTTGATAAAGTTTTTTACCATATCAGATACTGCTTTTTCTGGAACCCCTAATACAGTTCCATCATCCAATACTCCCATGAAAAGATCTCCACCAAATCTGTTGAGAAATGAGCAAACTGTCTCATAGGTATCATTTTCTATTCCGTTTCCGCAACGTTTAAATTCTACGGCTACAGTCTCACCGATTGTAAGAATAGATTGTAATTCTTTTATCTCCATTTGGTCACCTCATTTTCAAATTTTACTTTTTTTTAATTAATTAGATGCCTTTATACAAATTTGATTTTTCACATAGTGGTAATTTATAATCGGAACATATATCCTGAATTAATTTAACATACCATTCTTCTGCCAATGGATTAATCGTAATTTTTCGTATATATTGATCAAGATTAATATTCTCTATATAAAAATTACCAGGTACCTCATCCTGCGACTTAAACTCATCTATATTTTTTATAATCAAATCAACAATTGAATCATCATCAAGATTCTTCCCTTTTATATTTTGAGCAAAATTACTATTCGCAGCATAAGTTTCAAACTTAGAAACTCCCTCACATTTTGTATCATAAATCAATACTCTATGTTCTTTTTCATGTTCAAATGCTTTTCGTTTATGTAAAAATGGAGTATATGCATATCCTTCTTGTGCAGATTGTAACAATTGTTTTTCAAGTAAATCTTTTTCCGAAGTTATATCATATTCCATTTTTCTGATAGTTCCTTTAATATTTCTTTCCGTCAATAACTTTTCTAAATCTTCCTCTGAAGTTTGAATTTGTATCGAATGATTTCCATATGAATAAATTCTCCAAAGAGCATCACTTTCAGATAATTCACTCCAACACTGTCCATACACATATTTACTGCTATCTAAATGCATCATATTTATAATCACATTTTGACAATTGTTTGAGCACACTTCATGATACCAATATTCAACAATTCTTTTTCTATCTGCTGAATTCTTGAGTTTAGAGAACAAATAGCCTTCAAATGTGTCTTCCCATGTTGCAGGTCTGACATATCGCTCTCGTTTATTTACTATAATATCTAAAAAAGTCTCCAAACTTATAATGCGATATAACTTCATATATTATTTTCCTCATAATTTTATACGGCTACAGTTATTATTTTCTTCATTTAAAATCCGAAATCATCGGCAAATGCAATATCCATAATAATCTCGTGACGAAGAACTTCTATATTATTCTTATCGTCATAAGCAACCAAGTAGTATTTCTGTGATTTATCGTATTTCTTATTCTTAAAGTTAAAGCGGAGTCTGAACATTCTCTTTGTCGTATCTTTATCTTTCTTATCTGCAATAACAATATTCTCATTAGAAATCTTCTCGTTATTATCAGAAATGAAATATACTCGGTAACTTGTTTCTTTCACAATATCACTTACCGGCTCTGTCTGAACAAAATCCAGTGTCGTAATAAGGTTTGTAATCTTTGAGGTCAGGCTTACAAGAGCAATCTCTGCAAGACTTGTTTCCTTTTTGCCCTTATCTACTTTCACATCAATCATTGGTACAATCATTTCCTGCGGCGAGCAACCGCCATGAACATAGTTCTGTCCAGCTCCTGCAACTTTGAAGATATCTGAAGCAAGCGGGAATGACACGATACGTTCATCATCATTGCCAAGTATCTTACCAACCATTGTATGACAAACACCGTCTGCCTTGATTTCTTCGGAAGATATGGAATAACGCTGTCCAACGCTATTTGATTTTGAAGCAGCTCCGGCAATCTTATCTGTTGCCTGAATTTTATCTCTCTTATAAATAAATCCGTGGTCTGCCGTCACAATAAAATGATAAGTATTTGCCTGCGATGCAATTCTCTTTATCAAAGTATAAATTTCTTCGATTGCTTCTTCGCAAGCAGTAAAGACTTCATTCTCAGAAGCCGCTTTATCTCCACGGGCATCTATCTGATTGTGATAGATATACACAACGTCCTGTCCGGTAAAGATAGAACGAAGGTCTGCCTGCTTCATTGTTTTCATTGAATCGAACTGAACACATTTACTGTTTACTTTATACTCTTTCAGAATAGCTTCCCTCTGCTCCGTGGAACTACACGCTTTTCCGTCTACCAGTACATCATAAGATGAACTATATTCAATCGTCTTATGCGGAAGTAATGAAGCCATACCTAACGGTGTATAAGATGGAAGAACGCCTTGCATTGCTCCGATAGAAGCATTGCACTTCTCATCTGCCTGCATTTTTTCAAACAGCGTATGTGCAACCTCATAGCGGAATGCATCGGATATAATAACTACTACTCTATCCTTTGAGTAATTGATCTGTCTTGCAAAGAAATCTCTCTGCAACGTAAGTCCTGTTTCTCCATCTGTGTCTGCAAATTCATTGTTCCAGTTCACTGTAATCCGGTTCAGATACTCGTTTGTATAAATGTTTTCAACCAGTTCTCTGATTTTTTCAAACTGCGTAGTATCTTCCAATTTATCAAAGTAAAAATAGAAGTATCTATAATAACGGTCAATCTTATAGATTGTCTCCGTATATTCCTTAACCAAGTTTTTGATACCACTGACCGGCTGATACTTACCTTCAGCAATCATATCAAAGGCATTTTGAAGAATGAAATACTCACTGCGGAAGTTCTTTCCAAAATGTTGCTTCCTGCGTTCTACGCAAAGCTCCGGAATCGTCTTTCCATTCAACTTTGCTCCTATATCCTCATTCTCAAGTCTGCCGATAATCCAACTAATCAGAAGCTCATCAACACCTGCAAAGATATTGCAATCTACAAGTGTTTCCACTTCCATCTTCTCAAGATAATTCTTACCATTGATTGCGTTATAGATAATCTCTGAAATCTCATCAAAACGTGTACCATACAGATAACTGTTCATCAGGTTATCCATAAATGCAATGATATTACCGAATTTATAAGAAATAAATGGTTTCCAAGCCTGCGGCATATCCGTATGAATACTCTTAGCCGCATATGTAACAAACATTGTGATAACGAGTTTTTCAAGTGTTGGCTTCGGGTCATTATATCCAAATGTCACATCTGCCTGCTGCCAGAATGCAGAAAGCAAACCATACTTTTCAAACTCAGCCAGATATTTGTTATCCTGCAATCCATCATCTGTCAAAATTGAACGCAACACTTCTTCAAAAGAAGCGGTCTTATCCTTGCAAAGCACGCTCATCAAGGCAACTTCTATCGTACTTCTGTTGAAATTTTCTATTTCCAAATCATAAAACTTCTGCGTTCTGTCTTTATTCGCAAAGAATTTAATATAATGCTGAATAACAGGCTTGTACCGTTCGTCAATACCCAAATCAAGCGTAAGCAAAGAAGCACGGTCAGCAAAAAATTCTTTGGAATATCGGATTGTATCCGCAAGATGATTGTCCCTTATACTTGGTTTTGCAAACGGAGCGTACACAAGGTAATTGGTTGTTGTATCCTCTCGTTCCAAGAAGTATTTGATATAGAACTGGTTGTCCGGCTCAAGATGCAGAACCTTTGCATTTTCCAGTTCTATACTGTCAATATCCTCCTGAAACTCCGCATTGGCATCATACCAAAACACAAGTTTACGGACATCACTTGCAAACTCACTATTTAATTTGTCTGTAATTTGTTTTAAGTTTAGTTCTGCCATAGTATCTCCTACTTTACTCCTGTACACATTATATCTTGCCCTGTAATCTCTGCGGCTAATTCGTCAATGAATTGGTCTAACGCTAATGTTAAAAATTCATGCAACAACCAATTCTCTTTTGAATTTAATAAATGTGCCATTTGCTCAGGTTTGTATCGAACAATTTCGCTAACCCTATGCATAGCTGCCATAATAATTAACATACTATTAAGATTCATAACCTCTGGATGATTCAATGCCGTTCTTTTCAAATACCACAATTTCTTGCTCGAATGAATATATTGAAACTCTCGCCTTAATTCATCATTCTCGTTTTTAAACTCTGATGATAAACTATCTTGGTTTCTTTTTGCCCCATTTACACTTTGTAACACAAAATTGTTATCATCGGAAATCTTAAATTTTGAAGATATACTGTTTACATATACAACTGGAATAGAAACCGGTGCAACTCCAAACAAAGAATGGTCTACTTCAAATTTTAAGTATAGGTTGCTATCATTTCCCTTGTAGTAGCACGGAGCTTGTGCTGTTTTAACAGGTATAAATAATTCAGGTACTCTTGCTCCTCTTGGGGTGTTATATGTAGTTATATAGGCACGATGAATAAACGCTAAATTATATAATAATTTTTTCAATGTAACGGTATTTGGTTTTCCGCCTGCCCAAATAGTATCAAAGTTCTGCTCAAGCATTCTTCCAAACAAGACAAAAACACCTTTATTTTGATGTCCCACATGTATAGTTGAAAGTTCATTTCCAGAAATAGCAGTATTTTCAAATAGTCCATGTCGTGAAAAATGTTCTACAAAATCCTCAATGTAATCGCATTTAAACGCTAGGAATGCTTTCACCGCATTTAGCATTGAATAATATGACACTAACGGAACTGATTCCATTGGCAATGTTTTTGCTGCTTTATAAAATGACATTGCTTGTTTCCAATAAAACGAATAGTGATATTTCTTTTCGTCGCCATATTTTATTTTCGATACAGTTGGATTACGATATTTCATCGCTTTTTTGTGGCTTGAAAAATAAAAATCAATATATGTAAAAATATCATCTGTTAAAACCGTATGGCTACTAAAATCTGGCGATGTATAACTTTTCCCTATCTGAAGTTTACGGTTCTTATATTGATAAGGTACATCATCAACCTTAATAGAAATTCTTTTTGGCATACTATTTCCTCATTAAATCTTCGCTAAAATCTGCATTTTCTTTCCATCGGCAGTCTGAACCTTTTCGTAATTGACTTTTACACCGTCATCAAGGTCGATGTCGATACGTGAAAGAGCCAAATGAGCGATTTTAGCATCATAATCTTTGGTTTCCTTAATCTGTTTCTGGAGCTTTTCTTTACGCTTTGTAGCATTGGAAATTTCCTTGTTGTCGTGGCTATTGTCGATAATTTCCTGCATACGGGTAATCTCTTTTTCATACACACGCTGAATACGATGCAGGTACTCAACTCGAACATTACCAATGGTGTCTGCGTTCCAACGGTGCATATAAACAAGAGCCTTAAATCCATTCTGCCTACCACTATCAAAAAGCCAATAAATCGGGCGTTTCTGATAAGTCTTAATATGGTCTTTGATGAAATCAGTCAGAAAATAATTTCTAATTACTTCACGGCTTGTCTTACCTTTATTGCCAAGAGCATTAGCTATAAAATCAAGATTTTCTTCAAGGGTATCTTCTCCATAAACCTTTTTCAGCCAAGCACAAAACAGACCTACAATATCATCTTCAAAATATTCCTCGTCTGTAATTGGAATGCAATTATCCGCATCAGGTTCAAATGATAATTCTGTTGCCGTTTTCCAATCTTCAGTATCATGGAATTTAGGATAATGATAGTTCGCAAGAGATATACCAGCATAACCACCTTCTATTGGCTCGCCATTTTTGTCTAACGCAGCCTGTCCTTTATATTTCCAATAAACATCATCAAAGTTTCCGCCTGCATATACGATTCCCTCACGTTCAAGAGAATAACGACCAAACATACAACCCACTGCATAAGAAATTAAGCTTTTAATATCTCTCTGCAAATCGGCTTTACGAACAGTGACATCTTTATCTTCTACTTCCGGTGTCAATTCGTCCTGCAATCCGTAAATATCAATAAAGATACGGTTTAATTCTTCCTCGTTCTCTTTGAGCTGATTAAAGCGATTGTCACACTCCTTTGACCACGCTTCAAAAGCTGATGCGACAGTATAGTTCATCGGAATGTCCGGCATACTGTTATGCGGAGCATAACAAAGAAGCGGATGTGTTTTAAAATCCCAAGAAGTTTCAAATGAGTCCCAATCAGTTTTGGAAATATTAACAAGTTCTTCTGTTAATATTTCCACCGTATTTTTAGTTTTGCTCTCCATAACAACAGGAATAGTCTTTATGTGTCCTACTTCATAATTTAAAGTTGGTGACACAATTTTTATAAATATTGAATTTACCTTGCTATTCATTAGAGCTAAAATGTAAAAAATATCTTTATCATCTACAAAAGCACTATATCCACCTGAACCAAAAATAGCACCTTCATTTGACCATCTGACGGAAAAGTTTCCTGATGTCAAAGCTGACCAAGTTAGCGATTTCTTAAAATAATATTTTGTATTCTGGATAGTTCTTGATGCACTCTTGTAAATAGCGGCAGCATATTTTTTTATTTCATAACCATCGTTTTCGTAGTTTATTAACCATTCATTATTACCATACCATTTTCTATAGCTTCCTCCTTTGTTCATAGGAAACCATTTATAATCGCTTTGGTTGTTCAAGTCATAAACACTACATCTTTTTATTGATACTTCAAACCATCTTTTGAGGAATAGGTTATTGTTTGATGTAGCTAATCCATGTCTCGGCTCCGCTATTTCTCCCAAATTTTCCGATTCATAGGCTTCAAGTGTCTTCTGCGTTGCCCAATATGCCGTGAATGGATTCCCTTGAATATGTTTTAAACAGTCAGAATTTTTTTCGTAATAGAAACCGCAATTTCTATCATTTAGTGCTTCAATAACCTTCTGTTTTTGTACTTCCATACCGCCCTTAAAATTCGTCAGATTGAAATAATATGCTTTTTCACCTTTATCTAAACTGTTTTTTAATACAAATGAACATATCGGTACGGTAGCTTCTTCAAATGCTGAATATTCCATTTGAATTAAACTCACTATTGTCTTATTATCCAAAATATACTGTCTTAATGGTTCGTATGAACTTATCGACATCCAAACAAATGGTGTCATAAAGGCAGAGTATCCATCTATTTTGCAGTAATCAAAGTTACGGTAAATAAACACGCTGAACAAATCACTGGAATATGGCTTATAATTATCAACCACAAATTTCTTTAACTGTCCTTCCAACTTATTCATATATGGCGGGTTGGTACAAACAACTGCATACTTATTGCTCATAATTTCAGCCTGTTTGGCAAGCTGTACCATCTGTGGAAGTGTATCATTCAGCCAAGCTGTTGAAAAAAGGTCTATCTGTCCTGCACTGCTATCAATATTATTTAAATATGTAACAAATCTATTGTAGTCTTTCTTTTCAACTGTCTGCAATGTACCGATTTCCTGTGCGTCCCTATATGCTTCGACTAAGTATTCGCCAATCTTATTCTGTTCACTATCCGTTGTTAAACCATTACAAGTAAATTTATCAATAGAATTACTTTCCTCAACAACTGCAAGGTTATTGGATATACCTTTTGTCAATGCACGACGATTATAACTGCGAGCTTTCATCATTACTGCAAAATACGCCAACTGATATGCACGCTTATCAATATCCATACCGAAAAGGTTATTTTCCACAATGCTTAATGCTGCATCTCTGTCGGAATATCCCACTTCACGGTAGATTTCCATAAGCACATCAAACGCATATACAAGAATATGTCCGCTACCCATACATGGGTCGAAAAAGGTTAAATCAGTCGGACTGATTTTTTCATCGACATACTGGATTTCTCCATTTTTAGGAGTGACAAAAAATTCCAGTTTTTCAGCCAACTTACTCTGTGGATTTCTTTCAATCCAATATCTTCCCAAAGAGTTGTCCACCATATAACGAACAACCCAATCTGTTGTAAACAGCTGTGTTGCCGCCGGAATATCCGCTTTCTTTACTGTTCCTTTATAGATATTTACAATCTCGTCGTGTTTCTTTGAAATATAATACTGATACAACCAACCAATAATCTCAACCTGACCATCAGCTTTTATTTTCCCATCATCAGTGTACATTTCATCGTTAATACGAAAATCAACATCTTCAATATCATTGATAAGATGATGAATAATTCCCTCCGGGTCTGTAAACGAAATTGTAAGAAGTAATTCCGAATAATCATCTGTCTTTTCAAACAGCTCTGGTAAAATATCGTGAAGTTTATTGCACTGCTTAATAAAAAGCATACGGAACAATTCATCCAGTTTATTATCGTCTTTTAACTGGATAATTCTGTCCTGCTCATAAGATGTAAATTCCAAATCGGTATCAAACGGTGTCGTTACTAAATCGGGCTCTTTCTTCGCCTTGTTCTCAGAGGAAAGCACACGAACACCAGAAGGCAAATAATCATTAACTTCCATAAAACGAATCGCAATCAAACGGTTGAACCAAGTATATGCTACTTCTTCAATCACATTTTCAAACGCTTCCTGATAACTTTTATAGCTGCGTTCTTTTGTCTGAAATGCTTTTACAAGAGCATCTCTCTGCTTAATTTCAATACCGGAGATTTTCGTATAATCCTTTGTACCTACATCATAGAAATACGTATCACTTGTTGACTGCGGTAATTTCTCTACGATTCCATTTGCTGTAATACCAACTGTTCCGACTTTATATTTAATATCTTCAATGAGCTTTTCTCTCGCCCACTCTGCAAATTTTCTTATTGCTGTTTTGTTCATCTTGCTTTCTCCATCTCTTATCTAATAAAGTTTTCAAGCTGTTGCAGTAACATACCCCAATCTGCTCCGGTAACTGCTCCGGCAGCAAGTGTTACTGCAAGTTTCATAGAAAAATCGCCTGCAAACTTTTTGATACCTACAAGAGCTTTTCCTATACGGTTCTTTTTCGGATTATCGGTTTTCAACTGTTCCTGAACCATCTCCAAATCGTCTTTTACATTCTCAATTTCTTCTGCATCAACACCTTGTATCTCAGGCAATGAAGCAAGTAATTTGTCAATTAACTCAAGCATAGAACCTGTGTCATTTGTAGTGTTATAAGTATTTATCACGCCACTGTTCTGCTGACTTGCAGAGCCATTGACAGTTTCAATATTCTGAATATATGTATTTCCGCCCATAGCTTTTTCCTCCTCGTCATAAACAATCATTTCCATCGAAAGTTGGTCGTTAATATAATCTATAAGCGGCTTAAATGCCATATCAAGAAAATTTTGTATAATTGTATTTATTTTTTTATCCGACCAACAATAATTCATAGCCTGACTTCTGACATTAACTGTATTCTCGTTATTTATAAAATTCAAATAATCATACTGTGCCTTTATATGGCACGCTTCATCTTCAGGCGGATTATAGTCTGCCCAACCTGAACAGCCTATTGTATAGCACTTCTTAAAGTCATAATCGACACCTGATATTTTATCCTGAATGATTCCGGAAATTAACTCGTTTCCATTTATAAATTTTAGGAATCGAGAAAGATTTATATCTGCTGTGTCGTCTGTACTATTAAGCAAATTGCTTGATAATCTACGAAATTCTAAACTCAGTTTTCTTAATCCTAATCTGTTCATATATCCACCCCACAATACGGACAAAATACCTTCGCTGCTCCTGCACAATAAAGTACCTTTACTCTGCGACCACAGCAAGAACACTTAAACTCTGTTTCTGTGGTATCCTTATCCTTTAATTCTTTCGTTGCAACCTTTTTCAATGGCTTATAATCCATTTTTATCTTTATCAAGCCTTTAGAACGATTAAGCGACCTTTGCATTTTCTTAAAGGTCTTGTTCAATTCTTCTACCATATAATTATAAGCGATTGCCTGTGCCTGCTCGATTACCTCTGCTGATAGAAATTCATTCTTTTCTTTCGCCAGACCGCAGTAAGGGCAAAACAGTTCTTCAAAGGGCTCATCGTCATTTTGATATTCTCCGGCTTGCAACTTAAATTCTGAATTGCAGTATGGGCATTCGAAAGTCACATATCCTTCGCTATCTCCCTGAATAGATATTGTAAAATTTTCTGTTGACAAGGCTTACACCTCCCAATCTCTTAGAACTCAATATTGATAATCGTATCTTCTTCCAATGTATTCATCAGTTTCTTCTCAAGTTCTGCAACGTACTTCTTAACATCTGCTTCATTCTCAAGCTGCCAAGTTGTCGCATTGTTGATAGATTTAATGCTGACCGTTTTCTTTCTCTTTACCTTTGGAGCAGGTGTAGCCGGAGTAATCGTTTCTCCGCCATAGTTTCCGGTTTCTCCAACGTGAGCAGGCTGTTCTGCTGCAATAATTTTCGCTTCTTCTTTTTCAATCTCATTTAAGCAGCGGACTTTGAGTGCGTCTGCTTCCATTTTGATATTTTGCAGTGTAGCCACATTATTACAGCTCATTGCCTTGTCACTGATTTCTCTGAACAAATTTACATACTTATCAGCCAATTCATCGTGGCATTTCTTGTCTTGCAGTTCTTCAAAGACACGCTGTCTTGCTTCCTGAATGGCATTATCTATCGGCTTCTGCATTTCATTAAGGAGTTTGCTGTAAAGATTGATAAATGTATCCAGTAACTCCGGTAATTTAAAGATTTCTGAATAAGGAACAGACTTCTTCAGAATAGACTTGATATCCGCAACAACTGCTTCAATCTCACTATTTACAATAAATGTCTTACTGTCATCATAAATCTTCATCAGCTTCAGTGCCTTATCAAATATGCCCTTCTGTTCTCCCGCAAAGAACTTCTTAACAGGCTCATAATCCTCAGCAAAATCGAGGAAATCATCTTTTTTATGGTCAATACCTGCAAAGAACTCATTGGAATATTTCATTTGCAGAACATCAGCCATCAGCTTTTTACCGGAAGCAATAAGCTGTTTACCCGGATATGCAGACTGTGTCGCATAGTGAATATCCAATTTCTCAAGGTCATTCTTCAGATTTGATGCGTAGCCAAGAAAACTTCTCATAATCGCATCGTCATCATCACTTGCCAAAGTAACATTAAACAGTTCTTTCATTACTGTACGGACAGATTTCTTCTGTTTTTCATTCGCTTTTACACGCTTTTCGGTCATCAGTTTTTCATTGAACTCTTTGCGTGTCAGATAACGGATAAGTTCTTCTGGAGTCTTTGAAAGTAATGTCACTGCGTCGTTATTAACAAACATTGCAATTTCGCCATCTTTGAACAACTTAGCGACAAGCCACTGCACATCGGCTTCTACAAATCCATACGGTGCTTTCAAGAAGCGTTCCAGAATGGACTTCATAGAGGTTTTCATGTGACGCTGTGTGTTCAAAGCAATATAGTCATTAACATCGTGCAAAGCCAATTCATTCTTAGCGGTATTTGTACCAGCAAGAGTAAGCTGCTGTCCATTATTCTTGAACAATGTGCGAATGTCCGACTCACTCATTGCCGCATCAATATAAGACAATTTGTGATAAACTGTGGAAACCAACTTACCTAGTGCTTCATTTATCTTGGAAGCGATTTCCTTTGCTCCGCTCTGAATTTTATCGCCATTCACATAAATTTCTGCATTCTTCAAGCTTTCAGAAAGGAACAGCTTTGCAGCTCCGTTTCTCTCACGCATTTCCACTTTCTTAGCTTCCTTAATGCTTTCAAACTGTGTAACTTCATTTGTAGCATCAAAGCGGATAAATTTTTCTATCTGCAAAGCAGAACGGATTTCATCGAGGAATGTTCTGTCGTCAGGCAATACTACAAGCACACAACTTGACTGACCGGACAGAATTCTCATTGTCGTTTCATCTGCTCGCTCATCGCTGTTCGGAGTAAGAATTTTCAATGTTATATCATTATTCTGATTTGCCTTATATGGTTTATTATCAACAACCTGATTAAAAGCAAACGCATATCTTCCGTTGAATGCCGGGTAGCGATACTTCTTTTCATCATAAAGACCATCAAAAATCATTTCAGATACTTTGGCAATAACTTCTCCGGAATCTACATTCTGCGATTCAATCGCTCTGTTAATTTCCTGCTCCTCATCTGTCAGGAATACATAAATATCCCCGTTTTTCTGGACCAAAGTCTGACGAACAAGTCGTTTCAATGCGTCCTCTACCTGCTGTGCAAGAGCCATACGGTCATCATTTACATTCGATACCATAAGACTTGTGATATTCTCAATATTTGCTTTGATTTCCTTAACGTACTTAATCATAAAGAGTGTTTTCAGTACATTAACATCAAAGCATTCTTTTTCGTGATTCGGATTCAGATACTCATTATCTAAGGCACGGGAAATAACACCCTTATGAGAATGATCAAGGAATTGCTCAAGGGCGTCATAGAACATATTAAATGGCACAATCGTTCCCGGCTCATCGTTCATAACTTTTACGGCAGATTCTTTAAACAATGCAAGCATAGAACGCTCGCCTTCTGCCAGATGCTTACCAGATGCACCGTGAGTACGAATGGAAGTCAGCACACTTCCAAGTAAATTAAACTGATATGGAATAAACGGATAGATGTCCGCAAAATTTTCTCTATCGGAATATAATTTCTTTTCAACGCCATCGTTGAACAGAATCAAGTTTTTGATGACTGTTGCCTTATCATCATAAAGCAGTGTAAGCGTCTGTTTTCCTGCTTTGTTCTTTTCAAGGATCCTCTTTTTGATTACTTCATCAACATTGGCAGATGAAAGAGAAAGTCTGGTGTCAAAACGTCCCTGAATTTTCGAGAAATCATTTCCCTTTGTTTTTGTAATCGAATCAATATCCTGCTGACTTGTTACGATAATCCAAGCCTTGCCGCCGCAGGCAGTACCCAAATCTTCTGTTACAGTCTGAAGATTCAGCATAAGTTTAGAATCGTCGCCTATGTATTGTCCAATCTCATCAATCAGGAATACAATATGATGATTGCTCTCTTTTTTATCAAGATATTTCTTAACAAGTCTGGCGAAATCCTCAACCTTATATGTATATTCTCCGGTAGCTTTCTCACACCAGTTTCTACCGGCTTCTATGCTCATAAATCCAATCTCATCAAGGACTTCTACCACATCGTCCTGAATGAAATCAAAGTCGCTGCGTGATTCCTCCCAAGCAGAACCAAAGCTATCTTCAAATTTTTCTTTGAATAAATTGTACTTTCCTTCTTCTGTCAATTTACGTTCCAAATCTGCAAGGAACGGATTAGAGCCACTAAATCCCTGCATTTCATTAAACACATTCTGCAATACGGAAACAATGGCAACCTTAGACTGCTTACCATTCACTTCGCTTTTAGAGTCAATGTTGAAAAGGACAACATCCGTCGGTATCGTACCAGCCAGTTTCATATCTGCAAGCACCATCTGGTCAGAAATTTTATTATCATCTATGAAGTAGTCAATCGCTTTCTTACCGCCAACTTCTTTATTTTCAAGGAGATAGGATAAAATCTTCAGGAAGTGCGATTTACCACTTCCAAAGAAACCAGAAATCCATACGCCCATCTTGTCTGTATTTCCGGTAATTCCTCTCTTATAGCTCGCAAAAAAATCAGAAAAATGCTTCTGAAGTTCTCTTGTCACAACATATTCTTCAAGCTCTTGCTTGATATTTGCATCGTCATCCTGTCCTACTTTGATTACGCCTTTAATATCTCTGTCGATAGGCTTTGAAAACACATTCTTGATAATCATATTCCCTCTCCTCTTAATCCACGAGCTTGAATGCTCTGTAATAGTTATCGTCCTTTATCTCTCCAAACAACACCAGTTCCTGACCGTCATAATTGCCCGGATAAAGCAGCACTACCGGAACATTATCTATAACCTGATGTAAATTATTCAGTACTGTATGTGAACGCAATATCGGATAGCACTTTCCAATACCAGTAATAAACACAACTGCTTTCTCCGGCGTATTATCCCTGATATGATTTACTATCAGACTGTCTGATGATGTTATCCTCAACATATTGCTGATGGATTTTGATACTCTCTCAAAGCCCTTTGTCTTTTCAAACTGATAACACTTTTCTAAGTACCCTTTTTTGATAAGAATATCAATCATAATGTCGTAAAGGTCAAACACTACAACTTTGAAATCATCGTCTGAGTTTTCACTTTTTTTCTTGATGTATTCTATCCTCTCACGGATATACAATTCTTTTTCAGCCGGATAATCAAAGATATAGTATCCGACTTCATTACCTAACCCTTTGTTCTCTCTAAACGAGGGTTTTTGTATCATTTCTTCTGCTTTATCTAATCGTTCGTCAAGCGACATCATTTAGTCCACCCCCGTAATTGCCTTAGTCATTGCACTCTCTCCACACGCTTCAAGATAACGTTCTAAAGCAATATCAAGAATTGGTGGCGTTATTGTTTTCTTCTTATCAACAACCATTAAAAGATTCGCATCTTTCAAATAGTTGAAATATATTGAGCGAAGCCTGCGTTTTGTACCATCTGTCCAATCTGCAATATCTTCACTTTGAATTTCTTTATTCTTGAAAAAAATATTTACATCTGCATCTTCGATTATCGGAATACCAAGTATATTTTTTTCTCGATACACTTCAAACATAAATTCAAAAAATAATCGGTCTGACCTGAGAATGGCAATCAAATTGATTACCTTTTGGGTTGCCAAGTCAGAAGTACAAAATATGTCAATCAGTGTCTTATCCAATCTTTTTGCTCTGTTCCAAATGTATCCATATATCCTTTTGGCTCGATACTCTTTTGCCGCACCAAAAAGATTTTCTTCTATGCACATTTTTTTTATTTCTTCATCGGACTTTCCATCATCAATCAGTTTGATGACCTTCTTCATTTCAACAAACCAGAATGATTGTGAAATCAATCCTGCACTATAATTTGGATATTCCATGTAAAACCTCTCTATTCGCCCTTTTTATTAATATCCGCATCAACCTGATCATCAGGAATAAAATCTGCAATCTCATCGATGGTGCATCCCATACCAAGGCAAATCTTTTCAATTACTTCCATAGTAACATTTTCATTATTAGCCAACTTTGTTACTGTATTGCTACTAATCCCCGTCAATGCTCTGAGATCTTTCTTTTTCATATCCCTATCTATTAGCATTTTAAAAAGTTTTTTATAAGATACTGCCATACCTGATACCTCATTATATACGTACTTTTCATTTCCTGTGTTACGCATATTATTATAGCATACGATCATTATTTTGGATATTAAAAAATGGTGTTCGAGTGATTTTTCACTATTATTCAGTTTTATTATTATTAAATAGTCTTTCTAACTATTCTTCCAAATACATTTTCAATGTATTATAGCTGTTCAAAGTCTCGTTATCTGCATCATTAAAATTCTGGGAAAAGGTCTGCAGACTTCCTGTTAGATCTGTCGCCAGATTGGTCAGCGATATATACGCATCGTACAGCTTTGCAAGTGCTTCATAAGCATCTTTATACTCTTCTGGTGGATTTTTTAATTTCTTCATTAGTGAGTTTACGGTGTCTTTATTGCTATTGATATCCGCTATCTGTCCACTGAAACTGCTCTCTGAAAAAAGATTTTGTAGAGCATCATTAAAGTCAGATACAAAATATCCATCCGTATCTGTCTTACTATCACTTTTTTTTAATAGAGTTGTACCATACCTTTTTGATCAGCTTACCGCAGGTTTCTGCATCACTTGCACCAGAAAGCATGGAATACGCAGCCAAATTCAGATTGGTGCCATATTCCTCATTCTGTTTCTGAGCCTCGGCTGCTGCCTTCGCTGCCACATTCTTCTTATGTGTCTGTACTCCAATAGCTGCTATCATTGCTGCACCAATAACTGCTATTATTGCTATCATAATTATTTTCTTTGATTTTTTTGTTATCTTCACTCCGGTTACTTCGACCTGCTGTGGCGTTTTTTCTGTTTCAATAATATTTTCTATCGGGCAACCACATTTCGGACATGTATCCATTCCTTCTTCCAGTTCTGCTCCACAGTCCGGACAGTATTTCTTCTCTTCTTGAACCAACACTGTTCCACAATGCACACACTTCTTTGCCTTATCCGATATTTGTTCGCCGCAATTCGGGCATGTTGTCATAGCCATAATCTTTTTCCTCCATGTTTTTCATTTTCAATTCCATCTCTACCATTTCCAGTAGTTTTTCCAGTCTGCTTTTCTTCACCATGCGTTTCACAGTCCCTGCATCATGATATTTTATATACTGGATCACCTCAAAGAAACTCTCTGAAGGTAGCTTTTGTTTATGATATCCTTCTGTACATTTCATTTTCTGCTTATTGAAGTATTGAGATTTATTAGCTCTGTAATTTTCATGAAACAACTCTTTCACCTTATCTTCCTGCAGGTAAACAATCCATCTTGAAAAAGCTGTCCGTACAAATACAGCATTACTACTCACACTATAGGATAACTTGAACCATTTGCAGATTTTTTCTATATTAGTTTCAGTAGGTGGAAGCTGTTTTAAATCTTTTCTATTTTTCTTGTTCTTTGCTTTTTGTATACTATTAAATTCCCACTCCAATCGTTTCCAGTTTTGCTTCTTACCGCAGCATTTACACACTGTATACCCTCTGAAAATCATACTTTTAGGAACTACCACTTTCCTTTCTGCCAACATACTTTGCAGATATTGACAATTTTCTGTATGCAACATCTTCGTAGCCACATTTGAAAAACAACGTTCTTCCTTAGCTATCATGCTACTATATTGTTGAAAGCATTGATAAAAAAGCTGATAGAGATAATTGGCATCATGTTTTGCATAATGAAGATAATTCGGCACATACTTAACACCAGAACATATCAATGCTTTTTCAAATCCAATCCGATTGTTACTATTTCCAGCAATAACTCCCAAAACGTCTTGTAGAACCACTACTCTGTGCCTTTTTATTGTGATACCATATTTTCTCATATCTCTCAGGAATAACTCATAAGCATCTCTTCTCCACACTATTAAATGACAATATTGTGGAAAAGATTGTGCAAACTTTTCGAGTACTGCTTTTTCCTCGTTGCCTCTCATAACATGCGCTATAGTTGAATGCGATATGATTTCTGTTTCTTCATTGAATACTTTTGGATCACTTAATCTAATCGCTTTGGAAAATGTTTTTACTTTTTGTATTTGTGTATCAGCAGCCACTACACCTATCTGAATTGCTTCCCGTCCATCCAGACCAGATGTTCCTGGTGCTTGATTCCACTCGATATCTAGAAACAGATATTCAAATGGTCCTTTTTCTCTTTTAACATTTTCCACCATTTTTTCCTTCTTTATATGCCTGAATCTCATCTGCCCAATGGTTATCCATAAAATCCACCATTGCATCACTTTCAACAGCTTTTGAAATTGCCCTTCCTACAGCTTTAAAGTTTAATTCGACACCCTTGGAATCATTTTTATATGTTACAGATCTGTTTCTGGAAATCCCTATCTTCTCTGCTTCTCTTCCAGCATCAATATTTGCACCCAAGAACAGGAACTCCCATCCACACTCTTTCTTCGCTTCTATTTTTCGCCTAATCTGCTCCTGTGTGAAATGTTCGCTAGAATTTTCTAATCCATCCGTGGTAATAACAAATATAATTTTCCCCACCCTGTGACCCTCTGGAAGATGTTTCTGTACATTTTCCATTTTCTCAATTGCCGTTCCAATTGCATCTAATAAAGCTGTGCAGCCACGCACGAAATATTCTTTTTCCGTAAGCGGTTCAATGATCTCCACTGGAAATCTTTCATGGATGATATCTATTTCATCGTCAAACAAAATAGTGGTCACATTCACTTTCTTTTCCTGTGCCTTTTGTTTCGCAATCATGCCATTAAAACCACCGATTGTATCACTTTCCAATCCACCCATTGATCCACTTCTGTCAAAAATAAAAACCAACTCAGTTAATTCTGTATTCATGTGATTACCTCCTCTGATATTTGTTGTTAATCACATTTTATCTACAGAACCAACTGGGTTGACCGCCTGTCAGGTGACATTGCACCAAAATATTTTGTTAAAATACTGGTTGTCCGTACGCATCCAGTACTTCATTAATTTCAAACATGTCATAAATCTTATTCTGTAAGAAATATGCCACGATAATATCTGTTTTTGAACTTCTGGATAATGCAAAACCGGCACTTGCCAGTAAATCCTTTGCTTTATCCAGGGATAATTCCAACGCTATTGTAAAAGCGAGTACCGTTTTTTTATTTGGAACATAATTGACATCTTTTCGGATTTTTGAAAAATGCCAACGATCCACATAAGCTTTTGTATACGCTTCCGATTCTGACATGCCACGCTCATCAATCATACGGAGTAGTCTCTGTGAAAATGTTTCCTCCAGTTGATTCATCAGATCAGCAATGTTTCTGTTTACTAACATTGTAGAAGACATACCTTTTTGTATTTTTGTCTTCTGCATCGTTGAAACATCAAATTCTTCCGGTAATGCTTCTTCTGCTAGATTGCTTTCTTCTAACGACTCTTTCCGCAAAGCCTTTTTTTCGGCTCTCTTCTTCCGGAATTTTGTGATTTTATCAAAAATGGATTTCATCTCCTCATCTATTTTGATATCATCCTTGACTGGTTCGTAATATTTATCTATAATTTTCCCACCTCATCAATCAGCTTCTGATCTGCCATATCTGTACCGCCTTTTTCTCTTGTTTAATCTCAGAATAGCACACTTTTCTCACTTAGAAGTCGCATAGCAGGCGACATTCTTTTATCGCATTTACAAACATTATACCATTTATATTTTTTTCGACAATACTCAAAAATCCTATTGTTCTTCTATCTATTTCCAAAAGTTCTTATTTCTTCTGCTTATAGTAAGAACCTCTGCTTGACTTTATATAGCTCATAAGAGTACACTGGTTATATAAAGATAGTTCGGAAACAATATTATTATGAAGGAGGTAGCTTTATGGAAAGAAAAATCACATTCGCAGAATATGGCTGTGGTAAGATGGGAAAATACCTGATTCGTTACGCTATTGAAAAAGGTGCAGAATTAGTTGCCGCATTTGATGTAAACCCTGCAATTCTTGGCAAAGATGTGGCCGAAATCGTCGGTGATGCTTATCCTGATACCGGAGTTCAAGTTTCCGATGCAGCTAAAGCAGAAGAAATCCTTGGAGCACTGAAACCAGATGTTTGTATCATTGCCACCAGAAGTACCATAGCAGAGCTTGAAGACATCTTCACGATTTGTGCAAAACACGGAATCAATGCTATTACAACATGTGAAGAAGCTCTTTACCCATGGAATTCCTCTCCGGCTCTTACACATAAGTTAGATGTACTTGCAAAAGAGGGTAACTGTACATTGACCGGGGTTGGTTACTGTGACCTTGTATGGGGAACTATGGTTACAAATCTTGCCGGTTCTTCTTTCAAAATCACGAAGATCCTTGGCAGCAGTTGGTACAATGTGGAAGATTATGGAATTGCACTTGCAGAAGGTCATGGCGCCGGATTTACACCTGAACGCTTTGAGAAAGAAATTGCCAATATAAATGCAATGCCATCTGAGACATTAAAAGAACTCATTGAAAGCGGTCAGTATGTTCCGTCTTATATGTGGAACCAGAATGGCTGGCTTTGCAGTAAAATGAATCTTCATGTTATTTCACAAACCCAGAAGTGCTATCCGACAGCTCACAGTGAAGATCTTTTCTCTACAACATTGAACACTACGATCAAAGCCGGTGATCCAACCGGTATGCGCGCAATTGTAACTACAGAAACAGAAGAAGGGATCACTTTTGTGACTGAATGTGTAGGTAAAGTATTTGCGCCGGATGAATTTGACCGAAATGACTGGACCTTTATCGGAGAACCGGAAACAACTGTTTCCGTAAACCAGCCTGCAACTGTAGAGATGACTTGTGCTACTATTGTGAACCGTATTCCACAGCTGATCGATGCTCCGGCAGGTTATGTGACAACTGATAAGTATCCGTATAACGAATACTGTGTTCACGATCTCAATACCTATGTAAAAACAAAATAAATTATTTACAGATCACTTGCATTGAAAGCTAAACAACTGTATTATAAAACCCCTGTTTCACATCATTCCAGACGTAAACCAGGGGTTTCACTTATATCATTCTATACCATAGACAGTGCATATACTATCTATTCACTTTTACTCCGTCTCATAAAAGACTTTCTTATCCAGAGCTTTATTCTGATGTGCAACGATTGTTGTACATACGGCATCACCTGTGATATTAACAGCTGTTCTTGTCATATCAAGGATACGGTCAATACCCATGATCAGTCCGATTGCCTCAACCGGAAGTCCGACAGAGTTAAATACCATTGTCAGTGTAACCAGACCAACACTTGGTACTCCGGCTGTTCCGACAGATGCCAGTGTTGCTGTTCCGATAACGGTAATATAGTCTGCCATGCTCAAATGGATTCCAAACGCCTGTGCTGCGAACACAACTGCGACACCCTGCATGATGGAAGTACCATCCATGTTGATTGTTGCTCCAAGCGGAATCGTAAAGGAAGAAATCTTCTTGGAAACTCCGACTTTCTTAGAAAGTGTTTCAATAGAAAGCGGGATTGTCGCATTTGATGTCGCTGTAGAGAATGCAAATGCCATAACCGGGAAGAATTTCTTGATAAAGCGGATTGGGTTCAATCCTGTGAAAATCTTCAACAGAATCTGATATACTCCCAGACACTGGATTGCAAGTGCCAAAAGTACTGCGATCATGTATTTTGCCAGCGGAATAAATGCACTGAATCCGATTGTAGCAAAAGTACGGCTGATCAGGCAGAATACACCGATTGGTGCAAGGCTCATGATCATCATTGTCATTTCCATCATAATGTCATTGAACTGACTGAAGAAGTTCGCAACTGTCTCTGCACGTTCGCCCATCTTCGCAAGGATAATACCAATGATCAGCGCAAATACGATAACCTGAAGCATAGTTCCGCTTGCCAGTGAATTGATCGGGTTGTCCGGAATGATATTTAGGATTGTATCTGTCAGGGAAGTTGCTTCCATTGTCTCAACTGTGGACGCACTTGTCTTGATTGCACTCATATCAAGTCCGATACCCGGATTGATCAGATTACCAACTGATAAAGCAACTGTTACAGCAAGAGCTGTTGTTGCGAGGTAGAATACCAATGTTCTGACACCTACTGTTCCGAGCTTCTTCGTATCTCCGATTGCCATACTTCCGCACACAAGAGAACAGAATACAAGCGGTACAACAAGCATCTTCATCAGACGGATGAATCCCTGTCCGATCACATAGAGGATTCCTTCTACAATAATATCATTTTTTACCTTGCTGTCTGGAATCAGATAACAAAGTACAATTCCAAAAACAGCACCTAAAAGCAGAGCAATGAAAATCTTGGTCGTCAGACCAATTTTCTTCTCTTTCTTTTCATCTTTCACATTCTTATTTTTCATTCTAATTCTCCGTTCTTTCTTTCATATACTCTTCTAATGACTCTTTCCAATCCGGCATATCATACATATCAATAATACGGAGAATGAAGTTGTCCAATACCGCATACGGTGGTCTGACAGAAGAAAGGTCTGACTGTTCTGTCGGAACTGCCTTTAATTCAACGTTTTTCCCTGACAATCTCAAGATCTCCTGAGCAAATTCGTAACGATTGCAGACTCCACTGCAAGTTACATGATAAGTACCATATTCATTTGTACTGATCAGATACAGGATCATTCTTGCGAGATCTTTGGCACTTGTCGGGGAACCAAACTGATCTCCTGCTACAGAAAGTGTTTTTCCCTGTTCTGCCATTTCGAGCACACGGTTAACAAAGTTATTTCCACCTTTTCCGTAAACCCAGTTACTGCGGATAATGAAATGCTTGTGTGTGAATTCTTTCACATAATTCTCACCAGCTCTTTTGGATGCTCCATAAACAGTCAGTGGATTCGTATCATCAAATTCTGTATATGGTTTCTTGCTCTGTCCGTCAAATACGTCATCTGTTGAAAGCTGGACGATCTTTGCGCCATTCTTTCTTGCGACGATACTTAAGTTTCTTGCTCCAAGTGCATTTACCCGGTAAGCATGTTCCGGTTCTTTTTCGCACAGATCGGTGTCTGTAACACCGCAGCAGTTGATAATCACATCCGGACGGTTCACAATACCGAAGTTAAGAACTTCCTCTGTGTTTGTAATATCCAGATCATCCACATCCGTATTCAGCACTTCGATCTCTAATGGATCCAGAATGTCGTTCAGCGCTCGGCCAATCTGGCCGTTTGAGCCGGCTATCCATACTTTAATCATCTCTCATTTCCTCCTTCTCATGCAATGAAAAAGGCGCTGAATCCAATCAACGCCTCTCATATACTATAAAATAAACGTCAATAATATTTTATCAACCTACTGTTTCCGTGTCAAGATTACACTTTTAGTCTATCAAGAAAATATCATGGTTTTCCTGAATCTTCTCTATAATCTCATGGCTGTTTATCCCTTGAAGTTCTACACTGTTCTGACTGACATAAAGAAACACAAGAAACAGAAAAGTGGACAGGATCAATCTGGTAGTAAAGCTTCCTCTGCTATTTTCTTTCTTATCCAGATCTTCTGCTCCATTTCCTGCACTTTGCTCCAGACCATCCGGATATAATTCCCGATATAAACGACCATATCTTGGATGAATTGCCGGTGTTATCATGCCAGTGTTCCGCTGTCGTCTGCGATTTTCTTCCAACAATCTACGCCTGCGGACTTCTGATTCTTTTTCCTGCACGAAAGATCCTCTCCGACTTCTTTTTCTTCTAGTTTATGAAAGTTTCTTCTGCTTTATTCTTCCAGGAAAATCTGGTACAGCATTTTCTACCGATCAGCCAGTTCTCCTGTAATATCTTCCCAGGTAATCCCTTTTTCTACCATAAGAACCATTGCATGATAAAGGAAATCAGATAATTCATACTTCACTTCCTCGACGTTCGGATTTTTTGCAGCGATCACAACTTCTGTTGCCTCTTCTCCAACCTTTTTCAGGATCTTATCCAGACCCTTTTCAAAAAGATAGTTCGTATAAGAACCTTCTTTTGGATTCTCTTTTCTATCCGCAATTGTCTGATATACGGACTCAAAAATCTGAACGGGATTCTTGGCATCGTAATCATTTCCGACAATTGTTGTATAGAAACAAGAACGATTTCCTGTATGGCATGCCGCTCCGATCTGTTCTACCTTTGCAAGCATCGTATCTCTGTCACAGTCGATTGCAAGAGATTTCACATACTGGAAATGCCCGGATGTCTCACCTTTGATCCACTGGCATTTTCTGCTTCTGCTATAGTAAGTCATGCGCCCGGTTTTCACAGTATGCTCAAATGCTTCCTCATTCATATATGCCATCATTAAGACTTCATTTGTCTTATAATCCTGAACGATCACCGGAATCAGTCCGTCTGAATTCAATTTAAACTCACCGAAATCCATCTGGCTTTCAAAGGATGTCATTTTGATTCCATTTTCTGCACAGACTTCTTTGAATTGATTAAAATCCATATCCAGGCGACTGATGAATCTTCCGGATACACCTTTTACACCATCACTCTTTAAAATATTAAGGATCTCGTTTTCATCCATCGTATCCGTGACAACAACACACTGCGTTTCTGTAACATTTACAACAGAATTCAGATCCAAGCGATGCATAAATATCATCTCTGTACTATATGCTTCGATCAGATGCTGCTGTTTAAACAATGCATCGAAATCATTTAATGATACAGCGATTCTTTCTTTTCCAAAACGCTTGGATACTTCTTCGATCAACTCAATAGACAATGCCTTCGAAAAATTCAGCATTGCACGTTTTGCTCCGGCATAAAGAATCTTCTTCACATCTTCTGCACGTCTGATGTTTCCTCCGACAATCATTGGAATACTGATTGCACGGTTGATCTGTTTGAGGAGGTTGATCGTCTCATCATGTTCTTCATCTGAGTCTGACAGATCGAAAATGATCAGTTCATCCGCTCCTCTTTCATTGTAATGGCGTGCAAGTTCCATCACATCATCTGCGATCACAGTTCTGTCATCGAACCACTGCACCGCTTTCCCTCTTTCTATAAAAATACAAGGGGTCAGTCTTTTATACATAATTCCTTCTTACTCCTTCTGTCACGCCGTTAAAGGCTTCCCTTTGTAGACCATACTTCTTTTATTCTTGGCTCTTCTGATACCGCCATATCCAGAGCCTTTCCGAATGCTTTAAATAAAGCCTCTGCCATATGATGATTATTCCCTGCATCAAGAATCTTAAGGTGCAGGTTCATTGCAGCACTATAGGAAACTGCATAGAAAAATTCACGCACCATCTCTGTATCCATTGTTCCAAGCACCGGTACTGTAAAATCTGCCTGGAAGTTCAGATACGGTCTGCCGGAAAGGTCAACTGCTCCAAGAGCAAGAACCTCATCCATTGGCAGTACAAAATATCCGTATCGCTTAATTCCGGCCTTATCTCCAAGTGCCTGTGCGATTGCCTGTCCCAGTACGATTCCTGTATCTTCGATCGTGTGATGGGAATCCACTTCAAGATCCCCACGCACCTTAACATTTAAATCAAATAATCCATGTCTTGCAAATCCATCCAGCATATGATCAAAAAACGGAATTCCTGTATCAATCTGATTCTTTCCCTGTCCATCCAGATTGATTGTCAGTTCAATATCTGTCTCTTTTGTCTTTCTTTTGCAGCTTCCGATTCTGTTCTGCATTACACTCACAGCTCCTTTTCTCTTATTTTTCAAATCTTACTTTGATTGAATTTGCATGTGCTGTCAAATGTTCTGCCTCTGCAAATTTCTCGATATCTGTGTGGATCTTCTCAAGTGCATTTCTTGAGTAAGAAATAATGCTTGACTTTTTAATAAAATCATCTACAGATAGCGGTGAGAAGAATTTTGCTGTTCCGTTTGTCGGAAGGACGTGGTTCGGTCCTGCAAAATAATCTCCAAGCGGCTCACTGGAATACTCTCCGATGAAAATAGCTCCGGCATTACGGATCTTTGTCATCACCTCAAACGGATTCGCTGTCACGATCTCAAGATGTTCGGAAGCAATAGAATTTGCTGCATCGATTGCATCCTCCATTGTCTCTGCAACGAGAATATGTCCATAATTATCCAGGGATTTCTGAATGATCTCGCCTCTGGAAAGCTCTTTTACAAATGCATCTGTCTGTGCAGATACTTTCTCTGCAAGTTCCATACTTGTTGTAACCAGAATTGCAGATGCCATCTCGTCATGCTCTGCCTGAGACAGAAGATCTGCTGCCACGAAACGTGGATTTGCCGTCTCATCAGCAAGAACAAGGATCTCACTTGGTCCTGCGATTGAGTCAATGCTTACGAATCCATAAACCGCTTTCTTGGCAAGAGCTACGTAGATATTTCCAGGTCCTACGATCTTATCTACCTTCGGAATAGACTCTGTTCCATATGCAAGTGCTGCAATTGCCTGAGCTCCACCAACCTTGTAAACTTTATCTGCACCGGCCTCTTTTGCCGCAACCAGTGTTGTCGGAGTTACCTTTCCATCTTTTCCTGGAGGTGTTACCATGATGATCTCATCTACACCTGCAACCTTCGCCGGCATGATATTCATAAGTACAGAAGATGGGTAAGCTGCCTTTCCGCCAGGAACATAAACACCGACTCTCTGGAGTGCTGTCACTTTCTGTCCAAGAATTGTTCCGTCCGGTTTACTGTCAAACCAGCTGTACTGCATCTGTTTCTGGTGATAATCTCTGATATTCACCAGTGCTTTTCTGATAATAGCGATCAGTTCATCATCTACCTGCTCATATGCTTCTGCGATCTCTTCTTCCGTTACAAGAAGATGCTCTGCGTCCAGTCTGACTCCATCAAATTTCTCTGTATATTCAAATACAGCCTCGTCTCCCTTTTCTTTCACCGCATTCAATATTTCCTGAACACTTGCTTCAAACTTCCCATAGTTATTCGGGCTTCTCTTTAAAAGGTCATCCAGAAGATTCTTCTTCGTATTCTCATTCAGTTTCTCTATACGCATTTGTCTATTCCTCCCTCAGAAGATTTCTTAAATTTGTGATCAGCTCTTTGATTCTGTCATTTTCCATTCGCATGCTGACCGGATTGACGATCATTCGCGCTGACAGCGGGCACACTTCTTCAAGTACGACCAGTCCGTTTTCTTTCAATGTAGAACCGGTTTCTACGATATCTACGATGACTTCAGATAAGCCAACAATCGGTGCAAGTTCGATCGAACCGTTTAATTTCACAATTTCTACTGTCTGATGTTTCTTGTTGTAGAAATAATCTTTCGCGATATTCGGATATTTCGTTGCCACACGGATCAATTCATGATGTTTCAGTTTTTCTGCTGCCTCTTCATATCCACACACACACATCCTGCATTTTCCGAATCCAAGGTCCAGGACTTCATGGACTTTACGTCCCTCTTCGATAATCGTATCTTTTCCGACAACTCCAATATCTGCTGCTCCGTACTCTACATAAGTCGGCACATCCGGTCCTTTTGCGAGAAAGAATTTCAATCCCAGTTCTTCATTTACAAAAATCAGCTTTCTGGAATCCTTATCTTTCATTTCCTCGCATGTGATTCCAAGACGCTCCAGCATCTCCAGTGTCTTCTTCGCAAGTCTTCCCTTTGTAAGGGCAAATGTTAAATATCTCATTGATCTGCTCCTTTATTGCTGCTTTGTTTTCTTTTTTGTATCGACCAGCTTCTCTTCTCCTGTCTGAAGATTAATTACTTCAATCTTCCGGTCCTCTCTTAGGTAAAGCATACTTGCAACAGAAGAACGTTTTCCATACGCTTCAAAAGTCTCTCTTTCATCCCAGGAGTTTCTCTTCATCATCTCGACATTTTTTCCTTTTGCACGAAATGATCTCGCAAGAGAAATTGCCCACTGTTCTGTTGCATCCGTATAAATAAGCAGATTGCGGTGTCCTGTTTCTACTTTGATTTTCTGACGGTCAAGCGCACTCATGAGTTCATCCAAGATGATTGCAAATCCGATTGACGGTGTCTTCTTTCCAAACTTCTCAAGAAGGTGGTCGTAACGACCTCCACGTACAACCGCATCTCCGGTACCATAAGTATAGGCACGGAAAATGATTCCTGTATAATATCCATAACTTCCACTCATACTCAGATCAAAAGTTACATGATCCTCTACTCCGTAAATCTTCAGCAGATCATAAATCTGGCGAAGACGCTCTACCGCAAGTCTTGCTGCTTCACCCGGAGCAATGCGTCCTGCATCTGCAAGGATCTCCGGTCCACCTGTCAGTTCCGGAAGCTGATGGAACGCTTCTTTCACCTGATCGGCAATCTCATAATGATCGAGAATCTCTTCCACACCAAAGAAGTTTCTGTTCGCAATCAATGTACGGATCTCTTCTTTTTGTTCGTCTTCCAGATTCGTTGCCTCGAAAAGACTCTGAATAAAATCAACATGTCCGATACTTACCTGGAATTCCTTTAGTCCGGTTTTCTTAAGTCCGTCCACAACCATTGCGAGCATTTCTGCATCTGCCTCGATAGAATCCACACCGATCAGCTCTGCACCAAGCTGCGTATTTTCTTTCAGGCGTCCACGATAACTAGAATGATTGATAAATGTATTTCCGGCATAACACAGACGAATTGGAAAATTCTCTGTCTCAAACAGTGTTGCCACTGCTCTTGCAATGGACGGTGTAATATCCGGGCGCAATGCCAGAATATTCCCCTCTCTATCAAAGAATTTATAAAGATCTCTAATTGATGTCGAACCAATCTCCTTGCGGAATACATCAAAATATTCAAATGTCGGTGTCTGTATGTCCTGATATCCATATAAATGCAATACAGTATTCAGCTTTTTCTGCAATGCCAGCTTAACGGCACATTCTCTATTATAAATATCCCGAACACCTTCCGGGGTATGTAACTTCTGCTCCATGTCTCGTTCACCTTCCTGTCTTTTCTTGGTTTTTCACTTTAGTGTGCTACCACGTTAAAACCTGTTTGTAATTATACGGACTTTGTAGGATTCTGTCAATCCCTCGTTTCCAAATCTTTCTGAATTAAATCCAGATACGGCACAAAATAGCCATTTTTCAGTTGAAAAAACCATTCCGGATCTAATTCTTCCAGCCGGACACTCTTGCGTCCCCCACTCTGCGCGCGGTCCCAGAACTTCCGGATCTGTGTATACTGCATGTAATAAAGCTCATTTCTTGCTGTATAATAGATCAGAAAGAATGCAATTCCACCCTGCCGTTCAAACTTTTCCATAAAGTCCATCTGATGCTCATGTACATTCTGAAGTGGGAAGGTATCCACATTACACTCCTTCGCATCAAAACAGACCGGGATTCCCTGCACTGCTCCGATATAGTCTACCGTACTTGCTTTGTCGAAATATGCAAGTGTAATCTGTCTGTGGTCTTTATCCATACGTACCGGAGTGATCGGTGTCGGGATTTTCTGCATCAGTGCAAGTCCCATCTCACTGTATCTTTCATTCGAATGATTGATAAATTCCTCCAGTGTCGAACCTCTAAGTCCTCTCGAGTTCCATGTTGCCATCTCACATCACTCCCTGCGCTTTACAGATTCGTTCAAACAAAGCCGGGACAGGTGCTTTGATGATCTTTCCTGAAAGCTGTTTGATATCTCCCTCGCAGTTCTCCGGGAATTCCAGACGGTAAGCATGCAGAAGTTGGGAACGAAGTCCGTATTCCTTCTTCAAAGCATCGTTAAATGAACGGTTCCCGTATTTATAATCCCCTGCGATCGGATGCCCGATGGATGCCAGATGTGCACGGATCTGGTGTGTCTTACCTGTGATCAGATGCACTTCAAGAAGTGTTGTTTCTTTATTTCGTGCAAGCACTTTGTATTCTGTATCAATTGCTGATGCTTCTTTCCCGTCTTTTGTCTGTTCAGCCGGTTTTTTCTGACTCACCATAACTTTATTTGTCTTTTCATTCTTGACGAGATAACCATGAATCCTCTGATTCTCTTTTACCTGCCCTTTTACCAGACAAAGATAATATTTCTTAAGTGTGCGGTCACGGAACATCTCGCTTAATCCCTGTAATGCCTGCAGTGTTTTTCCTGCTGCCACGATTCCGCTTGTATTTCTGTCTAAACGGTTACAGACAGATGGATGAAATGTATGCAGTTCTTCTTCCGTGATTTTCCCATTTTCTAACAGATAATCAATAAAATACTCCACAAGAGAAGTATCCGTCTGGGATGCCTTCTGGGAGAGCATTCCGACCGGTTTATTGATAAATACAGCAGCCTCATCTTCATATAAGATATCTAACTGTACCTTCTTTCCCGCTGTCTGTTTTCTTGCAGAGGACGCTTTTTTCTTCGAAAACTGTGAATGATCGATAAAGTTCTCAATCGTCTCTTCTGCAAGAAATAACTTAATCACATCCCCCTGTTTCAGCTGTTCATTTCCAACTGCTTTTTTTCCATTCAGGGTAATATTCTTTTTTCTCATCATCTTATAGAAAAAACTTTTTGGCGCTTTATTGAGATACTTTGCAAGGAATTTATCCATGCGCTGTCCTGCCTCATTTTTCTGGATGCTGATCTCTCTCATCGTCTTTTCCTCTTTACATTGATATATTCAGAATAAGATTACGGATTTCCTGTTCTCTTGCTTTCGTATCTTCCTGCTCTACTACAGCAATATTTTCAAGTCCCTCCACGCGGGCCAGGAACGGTGTATACTGATTTAAGATCTTAACAGTAAAACCTGTGTACTGATTCTGCGCAAGGATTGTCTTGATATGCTTTCCAAGTTCATCTGTATTTACTTTCTCATAATGTGTGTATCCGTAAATGTTATGTCCTGAAATTACGATACAGTCTGTTGGCATGATATGCTCTTTGCTTGTAATTATAAGATCATAACAAACTGTTAAATGTTTTGATTTTCCTGCGATTTCCTTCGCCTGTGACAGTTCAATTGATTGATATGGATAACGTGCGATCACACCTACAAGTGCCTTTGATGCCGGAAGACATCCAAGGATAGCAACAACTGTCAGAAGATTCAGCCTCGTATGTGTCTGCCAGTAACCAAGAGCAAAAATTGCCAGAACGATTACAAAATAAATAACCGTTCTTAAAATCTCCACTTTTCTTTTATAATTTAAATAACCTGGTTTTCCTTTTTGTATTTTCTTCATTTTTCATCCTATTCTAAATTCATATTTGCTGCATACGCACGAGAAATCCATGCGGCAGCAGTTTTGTTCCAAAGTAAGTTAATTTCATTGGGATTCCATAAACGGAGACTGATTTCCCGGATCTGCAGTCCTTCAACGCCTGATGAACCACTCTGTCTGCCTTCGCCATTGTCAGTTTCTTCAAGATATTCTGCGGTTTCCCGGAAAACTCGAAGAACTCCGTATCAACCGGACCCGGGCAGACTGCTGTAACGACAATTCCTTTTTTTCTCAGTTCTTCTCCCAATGATCTGGAGAAGCTTAAGACATAGGACTTCGTTGCCGCATATACTGAGAAATACGGTTGTGGGCAAAATGCAGATGCGGACGCAAGATTGACGATCCTGCTGCCAGCACGCAGAAATGGCAGACACAGCAATGTCATTCTTGTAAGAGACCGGCAGTTTACATCCACCATATCTGTCTGGATCCGGAATTTTTCAGACAAAATCTCTTCTACACTTCCTGACTTGCCAAATCCTGCTGAATTTACAAGCATTCGTAAATCCGGCTGTTCTTTCTCAAGTGCATCTCTCAATTCCTTATATACCTTTTTCTTCTGAAGGTCACCTGCAAAAATCCGAAGAGGAACTCTGCTTTCTTTCGCAAGCGCTTCCAGACGCTCTTTGCGTCTGGCAATCACCCAGATCTCATCCAAATTTTTATAAAAATATCCAAGCTGACGTACAAATTCTCTTCCCATTCCCGAAGATGCTCCGGTTACGATTGCAATTTTCATACTGCTTCCTTTCTTGAATCCTGTCTGTCAGATACTTAAATGTACCTATTTTCTATTCTTCTTAGAATGAACATTTCTGATAGATTTCTTCTTATTTTTCCCTTCAACTCTTCCTCTGTGTTCAGAATTGTTTTGTCTTTTCTGACCATTCGAACCTTTTGATCCTTTTTTCGGTTCCTTTCTGCCGGCTTTTTTATCATTTCCTGAACCACGCATCTGTCTCGGTCTCACAAGACATTTCGGTCCGAATCCGATCAGATCAGATCTTCCTGCTTTATGAAGTGCTTCAATCACCAGATCATACAGCTCCGGATTACGATATTGGATCAACGCTCTCTGCATTGCCTTCTCATGCGGACTCTTCGGAACATAAACCTTCTGCATCGTTCTCGGATCTACCCCGGTATAATACATACAGGTGGAAAGAGTTGATGGTGTCGGATAGAAATCCTGCACCTGCTCCGGCATATATCCAAGATCACGACAGTACTCTGCAAGTTCTACCGCTTCCTTCAGAGTAGAACCAGGGTGGGAGGACATCAGATATGGAACCAGATACTGTTCTTTCCCGATTTTCTCATTCATCTTATAAAACTGTCTTGTAAACTCTTCATAGACTTTGTGCTCCGGTTTTCCCATCAGAGACAGGACAGGCCCTGCCACATGCTCCGGTGCTACCTTCAACTGTCCACTGACATGATATTCACACAACTCTCTTAAAAACTCCTGCTTCTTATCTGCGAGTAGATAATCAAAGCGGATTCCGGAACGGATAAACACCTTCTTAACTTTTGGAATATCTCTCAACTTTCTCAACAGACTGACATAATCTCTGTGATCTGCGTCCAGATTCTTACACGGAGACGGGAACAGACACTGACGCGTTTTACAAACGCCATGCTCCATCTGCTTTTTGCAGGATGGATGCCGGAAATTTGCTGTCGGACCGCCAACATCATGAATATACCCTTTAAAGTCCTTATCTTTTGTAATTTCTTTTGCTTCTTCAATCAGAGATTCATGACTTCTTACCTGGACAATTCTTCCCTGATGGAACGTCAATGCGCAAAAACTGCATCCTCCAAAACATCCTCTGTTGCTGATCAGACTGAATTTAATCTCTTTGATTGCAGGAACTCCGCCTTTCGCCTCGTAAGACGGGTGGTAAGTCCTCTGATAAGGAAGGGAGTAAACATCATCCATCTCCATCTGTGTCAATGGTGTTGCCGGCGGATTCTGTACTACATACAGATGTTCAGAATACGGTTCTACAAGACGTTTTCCGTTAAATGCATCCGTATTCAGATACTGTGTGTAAAAGCTGCGGGCATAATTCATCTTGTCCGCTTTGAGGTCTTCAAAGGACGGAAGGATTTCCGCATCATAAATACTGTCTAATGATTTCGTTTTTACAACCGTACCGGCTATATACGTGATATCCTCAACCGGTATCCCGGCATCCAGTGCTTCTGCAAGCTCTATGATCGAATGTTCTCCCATTCCATAAGAAATCACATCTGCACCCGAATCGAGCAATACAGAACGTTTCAGCTTGTCTGACCAGTAATCATAGTGTGCCATTCTTCGAAGACTTGCTTCGATACCGCCCAAAATGATCGGTGTCTTTTTATAAGTCTGACGAATCAGATTTCCATATACTACGCAGGCATAGTCCGGTCGTTTTCCCATCTCGCCGCCCGGTGTATAGGCGTCTGTCTTTCTTCTTTTTTTGGATACAGAATAATGATTTACCATAGAATCCATATTTCCTGCAGAGACAAGAAATCCAAGTCTTGGTTCTCCGAACACCTGCACGCTCTCCGGCTTACGCCAGTCCGGCTGTGCAATGATCCCAACACGATATCCTCTGGATTCCAGAAGACGTGTAATGATTGCGTGACCAAAAGATGGATGATCGACATAGGCATCTCCTGATACATAGACAAAATCTACCTGATCCCATCCTCTCTCTTTCATCTCTTCTCTGGTAATTGGTAAAAAATTTCCTTTCATGCTTTCTCCCTGTTTAACGTAATAATGAACAGTCACGCAATGCTTCCAGTTCCTGTCCTGTTAATTCTCGATATTCTCCTAATGCAAGCCTCGGATCAAGTACAAGGCTTCCCATCTGCAGGCGTTTCAGATAAATAACCTCTTTTCCGACTGCATGGAACATTCGTTTCACCTGATGAAACTTTCCCTCTCTGATCGTCAGTCGGATTTCGGAAATCTCTTCACTTTTCAGAATTTCCAGATGAGCCGGAAGTGTCGGTTTCTCTTCCCCGATTTCAAGTCCTTCTGCAAATCTTCTCACATCTTCTTCCGTAACTTTTCCATCGATTTTGGCGAAATAGACTTTATCTACATGCTTCTTCGGTGACAAAAGCTGATGTGCGAGTTCGCCATCATTTGTGATCAGTAAAAGTCCCTCTGTGTCTTTATCTAATCTTCCGACAGGAAAGAGATCCTTTCTCTGCTTTTCATCAATCAAATCTAATACAGTACTGTCATTTTTATCTTCCGTTGCAGAAACCACCCCGGCTGGCTTATTTAACATGTAATATTCATATTCTGCATAAGCAACCATCTGTCCCTGGTAAAACACATGATCTTTTTCGGTGTCAATCTTGATCTCCGGACGTTTTACCGTCTCTTCATTCACTCGAACCTGTCCTTTTGTGATTGCTTTCTTCACTTCTGTACGTGTTCCGATTCCCATGTCTGCCAGATATTTATCCAGTCTCAGTTTCATGAGTTCCACCGCCATCCCGGAAGGTACTTATTCTTAAGCATCTGATTCACAAGCTTTCCAAAACCAAGCGGATATCCATTCACACAGATCAGATACCATCCCTTGTCTTTCGGCTTCACAAGATCCTCCACATCCAAAGTCTCGCCTTTCAGATATTTCATAACGCGTTCGTCTTCTAATGGAAGATCGATCACCTGATCATATTCTTCCTTTTTCAGATTCATCGCCAGTGCCTGACTCGGCTCAAAACGATTCTTCTTCAGTTCACCCATCAGTAGGCCTGTTCTTAAGAAACGGATTCCACGAAGTGTCGGAAGTCCTTCCGGCATATAATATACTTTCTCTCCACGCAGATCCATGCGAGAGGAATCGAATTTTCGATCAATATGACCAAGAAATTCTTCCAATTCTTCCGGAAGCTTCTTGTTCTTCCCACTCTCCGGAAGTCTCTTTCCTTCTTCCTGTTTTTCACCCTTTTGAAGAAGTGCGAGGAAATGTCCTTCTCCCTTCATACGATGAGGGAAAATACGAACCGTCTTTTCAAGTTCCGGATTCTTGCTTTCTGTCACCTGCGGCATTCCATCTGCAAATCCTTCGTAACCTTCCATCTCACAGATCTTAAATTCCGGGTATTCCTGAAGCAGATATTCAATCGTCTGTTCATTCTCTTCCGGTGAAAATGTACAGGTGGAATAAAGCAGCATTCCACCCGGGCGCAGCATCTGGGCTGCCTGTGTCACAATGCTTCTCTGGATCTTTGAAAAAAACTCCGGTCCGTGTTCTTCCCATGCTTTCACCATCTTTTTCTCTTTACGGAACATGCCTTCCCCGGAACAAGGTGCGTCGATCAAAATCTTATCAAAATACTCTGGGAAATAAGAAACAAGCTTTCCAGGCTCTTCACTTAAGATGAGCACGTTTCCGATTCCAAATAATTCAAGATTCTTCAAAAGCCCCTTCGCTCTGGAACTGCTCAGATCATTCGCAGCCAGTACACCGGTTCCTCCAAGCTTTGCCCCAAGTTCTGTGGCCTTGCCTCCAGGTGCTGCACAGACATCAAGCACACGGTCTCCCGGCTCTACCGGAAGACGATCTGCCGGTGTCATGGCACTTGGCTCCTGCAGATAATAAAGTCCTGCGAAATAATATGGATGTTTCGACGGCTGGATATTATCTCCGTCATAATAGAATCCATTATGGATCCACGGAACCGGCTCTAACGGCCAAGGTGCGATCTTCAGGAAATCTTCCACAGAAATCTTCGCTGTGTTCACGCGCAGACCATAGTGACGCGGTTCATCATAACATGCCGTATATGCTTCATATTCAGAACCAAGAAGATCCTTCATTTTCTCTTCAAATACTTTTGGTAAATTCATATTTATTGTTTGCTCCTTTGCAATATCAAGATCAAAATACTTTACATTTAACTATATCATATTTCCATAGCTCCGGTATAGTTTCTTTTTTCTTTTCATAGAATATTTTTGTAAAAGGAGGTTTCCTATGCTTCTGGCTCTCATACTGCTTTCACTGTTTTTTACGATGCTACTCTTTCCTGAAACTGTATTCCAGGGAGCTTGTGATGGCCTGCTTCTCTGGTATCAGATTCTGATACCGACCCTTTTTCCTTATCTTATTGTCACAGGACTTTTGTTGAAAACAGACGGTGCCGCTATTGTCTCCCGGATGCTTTTCCGTCCTTTCCATCTGCTCTTTGGAACTTCCTTCTATGGAAGTTTCGCTGTTCTGTCCGGGTTTTTATGCGGTTATCCAATGGGCGCAAAAATCATTGCCGACCTTCTTCTTCAAGGAAAAATTTCTCTTGAAGAAGCTTCTTACCTGCTGTCCTTCTGTAATAATGCAAGTCCATCTTTTATTATTACTTTTCTTGTTTTAAATACAATTCATCAGAAAGCTTTCTGCATTCCCGCTTTACTGCTTCTTTTCGGAACTACGATCCTCTTAAGCTTTCTTCAACGGATTCTAAGACATTTCATCAAAAATGAAGATTGGATTTTCCCGGAAATGTCCGAAGTTTTCACACAGGAGAATTCCATTTTTTCAAAACCACTGACGCACAAAACGAATTTTTCCGTGTTAGAATCCTGTATCCTGAACAGTTCAGAAACGCTTGTAAAAGTCGGAGGTTACCTGATGATCTTTTCTGTACTTCTTGCATTATTGGAACTTCTGCCGATTCGTTCACCTGGTTTTCTTCTCTTGAAATCTTCTCTTGAGATGACAAACGGAATTCTTCTCCTGTCTCAAAGTCTTTCCAACCCCCAGGTTCTTTATCCGTTGCTTCTCGCACTTACCTCTTTTGGTGGATGGTGTTCCGTTGCCCAGACACAATCCATGATTGCCGGTACAGGACTTAAACTTTCTTCTTATATAATACAAAAACTGACCGCCGCACTGGCAGTCAGTCTTTTAACATTTCTCTATCTGAAATTTTTATAATACAATGTAATGACTACCTCAGGTCTCCCTGTCCATTCTCATCATAATATCCGTCATCGGATGGAACTTCAAGTTCTGAACGGTTAGAGCGAACTGTATCGTAGCACTCCTGTAAAGAATTGATCAATCCGTCATACTTTGTTGTATAACTGTCCAAAGTATGTCCGATAATGCTTTCTGCATTTGCAAGAAGATCATCTGTATACTGGATCGCACCAACACGGATTGTATTTGCATCCATTGTTGCGTTATCAAGAATCTCCTGTGCCTGTGCTGTTGCCTGAGTTACGATCTCATTTGCCTGAGCATACGCCTGCTGCATGATCTCATGCTCACTGACAAGCTCTGTTGTCTGAACCTGTGCTTCCTCGATCATTGCATCTGCTTTTGCCTTTGCATCAGCAAGAATCGCATCTCTGTTCGCAATAATCTTCTGATAACGTTTGATCTCATCCGGTGTCTTCATACGAAGTTCGCGAAGTAACTCATCCAGATGTTCCTTATTTACAATAATCTTTGTTGTAGACAACGGCTGAAACTTACAATCTCTGTCTATATATTCTTCAATTTCTTCAATGATCTGTTCAATACGGCTGCTCATTGTTACACTCTCCTTTTTTCTTTCATCTTTTCTCTGAGTGCGATCTCGACGGCTTCCGGCACAAACTGTGATACGTCTCCCCCAAAAGCGGCAATCTCCCGCACTGTAGTCGAACTTAAGTAAGAATATTCTATACTTGTTGTCAGAAACATGGTCTCTATATCAGGCTTCATCCTCTGATTCGTCTGCGACATCTGCAGCTCATATTCAAAATCGGTAATCGCACGTAATCCCCTGATAACCACATCTGCACCTATCTGTTCCGCAAAGTCTACCAGCAATCCATCAAATGGAATAATCTCAACATTCGGCAGATCTTTCGTCACTTCCTTTAACATTTTAACACGTTCTTCTACAGAAAACAACGGCATTTTTGCTTTATTATTCAGTACTCCGACAATTAATTTGTCTACGATTTTACAAGATCTGCAAATGATATCATAATGTCCACGGGTAACAGGGTCAAAACTCCCCGGATAAATTGCTTTTAACATACTTCTTCCTTTCCGGCTTTCTCAATAAATACATGCTTGTTTGTCTTATATCTCTTCTCTTTGATCAAAGAATATCCCAATTCTTGAAGATATCCAAAATCCGTATCTAACGAAGCTTCTACAATGATCACAGTATCTTCATAGATCAGATCCGATCCTGCAAGGTATTCCAGAACTCTTTTCTCAAATCCCATATTATACGGTGGATCCATGAATACAAAGTCAAAAACCTTTTCACCTTCCAACTGATATAATGCGTTCATCACATCCTTTGTCAGTATAAGTCCCTTCTTCTCCAGACGTGTGAATTTCAAATTCTCCTTGACACATTCCATCGCCTTAGGATTTTTCTCTACAAATACTGCTTCTTTTGCTCCCCTGCTGAGAGCCTCTATTCCGATTCCGCCACTTCCTGCAAACAAATCAAGGAAAATACAGTCATACATCTGCGGACTTATCATATTAAACAAAGTCTCTTTGATCCGGTCCGTTGTCGGTCTTGTCTCTATCCCCTCAAGAGTCTTCAGTTTTAGGCTTCTTGCGCTTCCTGCGATTACTCTCAAATATCGACACCTCCTGTCATTAACTATGGTGAATTTTAGCAGAAAAAAGCACCCGGGTCAATGCCGAGTGCTTTTCTCTTTTTCATTTCTTGTGTTCTTTTTACTGTACATGACAGTTTTTGAACCGCTTTTCTGTCTGATGCAGACCGCTTCTGCAGACGATTTTTCTTCGCCTGTTACTTTTCTGCCATCTGCTTCTCCTGCTGTTCAATCATCTTTTTAACCATATAACCGCCGACAGAACCATTCTGTTTTGATGTGAGGTCTCCATTGTAGCCGTCTGTTAACGGAACTCCCAACTCGGATGCTACTTCGTACTTGAACTTGTTCATAGCTCCTTTCGCCTCAGGTACTGCTGTTTTGTTAGATGAACGACTTGCCATGATCTTTTTCCTCCTTTTGCATTTTGTAACTTTACTATTTAGCTTTGTTACGCTGTTAGTATGTGGAGGGAAATTAATTTTAAACTGGTAACTTCTGCCATAATCTTCAAACATCACAATGTTGTTTCCAGCATGATCTCATCCAGTTTTATCCGTAAATGTTCTTTCAATCTGCGATGCTCAGGGAATTCCAGTTCCGGATCGTCCAGAAGAAGTCTGTCTGCCTCTTCACTTGCGTTTTGAAGCAGCTTTGCATCTTGAAATACATCGGCAACTTTAAAATCAAGCACGCCACTTTGCCGGATTCCAAAAAGATCCCCCGGTCCACGCAGTCGGAGATCTTCACTTGCAATAAAGAAACCGTCATTTGAATGATTCAGGATATCTAACCTTTCCTTTGTTTCTTTTGATTTCGATGCTGTCATGAAAATGCAATAGGACTGATACTTTCCACGACCAACCCTTCCTCTCAGCTGATGAAGCTGCGCCAGCCCGAAACGTTCCGCATTTTCGATCATGATTACTGTCGCATTCGGCACATCAATTCCTACTTCAACAACTGTTGTTGAAACAAGCACCTGGATTTCATTTCTTCCAAATGCATTCATCACTTCATCTTTCTCTTTTTCCTTCATCTTTCCATGCAGAAAGCTGACATTGATTGAATCTCCCAACGTTTCTGAAAGCATCTCGCAATAATCGATAACATTTTCTGCTTCCATTGCTTCACTTTCTTCAACCATCGGACAGATCACATAGCACTGACGTCCTTGTGCCACCTGTTTTCTTATGAATTCATAGGCCTTCGGACGGTATCCTGTATCTACAACACAGTTTTTGATCGGAAGACGGTTCTTTGGGAGCTCATCGATCACAGAAATATCCAGATCACCATAAAGAATAATTCCAAGTGTTCTCGGGATTGGTGTCGCACTCATTACGAGAATGTGTGGCAGGTTTCCTTTACCTGCAAGCATTTCTCTTTGTTTTACACCAAAACGATGCTGTTCATCCGTCACCACAAGTGCCAGATTGTGATAGATTGCTTTCTCCTGTATCAATGCGTGTGTTCCTATAATAATTGATGATTCCCCACTCTCAATCCGGGCATAAGCTTCTCTCTTTTCTTTTGCTTTCATAGATCCGGTCAAAAGTTCTACCCGCAGTGGGATCTGATACTGTTCCAACATGTCTTTGATATTTTCAAAATGCTGTCTTGCAAGTACCTCTGTCGGTGCCATTAACGCTCCCTGATAGCCGTTCAATCCTGCAAACAGTAATCCAAGAACTGCTACGATTGTTTTACCTGATCCAACATCTCCCTGAACAAGTCTGGACATGACATATTGACTTTTCATGTCTTTCTGCATATCATCCCATACCCGCAGCTGCGCAGCCGTCAGTTCATACGGCAGTTGTTTCAGGAATTCGCTGATTTGAGGCTGATCTTCAAAACGGAATCCGTTCTTCATCCTGTCCTGTGTATTTTTAATCTGGCGCAGAGAAAGAATAAAAACAAGAAATTCCTCAAAAACGAATCGTTGTCTTGCCGCAAGAAATGCTTCTTTATTCTCCGGGAAGTGCATCTCCCGCACAGATTGTTCATAAGGCCGGAAATGATATTTCTTCGTAAATTCATCCGGAAGAAAGTCATCCTGTTCCCGCACCTGTTCTAATGCCTGACGTAGTGCTTTGATTACTGCATTATTTGTCAGACCTGCTGTCAATCCATAAACAGGCTGCATGGTGTTGATCTTTTCCTGATAACGGACTGCCGGATCGTAAATCTCCGGATGTTCCATCACAAGGGAATCTCTTTTCTTCACAACCCTGCCGCGGAGAACAACTGCTCCTTTTCGTCCAAGTGTATTTCTCAAAAACGGCATTCGAAACCAGATTACCTTTATTGTTCCTGTCAGATCCTTTAAATATGCAGTCGTGATCTGTCTTCCTTTTCCCGGTGAAACCTGCACACGCCCAAAAACACTGCCGCAGATCGTGCAGACTTTTCCTTCCTCCACTTCACTGATCGGAACCGGTTCTCCAAAAATCTCATACCCTCTCGGATAATAATGAATCAGGTCATCCACTGTGTAAACTCCGATTTTTTCGAAGAGTTTCTCCGTTTTTTCGCCTACACCTTTGATTGTTCCAACTCCTGCTTTTTTACTCATTTATGTCTGTCTCCTAAACAAAATAACCGGAACACTTTTCCCAAATGTCCCGGTCTGTTCCTGATTTTATTACAGTGCTGCTGTTCTGTTTCTTTGCTGACAGTTCTCTTACTCAACAGAAAGTACATAATAGTAGATTGGCTGTCCGCCGGAATGTACATCAACATCTACATCCGGATATAAATCTTCAATCTCCTGTGCAAAGTTCTCTGCACTCTCCTCCTGTACATCCTGACCATAATACAGACTGATCAGCTCTGTGTCTTCATCCACCAGCTGTGCAAGCATCTCTTTTGTTGTCTCTTCCACAGACTGTCCGACAGCAAGAATTCCACTGTCTCCGATTCCCATGATATCTCCCTCATGGATCTCTTTGTCATCAATGTGTGTATCACGGACTGCATAAGTAACCTGTCCTGTCTTCACATTTCCAATTCCTTCAATCATTGCTTCCAGATTCGTCTGTGCGTCTGCATCCGGCATATAGTTAATGATCGCAGTAATTCCCTGCGGAACTGTCTTGGAAGGCACAACAATAATATCCTTATCCTCTGTCAGTGTCTGCGCCTGATTGGCAGCAAGAATAATGTTCTTGTTGTTCGGAAGGATAAAGATATGTTCTGCGTTCACCTGATCGATCGCATTGAGCATGTCTTCTGTACTTGGATTCATTGTCTGACCGCCTTCAATAATGTAGTCAGCACCAAGCTCACGGAAAATCTCATTCATTCCTTCTCCGATAGAAACTGCAATAAATCCGACTTCTTTGCGCGGCTCCGCCTTTTTCGCTTCAGCCTGCTGTGCAGCCAGTTTCTCCGCATCTTTGATCAATCTCTCCTGATGCTCTTCTCTCATATTATCAATCTTCATACGTGAGAGCTGTCCGTATGTCAACGCTTTCTGGATTGCAAGTCCCGGATCATTCGTGTGCACGTGAATCTTAACAATATCATCATCTGCTACACATACGATAGAATCTCCGATAGACTCCAGATATGCTTTGAACTCTGTCTCATCTTTCGCTGTGAATTCTTTTTCCAGCATGATGATAAACTCTGTACAATATCCGAATTTAATCTCTGTTTCTGCCTGTTCAGAAGGCTTCACCATCTTTGTGCCGGCACTTGCCTCGATCGCAGAATAATCAATCTCTTTTCCCTGGAATGCATCGTATGCACCACGCATCACTTCCAGAAGTCCCTGTCCACCGGAATCTACTACGCCTGCTTCTTTTAATACCGGAAGCATCTCCGGTGTCTTTTCAAGAACTTCCTGCGCATAGTTGATCACTTCTGAAATAAATGTATCCAGATCTTCTGTTGTCTCTGCAAGCTCTGCCGCTTTCTGGGATGCTCCCTTTGCTACAGTAAGAATTGTTCCTTCCTTCGGCTTCATAACAGCCTTATAAGCAGTTGCAGTTGCACGTTCACATGCCTTCGCAAGTGTAATTGTGTCAATCTCTTTATGTTCTCTGATCTCCTTTGTAAAGCCACGAAGAAGCTGGGATAAGATAACTCCGGAGTTACCTCTTGCTCCACGAAGAGAGCCTGAAGAAATTGCTTTTGCAATCGCCACCATATCAGGATTCTCCAGCGCCTTTACTTCTTTTGCCGCTGACAGGATCGTCAGTGTCATATTTGTTCCTGTATCACCATCCGGCACCGGAAATACGTTCAATTCATTAATGAACTCCTTCTTTGCCTCAAGATTCGCTGCTCCCGCAAGAAACATCTTCTGAAGCAATTCGGTGTTTATCGTTTTAACAGCCACAATTGTTCCTCCTTAATCTATCACTCTGACACCTTCAACGAAGATGTTGATCTTATCTACTTTCATACCAGTAAATTCTTCTACCTTATATTTTACATTATTCATAAGGTTGTCAGAAACTGAAAGAATATTCACTCCATAGGAAACGATCACATGAAAATCAAGCGTAATTACATTATCTTCTGTGATCTCAACATGAATTCCCCTTGTCAGGCTTTCTCTTTTCAAAAGATGCACAAGACCATCTTTCATATTAACTGCTGCCATTCCTACTATGCCAAAGCACTCAATTGCCATTGAGCCTGCATATTTTGCAATGACTTCAGGATTGATTGTAATGATTCCAAGATCTGTACTCATACTTCCCTTCATCATATATTCCCTCCAATTCTATAGGTTCTTTCCATATATAACATGACTATTATACTATTACTTTTTGTTTTTTACAATACAGTTTTGATTTTTTTAAAATAACACTTGCATTACTCGAAAGATTCTGATAGAATATCATTGTTATGAGTCTAAAAGACCAGTTTAGATTGTTAGGAGGTGCAGTCATGGCTAAATGTGCTATTTGTGAAAAGGGTGCTCATTTTGGAAACAATGTAAGCCACTCTCATAGAAGATCACCAAAAATGTGGAAATCAAATGTGAAGTCTGTAAGAGTTAAGACAGAGGGCGGTTCTCAGAAAATGTACGTTTGTACTTCTTGCCTGAGATCAGGACTCGTTGAGCGTGCTTAATTCTCGTTTGATGATTCAATATGACACGGTATAAAGAACTTTATCTGTTTATTCGGATAAAGTTCTTTTTTTATCTGCAGAACAAACAATATGCCAGTACGATACCGGTAATTGCGATCACAGTTCCCCATAAGACATCAGAAAGCAGCATCATGACGATCATTCCTGTTGCAAACCAAAACAATGCAAATCCAAAAACTTTCTTCACAATACTGCTCCCAATATTCTCTATATTCTAGTAACTATTTTATTCTGCATCCAGAATATCTGCTACATCTTCTTCTGTTAATTTTTCATCTTTTGATGTAAAACGGTCTACCACATCAGGTACCATATCCAAAAGTTTTGTAATTGTATCCTGATTCTTGATATTCACAAGTTTCGTCTTTCCATCCTGAATAACGATCACAGCACACGGTGTGATCTTTCCACCGATTCCACCGCCTGTTCTGTCTTTCTTTTCAGCGTTAAAAGAACCTGCTCCAATACCAAAAGAGACATCTACCAATGGAAGAATGATTGTTCCGTTGATATGGATCGCATCTCCGACAACTGTCTTTGATGAAACAACGCTGTCCATTCCTTGAAAGAGTGATTCTACTGTTTCTTTAAATTTGTTTCCGTCTGCCATAATCCTGACTCCTCTCATTTTATATATTTTCTAATGTGTTTGTAGGTAATCTTCACATCTTTATTCCAGAATAGCTTCCATGCAGGAACTGCAAAGTAAATAACCCGGATCTTCCCTTCTGCAGATGCATTCCCCTCCAGCTTTCGTTCTTCAAAATCCGGCTGAATCTGAACATACTCACCAATCAGTCCGTAAATACTCCCCAGAAAAGCTAACATATATCCTGTCCAGGAAGGATCACTGAATCCAAATGTAACATTCGTCTGAAGCTTTTTAGGCTTCAGAACATGTAACAGATGGCATAGTTCTTTCTTCACTGCCTCGAATGCCCGTTGATGTTTCTCATAAGTTAAAAAAGCGGTCAGAAATTCTTTTTTCTCTCCTGCTTTTTTTATAGTACCACAGAGTTTCTGAAATGTATATTTGATTTTTTCCAATTTAGATTCCGTCTGTACGTTTTCGGGCCTGCGCTCCTCTCGAACTTTCGTCTTTTCTGTCTCTGACTCTCTTTTTATCTCTGGCTCTTTTTCTGATGCTTTCTCAATTTTCACATCTTTTTCCGGTGGATTATTCTTTACTTCCGTCTTCTTACCTTCCAAAGGTTCTTTTTCCAACGGCTCAGGAACCGCCGGCTTCTCTGACGTTTCCTTTTGTTCCTCTTTTGAACTGTCAAATTTCTTCCAGGCAAGACGAAGCTTCCATTTTAATTCTCCATGTTCATAAGACGCTGATCCGGAAATCAGATGAAACAGCCAACTGACCTTTCCATATGCCACAAGGGTATCAAGTGTATTCTTCCCTTTTGCAGAAAATCTGTATCTCACCGGATAAAACAAGATTGTTAAAATCAGTAAGAGTAAAATTACGAGCAAAAAAAGAAGAATCCATCCAATTATTTTCAGTATAAGAAACAGGATATGTATCATACGCTTCGAATCTCCTTTTTCTCAAACTCTTCCTGACGATCCAAAAGGAACTTTCTCAAGTTTACCTCTCCCGTCTTCTCATATGCTTCTTCCGCAATCCTTTCGATCAGACTCAATGCGCCATCATACCCGTTCGCAATTCCAACAATAAATAAAGATGCATTGTCAAATATATGTTGCTTTAAAAGAAGCGACGAATAATATTCTAAATGGTTCTGCTTTCCCTGTGAAAGCGTAATTACATAGACAGAAGGCTGCAGTTTATTTTTCTGCAATTTTTTTATTAATTTCAGTTTTTTCTTTTCCCAGCCTTCGCTGACATATAAATCACAGAAAAATTTTGTCTGCATCTTTTCTCCTCCCATTAGTTGTAATAGGCGTCTAAAATATCCCCGGCGATTGCCACTGCTTTTCCGCTGGAACTTCCATCCGAACCTTCTGTGATCACACTGATTACCAGATCCGGATTATCCACATTTGTAAATCCCATAAACCAGGAATGTGTCTTTTCTCCATCTGACATACTGTACTCTGCTGTTCCCGTTTTTCCTGCAGCAGTATAGGATCTTCCTTTTAAGACAGATCCTGTTCCTTCCTCTACAACAGCTGTCATATACTCTTTCAATTGTGCAGCTTCATCCGATGTCATGACCTTCTTATAACTTTTCGGAACATTCTTTCGTATCTGGGAGCCCGTATAATTCGTCACACTTTCCACAAGATATGGCTGCATCATGGTTCCACCGTTCGCCACTGCCTCGGCAATCAGTGCCATATGATATGGACTTACGGTTGTCTTTCCCTGTCCCATTGCCGTCATCATTACTTCTCCCTCACTGGAATTCTGATCCAATGCAAAGGAGCTCTTCGCTGTATTCAGTACACCCGGAAGAGATTTATTGAACAATAAATCTTCCGCCGTCTGACGGTATTGCGTCAGATTCAGGCCAAGACCAATATTGGCAAAAGATGAATTACAGGAATTTGCAAAGGAACTTCTCAGATCCTCTGAGCCATGTGCATTTCCATTAAAGCAGTGAATTGTAATATCTCCCTGTGAAATCTCTCCATTACAATCATATGTATAATTCGGATAATCACTGTTCTGACGCATAAAAGCAAGTGTTGTAACCACTTTAAACGTCGATCCCGGAGCATAAGATCCTTGTGTCACACGATTCAACAGCGGACTGTTTTCTTCATCTGAATTCAACTCTGACCAGTCACTTAAAATATTATTCGGATCATATACCGGTTTGGAAACCATGGCGAGAATCTTTCCCGTACTCGCCTCCATTACGATTGCCGCACCTTTGTTTGATCCAAGCGCATCATAAGCCGCTTGCTGCAGATTTGCATCCAATGTTGTTACAACTGTATCTCCTCGATTCTTCTTTTCACTGAATTCATTCTGCAGTTTTTCAAGAAAGAATGCATTTGATGTCAGAAGCTCAAAATTCTCTACCGATTCCAGGCCCGTAGTTCCAAGTTTGGAATTACTGTATCCGATCACATGAGCAAACACTTCTCCATAAGGATACTCTCTCGTCTCTGATCCATCATCCCCAACGACTGTCTGTGCAAGCACATTTCCATTCTTATCAACAATGCTTCCTCGTATAATCGTATCTGCATAAGCATCCTGCCTCTGATTATATGGACTGTTCACTACAAGTTTTGCCCGCACGACCATAAAATATACAAGATATCCCATCAACGCGATAAAGAGAATCACGAAAAAGTAAGTGACTCTAGCGAACTCTTTGTTCCGAACGCGTTCTCCGCTGTCTTTGCTGCCGCTGTTCCGGGACATCCTCGAATCTCGGTCTGCTTTTTGTTGTTTTCTTACCGGTCGTTCTTCCCGATTCATTTCTTAAATCCCTTTCTCTTTGTCTTGCTCTGTCTCTGTTATCTCCATCATATTCTCTTCGTCTGTCACGTCCATCCTGACGGGATCTTCCTGATTTTGCATTCGAACTGCTCTGGCGGCGTCTTTCATTCTGCCTGCTGCGGTTTCTCTGTCTTGCGCGCTGCATCTCAATCTGATGCTCTTCTTCTGCTTCTTCATCTTCTCTGACAATGTAGAGCCCCTGAATAATCCCAAACATGATCATCGTACTTAACAGAGAACTTCCACCATAACTGACGAATGGAAGTGTTACTCCGGTTAACGGAATGAACTTTGTCACTCCTCCGATCTGCAGAAATACCTGAAAAATATAGCAGGTTCCCAGACCAAGTGCTACTAATTTATAGAAGAAATTACGCAATTCCATCGCAATATTCAAAAACATCACATAACAGCTGACGCATACAAGGATCAGACACAGTGTAAAAATCAGTCCCATTTCTTCTGTCATTGCAGAGAAGATCAGATCCGTCTCTGCAACTGGAATCGTATCCGGCTGACCACGGAATAACCCTGTTCCAAACCAGCCGCCACTTCCAATCGCAAACAACGACTGGGCAATCTGATACCCTCCTTCGCTATAAGCTGCAAACGGCTCCTGCCATGCCGCAACTCTGACCTTAATGTGGGAAAACAGATGATATCCAACCACTGCAGCTCCACACCCTGCTGCCACACCTGCAATTGCATATAACGGCTGCCTTGTCGCAACATATAGCATGATCAGATACACAATAAAGTAAATTAATGCAGCTCCTAGATCCGTTGACAATACAAGGATCAGAACATGTGCTGCCGCTATCGCAGTCGTAACAACAACATTCTTAAATTCTGTCGATTTATTCAGGCTTGCTGCTACAAAAAATACAAACAGAATCTTAACAAACTCGGAAGGCTGCAGACTTACCGGTCCTATATTAAAACTCAGCTTTGCTCCTCCGAGTGTTGCTGCAAACAATGCAACGAAGAGAAGTGCTGCCCCTCCAACTGCTGCATAGATATAAGTCCAGTTCTCCAGAAAAGTCATCTTCCGGATCAGAACCGGAACAATAAGACCAAAAACAATACCAACAACAACAAATACCAGCTGACGGATTGCACTTCCATAAGGAGACTTACTCTGTGCGGATAGTCTTGTGATCATGATCATTCCCGCTGTGATCAACATACACATATTATTGACAACCAATCTCGAAACATTCGGGTAGATCAGATTGTATAATAAGATGACTGCCATCACAATCACTGCCAGTGCACCATATATGAACATCATCCTCAGATCCTGCGTTGCAAAATACATTGCAATAAATGCAGTGATCTGTATCATAAATAGAAGTATATCCTGACGGATCAATACTTTGTTTTCCTCATCTTCATAACTTCTCGTAAAGATTGAAAAACAGGAAAAAGTATATACCGCCATCAAGATGATGATAAGGTATTTTGATACCTGAATAATAATATTAGCCATATTTCACCTGCTTCAAATAATTCCTCTGTTGAAATGTCCTGTTGTAAAATCTGTATCTTCTTTTCCTCTGGCAACAGTTTTTTCATCTGTTACAAAAAATGTATTCAGAACTGTTTCTGTCTGTTCTTTATCTTCCAGAGTAAACTGGATACGGCGCATCTTTGGATACAATTCCTTCACTCTGTCCCATTCCTGTCTTAGATTGATCGGATTTTCCGTATAAATCACATTATAACAGAGATCACAATAGTTACGCGCAAAGAATTTTTCGTCTCTTCTGTCTTGAAGCACTCGTACTCCCGGTTTCTTAGAACAGCCTGAAGTTGTTCTCTCAATACACTGTGCAGATACCATAACCGGAATTCTTCCGTAAACAAGAAGTTCACCGTCTCTGATATCAAGTTCTCTTAGTTCTCTGCTGTTAAGCTCCAACGGAGCTGTAAAATCCTCAACTTTTTGCTGCTTCCAAAATTCTTTGCCATACTGATTAAAGATATATAAATTATGGTCTAATATAATCTTTTTGTCAAATCCTCTTTCTTTTAAGAAAAAGAAAGCTTCAAAATTTCGAATAACAACGCCGTCAATTGGCAATTGATTAAAGTTTTCAAATTGTCTTCCAAACCATTCCTGCGCATTCTCTCTGAAAATATGTGGAAATACCAGATACAATTCAACTCCGCTTTTTCTCCAAAAATCAATCCTGTCTCTGACATGTGTGTCTGAAAAACCTGTGCCAAACAACCGGAAATCTAATGCAATCCGGCCAATTCTTTGAGTTCCCTGTCCATAAAGTTCCTCTTTCTGATTCAAAAAGCTGAACACGGCCTCTAACTGTTCCTCTGTTTCAATAAACACAGAATATTTGTTCAGATTTCCATTTCCTGTCTCTTCTTTAAATGTTTCTACCTGTGTCGTTAAAGGATTGCATTCCCTGTAAAAAGCAGTTGCGATCTCTCTTCTCAATCCATCCAGTGCTGCTCTTCTTAAACTATTCAGCTGCTGCATCGGAAGAAATGCATCCTGATCCATAGATATTTCCAGATCTTTCAGGAAAAATAGCGTACCGCCTGTCTTCGCAAGCTGTGTGCGAATTCTCTCTTTCTCCAATGGGCGCTTCTGTGCACGTTCAACTGCATGTTCTGTATATGCTGTATAAGAAAATTCCCTGCAGCAGACCGTAAAAGATGCCGGATATCCAACCTGAAGGCTCAAAAATCCATAAATCTCCTCCTGCCGGTCTTCTTTCCTGTATTTCTGATCCAGACTCTCAATCAGTTCTTCATTTCGGATTCTTCTAAAAACAAAGCCTTCTTTAAAACGCATCCCCTTCGGCACAAGAAAACGTAACTTTTCTCCCTTTGTGACCTTCTTGCCAAGTGTATAATTATCTTTCCCGCTACCGATTTCAAGAACATCATGTGCATGCAGATCTGTCAAAGCCTGAGCTGTGACCTCACGTCCATTTTGCGACAGACATCTGGCTGCTGCTACTCCGGCATGATTCGGACGATCCAGTGCCAGCATTTCTCTTCCATTATGCTGCTTATAATATCCGGTATCTGAATCACCGCGATTATAAAGATCCATCAGGTTTTCGCGGTCTTCCGGTTTCACCGCATAACCACTTTTCCCTTTTTTCAAACATAAATCCACATATTTCCGATACATAGCTGTTACTGCTGCCACATATTCCGGTTTCTTCATGCGTCCTTCTATCTTAAATGAGTCAATCCCGGCTTCAACCAGTTCCGGAATTAATTCCAACGTACAGATATCCTTCAGGCTAAGAAAATATTTCTTCTGACCATCTACTGTATAAGGAAGTCTGCATGGCTGTGCACATTGACCACGATTTCCACTTCGACCGCCAATCACACTACTCATCAGACACTGTCCGGAGTAACAATAGCAAAGTGCTCCATGAACGAAACACTCTACTTCAAGGTCCGTTGTTTCATGAATCTGTCGAACTTCTTCCAACGAAAGCTCTCTTGCCGGGACAACTCTTGCCGCCCCCTGACTCTCTAAAAACTTCGCTCCTGCCGCACCAGTGATTGTCATCTGTGTACTCGCATGGATATCAAGATCCGGAAAATTGCTTCTGATAAATTGGAATACACCCGTATCCTGAACGATCACCGCATCCAAACCTTTCTCATATAATGGTGCCAGATAATCATACAGTTCTGCAATCTCATGATCTTTTAATAATGTATTTACTGTAAGATAAAACTTCTTCCCATAAATATGAGCACGCTCAATTGCTTCGATCAGCTCATCCTGTATAAAATTGTTTGCATATGCTCTTGCTCCAAAACGTGTTCCTGCCGCATAAACGGCATCTGCACCTGCATTCATTGCTGCCTGAAAACATGCAAAGGATCCCGCCGGAGCCAGAATCTCCACCTGTCGGTCTTTTCTCATTCTTCTGTCATTATCCTTTTCTTTATTATTATGTTCACATAATCTATGAGAAACATGCTCCGCGAGTTTCTCAAGTTATCGCGACAATCGCCAAGGTCTTGTGCAAGTACGGACTTTGGCTCGTTGTTCGCGTAAATGAAAAAGGCTGCCAAAGTGACAGCTTTTCTCATTTACCTTCTTCGGTTTTTCATCTCTGTCTCGAGCTTAACAATCTGCATCTGAAGGTCATTATTCTCTTCTTTCATCTTTGCAAGCTCTTTCTCAGCATTCTCAAGTTTGATCTGGGCTGAAATCAATTCATGCTTCAGATCATACATCTCTTTATCCTTGAGTTCGATATCGCTTTCCAGGGAATCTCCCTGTTTCTTTGCTTTAAAATAATCATCTGCAATATTAAGTGCAAGAAGGACATTCCTTGTGTCTGCACTCTGTTTTCTGTATCCTTCACTGTTCGTACATTCTGTGATTTTATGATTAAGATAGGAAGATACTTTCTGCAGATACTCTTCTCCTTCAAAGCCACTGAGAGTATAGACTTTTCCTCCGATTAATACTTCTGTAAAATGTTTTGCTGAACTCATAGCTTCCTCCTCGAGTTTCTATTCTTCTATTATAGACTATTTATCCTCAAAAACCAACTATTTTTTCAGAATTTCTATACTTCTCTCGGAATTCCAAGATGTTGGTAAGCTAATTCTGTTACAACACGACCTCTTGGAGTCCTCTGAATGAATCCATTTTTCAACAAATACGGTTCGTAAACATCTTCTAATGTGCCTGCATCTTCTGAAATCGATGCGGCAAGTGTCTCAAGTCCTACCGGTCCTCCCTGGAACTTCTCAATCATTGTGATCAGAATATTACGATCAATATGATCTAATCCGAATTTATCCACGTCAAGAAGATCCAATGCATAATTTGCTACTTCTTTTGTGATCACACCATCATATTTAACCTGTGCAAAGTCACGCACTCTTTTCAGCAGACGGTTCGCAAGTCGCGGTGTTCCCCTTGATCTTCTGGCAAGTTCCATAGCACCTTCTTCTTCAATCTTTACACCTAGAACATGTGCAGAACGCAGAATGATCGTCTTCAACTCTTCTTCATTATATAACTCCAAATGATTCACTACACCAAAACGGTCTCTGAGCGGTGCCGTAAGCATTCCTGCTCTTGTTGTTGCCCCAACCAGTGTAAATTTGGGAAGATTCAGACGAACAGACCTTGCTCCCGGTCCCTTTCCGATCATAATGTCGATCGCATAATCTTCCATTGCCGGATAAAGCACTTCTTCCACTTGACGGTTAAGTCTGTGAATCTCATCCACGAATAATACGTCATGTTCCTGCAGACCATTCAGAATTGCAGCCATCTCGCCTGGTTTCTCTATTGCCGGTCCTGAAGTAATCTTCATATTTACACCCATCTCATTCGCTATGATTCCTGCCAGTGTTGTCTTACCAAGCCCCGGCGGTCCGTAAAACAGCACATGATCCAGTGCTTCGCCCCTTGCTTTCGCTGCTTCTATATAAATACTAAGTGTCTTCTTTGCTTTCTCCTGTCCGATATATTCTGATAAAAGCTGCGGCCTTAACTGTCCCTCTATCTTACTGTCTTCTTCCAGATTCTCTGTCGTTATAATTCTCTTCGCCATAACCGACCTCTCATTTCATAACTCTTTACTTCAAATTTTGTAACTGTTCAGAGCAGATTCTTTAACGCTTCTCTCAAAAGATCTTCTACACTCGCACAATCAACAGATACCTTCTTCACTGCACGTAAACTCTCTGCACTTCCATAACCAAGTGCTGTCAGTGCCTGTACCGCTTCCGCCTGCATTCCGGTATCTGTCGCCTCAATTTCTTTTGACTGTTCACTGCCATGTGCTGCCTGTTCCAGAACATCCTCAATGCTCATCTTATCTTTCAACTCCAGAATCAGCTTTTCCGCGGTCTTCTTCCCAATTCCAGGAGCTGATGAAATTGTTTTTACATCTCCGGCCAGCACGGCAAAACGAAGTTCATCCGGAGAAAGGCAGGAAAGAATATTCAACCCGGCTTTCGGTCCGATCCCGCTGACACCGATCAACAGTCTGAAAACCTGAAGATCTTCACCTGTTAGAAATCCATATAATTGCATTGCATCCTCACGCACGTTGAGATATGTATAAATTTTCACTTCTTCCCCAACTGCCGGAAGCATGGATAATGTCTGCTGCGACATATAAATTCCGTATCCGATTCCACCCGCTTCCACAATCGCTTTCTGCTCCTGGACTGCTGCCAGTTCACCTCTAATATATGATATCATCTTCCTCTATCCTTTTCCCGCTGCACCAAAACCGCAACGCTTCCATAATAATTATACCAGAGAGATTCCCTGGATCCTTTTTAAAACTTCTTTTGCCACAAGTCCGATCAGTAGCCCGGTCACTTCTCCTGCCACTAACAAAACCGGCAGATAATACCCCACCTGATATGTCTGTACAACAACCATTGCAACAAGAAGCTGCCCGATATTATGTGCTGTACCTCCACCAATACTGACTCCGGCAACACTGAACCTGTCTGATTTCTTAAGGAGAACCATAACAAGGAAACTCAAAAGTCCTCCTGATAAACTATATAGAATACCAAACAGATTTCCGAACATGAAGCCCGATAAAATAATCCTTGTCACGGAAAGTGCCAGTGCCTCTTTTATCCCCATCTTGTACAGAACAAGAACTGTCATAAGGTTCGCCAGACCAAGTTTTGCTCCCGGTATTCCGAAATTAATCGGAATCAAAAGTTCCACATAGCTAAAAATCAATGCCAATGCTGTAAATACGCCAAATATCGCTACTTTTCTACCGTGCAATCTCATCCACCTCCGGTTCCTCTCCGCCACGGATCGTTACTATAGTCTGATTCGGCAGGCAGATTATACTTTCCCCATCTCTTGAAATTGCTCTGTGGTTTACACAAATCTGATCCGGACAGTCAGCATCTTCCATACGAACCTTTCTGTCCTTTATGAGTACTTTATTCTTATCATTTACATCAATTTCCTGATCCTGTTCCAAGCGGTATCTTCCATACAACTCGCCATTTACCTGAATCTCTACTTCACTGTATTCATCTGTAGTTTTTAAGAGCTGTAAACCAATTGTTAAAACAGCTACAAAAAAAATAGCTGCTGCAAGTATCCAGTCATTCTTCTTCATTCCGCACCATCTTTCTTCCATAATGGTTTTGCTAATTCATCATAGCACAACCATATTTTGAATGCAACCACATGTTCGATTGTATTTTTATTCAAACCTCGTTATAATAAACACATCATTCATTTATATTAAGAACGGAGATTTTATGAAACACAAAAAAATACTGGCTTGTTTCCTTACATTTTCTTTTCTGCTGACCGGATGTTCCACAAAAGATCAGTCGCAGTCGCTTTCTATGACAGGAACCTATTTCGACACCGTTGTTAAGATTGAAGTCTGGGGGGCAGATTCTAAGATCATGGATGGCTGCAAAGATATCTGTGAGAAATATGAACAACTCTTAAGTCCTACGATCGATTCCAGTGAAATCAGTCAGATCAATCAGGCACAAGGTGCCTCCGTTTCTGTTTCGAAAGAAACTGCTGATTTAATTGAACTGGGAAAATATTATGGGGATCTTTCCTGCGGAAAATTTGATATCACAATTGCTTCTGCCAGTGATCTTTGGAATTTTCACGATAATGCGGATCATAGCATCCCTGACGCAGAGCAGCTGTCCGAAGCAGTTACTCATATCAATTATAAAACTATAGAGGTCAACGGAACAACGGTAACAATGTCAGATCCTTATGCAAAGATTGATCTGGGTGGTATCGCCAAAGGCTATATTGCAGATCAGGTAAAGAATTATCTTGTAGAAGAAGGAATAGAACATGCCTATATCAATCTCGGTGGTAACATACTGACACTCGGTGGAAAAACGGATGGTTCCAACTTCCGGATCGGTATCCAGAAACCATTTGCAGAAGACGGGACAGTTATGGCGGTTCTTCCGGTATCTGATAAGTCCATCGTATCTTCCGGGAATTACGAACGGTACTTTAAGAAAGACAGAAAAATTTACCACCATATCCTTGATCCTTCTACAGGATATCCAATAGAAAATAACTTAAACCAAGTCACGATCATTTCTGACAAATCGGTTGATGGAGATGCCTTAAGCACAACCTGTTATGCGCTTGGACTGGATGAAGGATTAAAACTTATCCGAAGTATGGATAATATCGAGGCAGTATTTATTACCGATGACAATATGATTTATAAAAGCAGTGACTCTGTCAATTTAATCACTGATATTAATAATTAAAGAAAAGGAAGCTGATCGTTTTAAATCTTCAGCTTCCTTTTTTGACTTCTTTTTTCAATAAAATCCTGTCGTATTATTAACGTAAAGTAATAATCTTTCTCGGGCATTTTTCTACACAGACACCACACCTTGTACATTTATCTGAATCGATATGTGCAAGGAAATTCGTTACAGTGATCGCTCCTGCTTCACAGTTCTTCTCACAAATGCGACATCCGATACATCCTGCCTGACAGATTGCCAGCTGTACTTTTCCTTTTGCATTGGAATTACAGCGTACAAATGTCTTCTGCTCATATGGAATCAGCTCAATCAAGTGCTTTGGACATGCTGCGATACATTTTCCACATGCTTTACATGCTTCTTTATCAACAACAGCAATTCCATCTACTACATGAATTGCATCAAACGGACAGGCAGCAACACAAGAACCGAATCCAAGACATCCTGCATTACATCCTTTTGCTCCTCCATTCTGCATCATGCTTGCCATCGTACAATCCTGAATACCTGTGTAATCATAATTCAAAATTGCTTTTTCACAGGTTCCGGCACATTTTACAAAAGCGGTCTGTCTCTCTTGTGTGCCTGCTGCAACACCCATGATATCACCGATCTTTGCAGCAACAGGTGCCCCACCAACCGGACATCCACTGACTTCTGCTTCACCTTTTACGATTGCAGCTGCAAGTCCTGAACAGCCTGCATAACCGCATCCACCACAGTTATTTCCCGGGAGAACGCCTAAAATCGCTTCTTCACGTTCATCTACTTTTACAGCAAACTTCTTACCTGCGATTCCGAGGAAAACACCGATGAATAAACCGGTTCCACCGACGACTACTGCCGCCAAAATAATTCCTGTCATACTCATTTGCTCTTCCTCCTAAATTAATCCCGAGAATCCGAAAAATGCAATTGCCATCAGTCCTGCTGTAACAAGCACGATCGGAGTCCCCTGAAATGACTCACTAATATCATTGTATTCAATCTTCTCGCGAATTCCGGCCATCAGCACAATTGATACAAGGAATCCGACAGCTGTAGCAAATCCATTCACAACACCTGTGAGAAGTCCCATACCTGCACTCATGTTATCATAGTAGCCATTCTGTACGTTTGTCAGTGCTACTCCGAGAACTGCACAGTTCGTTGTGATCAACGGAAGATATACACCGAGCGCATTGTATAATGATGGCATCGCTTTCTTTAAGAACATCTCTACAAACTGTACAAGTGCGGCGATTACAAGAATAAATACAATTGTATTCAGGTAGGATAATTCTCCTCCCATGATATTTGGATTTCCGAGAATAAACTTATAGATCAATCCAGTTACAAATGATGCGATCGTAATAACGAATACAACCGCTCCGCCCATTCCGGCAGCAGTCTTCACATTCTTGGATACACCGAGGAACGGACATATACCAAGAAACTGGCTCAGGACAACATTATTTACAAATGCTGAACCAACTGCAATTAATAATAATTCTTTCACTTTCTGTCCCCTCCTTTATTCGTTCTTTGCGTCTTCTTCGCCTGTCGGGAAGATCTTTCCACTGCAGGATGAAGCATTCCCACAGCTTGCACAGCCTTCTCCGCATCCGACCGTCTCCGGAACTTTCTTTCCTTTCTTCGCCATATTGTTCTTTACTTTATTCTGTAAAGCAACAAGACCTGCAAGGACAAAGAATGCTCCCGGTGCAAGGATGAAGATTGTCAGTGGCTCGTAAGATTCCGGCATAACACGGATATCAAAGATCTTACCTGCACCGATCAGTTCTCTGACAATACCGATTGCTGTAAGACCCACAGTAAATCCAAGTCCCATACCGATTCCATCAAAGATAGAAGGAAGAACCGGATTCTTTGAAGCATAACTCTCTGCTCTTCCGAGAATGATACAGTTTACAACGATCAGAGGAATATAAAGTCCAAGTGAATCATAAAGGCTTGGAACAAATCCTTCCATCAAGAACTGTACAATTGTTACGAAAGAAGCAACAATAACGATAAATGCCGGCATTCTGACAGAATCCGGAATAATCTTTCTCAACATAGAAATCAACATGTTAGACATGATCAATACAACTGTTGTAGAAAGTCCCATACCAACACCGTTGATTGCAGATGTTGTAACCGCAAGTGTAGGACACATACCAAGCATAAGAACGAAGGTCGGATTTTCTTTTACAAGGCCGTTATACAGCCGTTCTGTACATTTATTCATTACTTCCGCCTCCTAACTCATTTTGAAAATATACAAGTGCAGAGTCTACTGCATTTGTCACAGCGTTAGTTGTGATCGTAGCACCACTGATGGCATCGATCATGTCATCTCCTGACTCTCCTGTCTTTGTATATGTAAACTTTTCTACATTCTTATCTTTAAACTGATCTTTGAAATCTGCTTCCTTAGCTTTCATTCCGAGACCTGCTGTCTCGCTGATACTGAGCATCTCAATACCTGTTACTGTTCCATCTTCCCTGATACCTACAGAAATATCAATGTCTCCGCCGTATCCTTCATGTGATGTAACATTTACAACATAACCAACGGTCTCGCCGGAAGAGTCTTTTCCCTCAGCCACCTCAGAAATATCATCTGAAGTGTATCCATTTTCTTTCAGAAGAGCAGAAGCTGCATCAGCATCAAATTCTGTATCCGATTCAAATGTCTCTGCATCTGAAAGAACAGAACGAAATGCTTCCTGTTTTGCCTCCTCCTGTGCTTTCGCGATCGGATCTTTTGTCACACCATATACAACTCCGAGAAGGAGACCCGCAACAACAGTGATCGCTGTCAGAATCAACGTGTTTTTAACAATTTTATTCATTACTTTTCTCCTCCTTTACCAAATGGTTTTGGAAGAGTAACCTTCTCGATCAACGGAACTAAAAGGTTACTGATGATGATCGCATAGGAAACCCCTTCTGCTGATCCACCAAAAAGACGGAACAGACCAGTCAGACATCCAAGACAGATTCCAAAAAGGATCTTTCCTTTGCTCGTAATCGGAGATGTCACATAATCTGTTGCCATAAACCATGCTCCAAGCATCAGACCACCACCACAAAGATGTGCTGTGATGTACTGAGGATCGAATCCATGTCCTCCAAACAATGTGATAAAAATCACAAATGTCACAATGTAAGTTCCAGGAATTCTAAGGTCAATTACACCCATAAGAATCAGGAACATTGCACCGATCATAATTGCAACTACAGAAGTCTCTCCGATTGTTCCTCTGATATTTCCGAGAAGCATAGACAATGTATTCACTGTTTCTCCTGCTTTCAACTCTGCCAGAGGAGTCGGCCCCGTCACTCCGTCGTAAACAAAATAAGTCATCTTACCTGCAAAACAGATCAACAGAAAACAACGTGCTCCCAATGCAGGGTTCATGAAGTTCTGTCCGAGTCCTCCAAACAACTGTTTCACAACAATGATGGCAAATACTGCACCAAGCACACCCATCCACCACGGGAGTGTCGGAGGAAGATTCAATGCGAGCAGAAGTCCTGTTACAACTGCACTGAAATCATTGATCGTAATCGGCTTATGCATTAATTTTTCATAAAGATACTCAGATAAAACAGCCGCTGCCGTTGTAACAACTACAAGAATCCAGGCATTCTCATGACGGAAATTCCAGATTCCGAAAAATGTAGCCGGAAGAAGTGCGATCACAACATAAAGCATAATGTTGCTGCTTGTCACTTTATCACGGATATGCGGCGAAGAAGATACGTTATATTTCTCGTTCACTTTACTTCAACCTCTCTTATTTCTTCTTTCTATTCGCCAATGCTGTCTTACGCATTGAACCAATTGCCTGTTTCAGCTGACGTTTCGCCGGACAGACATAACTGCAGGAACCACATTCCACACATTCCAATCCATTCCATGCAACAAAAGATGCCTCATCTTTTCTCTTTGAAAAGTCTGCAAGTCTGGATGGAATAATTCTGCTTGGACAGATCTCCACACATCTTCCACAGTTAATACATGCAGTCTCAAGACTCTTTGCCACAACATCTTCTTTAAAAAGCAGAATAGAGGAAGAAGTCTTTGTAACCGGTGCATCCATTGTCACCATGGCAAATCCCATCATCGGTCCTCCGGAGATCAGTTTCTGCGGTTCCGCCTTCAAACCTCCTGCTGCCTCAACCAGCTCTCTGTGGTTTATTCCAAAAGGAGCCATAAAGTTTCCTGGTTTTTCGACTGCATCGCCACTCACTGTAACAACACGTTCCATCAACGGTTTTCCTTTGATTACCGCATTGTGGATTCCAATCAGAGTCTCCACATTATCAACAATACATCCTGCATCTGCCGGAAGCATGGTAGAATTGATTGCTCGTTTTGTCACTGCATAGATCAGCTGACGTTCTGCCCCCTGTGGATATTTTGTCATCAATGCTTTCACATCAATTCTTGGATCGCCGGCAACTGCTTTCTGTAACTTTTCAATACAATCTTTCTTGTTATCCTCTACAGCAAAAACACCTCTTGCATTTGGGAATAAAGAAAGGATGACCTTCATTCCGCTGACAAGATCTTCTGTATACTCGAGCATTCTTCTGTAATCTGCAGTGATATAAGGTTCACACTCAGCACAGTTTGCAATAATATATTCTATCTTATCCGGTTCCTTCGGAGAAAGCTTTACCTTTGTAGGGAATCCTGCACCACCCATTCCTACGATTCCGGCATCTCCAATCTTATTAATGATTTCTTCCCTTGTCATCTCTTCCAAAGGCTTTACCGGTTCATATTCAACTTCCTTATACTCTCCATCGTTTTCTACAACAATGCACTCCACCTGGGATCCTGTTGGATTAAAACGTTGTTCCAATCCTTTCACTTTACCGGAGACAGATGAATAGATCGGAGAAGATACAAATCCTCCCGCTTCAGCAATCAACTGTCCTTTCAGCACACAATCGCCTTTCTTAACTACCGGTTTAGCCGGTGCTCCTATATGCTGTGAAAGTGGATAGACCAGTTCACCCTGAGGTACTACAGGTCTGATTGGCTGATCCTTTGAAAAACGTTTTCCATCATCCGGATGGATTCCGCCTTTAAATGTCAAAAGCCCCATCTCATTTCCTTCCTTTCTTTTATCATTGTCATTACAACAATAATATTTTAATTTTGTAATACTTATTTTACTAGAATGCGCTCTGAAAATCTAGCAAATATGTAATAATTCTTGTATCTTTCGCTATACATCTTGTCGAATTTTTAACAGAAAAAGAACCTGCCAATGGCAGGTTCTTCTAAAAAATAATTTATATCTTATTCCTCTGTCGCTTCAGCGTTGTCAGCCTCAAGAGCTTTCATGCTCAGGCTGATCTTCTTCTCTGCTTCGTTAAGATCAACGATCTTAGCTGTGATTTCCTGTCCGATTGCAAGAACATCAGATGGTTTCTCAACATGAGCTCTTGAAATCTGGGATACATGAAGAAGTGCGTCAACTCCCGGTGCAAGTTCTACGAATGCACCAAAGTCTGTCATACGTGCAACTTTTCCTGTAACTACTGTACCTACAGCGAAATCTTCTGCTGCATTTACCCATGGATTTGTCTCTGGGAATTTCAGGCTGAGCGCAATCTTTGTATCATGAATGTCTTTTACAAGAACTTTCAGTGTATCTCCTACATGGAATACTTTCTTTGGATTGTCAACTCTTCCCCATGACATCTCTGAAATGTGAAGAAGTCCGTCAACACCACCAAGGTCAACGAATGCTCCGAAATCTGTTACATTCTTAACAGTTCCTTCTACTGTATCACCAACATTAAGTTTCGCGAACAGCTCTTTCTGCTTCTCAGCACGCTCTGCTACAAGAAGCTGTCTTCTATCACCGATCACACGGTTTCTTCTCGGGTTGAACTCGCTGATTACGAATTCGATTTCCTTTCCTTCATACTTGCTGAGATCTTTCTCATAAGAATCGGAAACAAGGCTTGCCGGGATAAATACTCTTACTTCATCAACTGTTGTACAAATACCGCCGCCAAGAATCTGTGTAACTGTAGCTTTCAGCACTTCGTGGTTTTCATATGCTTCGCGCAGTCTCTCATTTCCTTTTTCTGCAGCCAGTCTCTTATATGTAAGAAGAACCTGACCCTCTCCGTCATTTACTTTCAGTACCTTAACTGTCATTGTATCACCTACGGATACAACTGTTGTAAGGTCAAGAGACTGATCGTTGGAATATTCGCTCTTTGTGATGATACCGTCTGCTTTATATCCAATGTTCAGGATAATCTCATCCGGTTTCACGTCGATTACTGTACCTTCGACAACCTCTCCATTGTGAATTGTTTTAAATGACTCTTCTAACATCTGTTCAAAAGATAATTCTGACATTATTTTGAACCTCCTCAATTATATTGTTGGGCGTGGATGCCCCTGCTGTAATACCTACCGTTTCCACTGACCCTAATTGATTCAAATCCAAATCGCCAAGTGTCTGTATATAGTACGTATTGTTACATGCTTTGCGGCATATTTCAAATAACTTCTGGGTATTGGAACTATGTTTGTCACCAATAACGATCATAGCATCCACCGTCTCTGCTATGCTCTGCGCTTCTGTCTGGCGCTCCTTCGTAGCATTACAGATTGTATTTAAAACACTTACATCATAACTCTTTTTTTCAAGAATTTCAACTAATTCTTTAAATTTATTGTAATTAAATGTCGTCTGGGCAACGATACAAATCTTTTTTCCCTGCTCACAAGAATAATTTTCTGCTTCTTCCTTTGTCTGAAAGACCTCTACATGATCTCCTGCCCAGCCCTTAATTCCCTGAACCTCCGGATGTTCCGGATTTCCAATGATAATAATATTCTCGCCCATCTCACTGTGTTTCTGCACGATATTATGGATCTTCTTAACAAATGGACACGTAGCATCTACAATCTGGATTTTCTTATTTTCCAGTCTGTCATACACATCTTTTGCCACCCCATGAGAGCGGATAATAACGGTTCCTCTTTCCAGTGTATCCAGCTCTTCTTCGCTGCGAAGAACAATCACACCTTTCTGCTCCAGATCTTTCACCACTTCTTCATTATGGATGATCGGACCATACGTATAGATTGGAAGATTCTGATTCTCTTCCACCTGTTCATAAACTGTATCCACTGCACGCTTAACGCCGAAACAAAATCCAGCTGATTTCGCCTTTATTACTTTCATTCTATCCAACTCCTGCAAATTTATCTATGACAATATCTGGAAATCGTGTTTACAACTTCTTTCAGTGTCATATCCGAACTGTCAACAAGTATTGCATCCTCTGCTTTTTTCAGTGGCGCGATCTTTCTTGTCATATCACGGTAGTCTCTTTCTTCAATATCTTTCTCTATCTCTTTCAGATCGCACTGTACTCCCTTTTCAACAAGCTCTTTATATCTTCTCTTTGCTCTGATTTCTACGCTTGCTGTAAGATAGATTTTTACATCTGCATCCGGAAGCACATGGGTACCAATGTCTCTTCCATCCATGATCACATCCTTCTCTCTTGCAAGCGTTCTCTGAAGTTCCAGAAGTTTTTCTCTGACTTCCGGAATCGCAGATGTCATAGAAGCCATATTTCCAACTTCTTCTGTACGAAGCTTTGCTGTAACATTCTCTCCGTTTACATAGATCTGCTGTATTCCGCTTTCATAACCAATCGTTACTTCCACATCTTTGCAGGCCTCTATAATCTTTTCTGTATCTTTTGGATCAATTCCAAGATTCAGAAAGTGAATGGCCAATCCACGGTACATTGCGCCGGTATCTACATAAATATATCCGTTTTCTTTTGCAACCTGCTTTGCAATTGTACTTTTCCCTGCCCCTGCCGGTCCATCGATTGCTACATTATATCCCATTTTTATTCCTCCATCTTTTCTTTCCACATTCCATTTTCAAATCTATTCGTTACTGTTCACACGATGTGCGACCAGCAACATCTATTCTTCCTGTCACAGGATTCAGACATTCCCCAGTAAAATTTCAATCACATCCTGCGTTAATTCCGGCAAGATACCCTGTT